>Ga0163150_10005731_pt1 | contig 15667 bp, 29 predicted proteins | sample OliLakLV19P2IB_FD_148628 | JGI IMG/M metagenome (GOLD analysis project Ga0163150, IMG submission 148628) | Freshwater microbial mat bacterial communities from Lake Vanda, McMurdo Dry Valleys, Antarctica - Oligotrophic Lake LV.19.P2.IB | ecosystem: Environmental > Aquatic > Freshwater > Lake >...
GGGCGGGGGACGCATAGCAATATACTACGTACACACTAGTGACATATCGGAATAGGTCTAGATAGGATTTTTGTATGAGCCGAGCATGTTAGAAAAACTTCAGAATTTTATCTACAGGTTCAAATACAATTACGGCAGAGTCCTTCCATTAACAATTCCGGTTGACGTATCTCTAGAGCTAGCCAGCGCATGCAATATGGCTTGCAAGTACTGTTATCATTCAGATAAAGAGGGCTTGCCGTTCACGCGCGCGCTTATGCCTTTAGATATGGCGAAAACTATCCTAAGACAATCTGCCGAGATCGGCGTAAACGCTATTAAATTAAACTGGCGCGGGGAGAGTACATTAAACCCGCACTTTTCAGAGATAGCGAGGTACGCAAATGATCTAGCTCACGGATCCACGTTTATAGACAGACTTACGAACAGTAATTTTAAATTCTCCACCATAGATGAGAATATTTTTAAGGGCTTACTCTTCCAGACTAAGGTCAAAGTCAGCTACGATTCTTTCGACAAGGAAGTCTTCGAGACGCAAAGAGCTGGCGGGAATCACAACATCACGACGGCAAACATTGATAAGTTCTATAATTACCCAGGAAGAAAAACTGAACTTGTGATTCAGGCCGTTCGCACTAAACTAAATAAAGATGAAGACCTTGAAGGGCAGTGTAAAAAAAGATGGCCACAGGCGACTCTCTCAATTCGTGAGGTCGTTGAAGGACGGGTTAATAAGGATCTGGGATCCCTGGTTAACAATCATCGCGACGTCTCTGAGCGCCGACCCTGTTTGCAGGCTAATGTACGTCTTTTATTTTCTTCTAGCGGCACTGTCCATCCTTGTTGTCCGGATATTAGAAATGAAATAAGCTACGGCAGTATTCAGACGCACACAGTGAAGCAATTATTTAACAGCGAAATAGCTAAACAATTACGAAAAGATTTAAAATCAGGAAAGGCGTTTGACAAAAACCCGTGCCTGACGTGTTCTAGCTACGAGAGTTATAAGAACTTTAAAAGCAACTGGAACTCGTAAAACACTCGTAAGAAAAAGGAATTTCTTATGTCATTGGGAATCGTTCTCTGTAGCCGTGCGGATTCATCGCGCGTGACGAATAAACCGTTTATAAAAATCGAGGGCAAGCCGATCATACAAAGATTGATCGAGCGACTTTTGCCTTTAGATATTACCATCTGCTTAGCCGTGCCAGAGGAAGATAGCGAGAAGTATCAGTTTCTACGCTCGTTAAATCCGAAGCGTGTGTTGATATATACAGGACAAAAAGACGACCCATTGCAGAGGATGAAAGTGGCTGCGAAAATGTGCGGCTTTGAAACTATAATAAGGATAACGCACGATAAAATTTTAGTCGACACGGACGCCATACTGCCGGCAGTCGGTCATTTCATGAGAACCAATGCAGATTATTTACATTTAACGAACTGCCACGACGGGACTGGGTTCGAGGTTATGTCATTGGGGGCGCTTGAAAAAGCAGCGGATAAATATAAAAACGTTGAGCACGTATCGTATGCTCTGAAATCTATTACTAGCAACGTCGTCACCTTTGATGCCAAACACAATCACGTCGGCGCGATGCGGTTTCTCATAGATTACCCGCAAGATGTAGAGTTTTTTGAAACTCTGTTTTCTATCTACACTCCCGATACGAGCTTAAAAGATTACGTAGAAGAGATTTATTTGCATAGTTGGCTTGCGAAAATTAACGAGCTGCCCAAGTTGACCGTATACACTTGCGCATACAACGAGGAGAAATATGTTCAACGTGCGATTGGATCGGTTTCTAAACAAAAAGACTTTAAAGATTTTGAATATATTGTGGTCGACGATTGTTCCAATGATGATACTGCTTATTTAACCTCAAAGTTCTGCAACTCCTATTACAACTCCAAGTGGGTGCGCAACCAAGCAAACGTCGGGCTTGCAGCGTCTTCAAACATCGCAATTAAGCATGCGCGGGGCAAATATATTATCCGTCTAGACGCTGACGATTGGCTTGTGCAAAACGACATTCTTGTTCAAATGCTGCACGAAATTAAATCTAGAAACCTGGACGCCCTATATCCTAACAATTATTTCGGAGAACTTAAAACAATTCAATCAGGAAAAGACGCCCACCACTGCGGCGGAACCATGTTTAAAACATCAGCTCTTAACCACTTAAAGTTCACTGACGAGCTTCGTGGGCACGAAGGGCTAGATTTATTCGTGCGCGCTAAGGATGTGCTGACAATCGGGTACTGGAATATGCCAGCGTTTTTCTACACCCAGCGCCACGACTCAATGTCAAAAACCAACCCCAAGGATAGGGACACAATACGTGAACGGATTCTCGCGCAAGCATGAGGCTATAGATTTATTGGTGCTGTACACGCTTCATAAAGATGAGGTGTGGTATGGATTTCTAAACGATTGTTTAGTTAAAAGAGATTTCCGCAGGCTCCTCGCGACCCAGTACGCTCTTGGCGTTGGAATGGACAACCTTGCCAAAAAGAAATTAAACACTGAAGAGATGATCTCATTTTATTTCGAGCTTCTGAATTCTCTAGAAGCCACGATGCGGAAGATCCATAAAGAGCTTCGTAAAAACCCATGTGATAATCCTTTAAATACCAAAGAGCATTCTGTTTTAGCGACAGAAGAGAAAAGAAAATCAGATATTGAGTTTGAAAACATCCTACGAAAGAACAGGTTCTGATGAGTGTAAAAATCATAGCCGAGTTTGGCGTTAATCATTTCGGAGATATAAAGGTTGCTAAAGAGTTAATTCGCGTTGCCAAAGAATGCGGTGCGGATCTAGCTAAGGGGCAGGCCTATCTCGGAAAGGATATGCATAACAAAGGGTCGATGCAGAACTCTTTTTACGACCGGGTTCAGTTTAGCTTTGAAGAATATGTGGAGCTTTTGTGGTACGGGACGCACGTCGGTATTGATGTATTTTTCTCCGTCTTCTCGCGCGAGCTAGAGGGCATTGCGTACTTACAAAAATGGCATAAACTATCTGGCTCTCAAATCCGTGGTAACCTATATGACCTTGAAAGGGACGACCGGGAGAACATGTTTTTCTCAGTCCCTGCCGGCGCTAAGTTCCCAAACTTTAAGCTTGCCCAGCCAATGTACGTAAATGATTACATGTCCGTTTCGAGCGATCTTACTCCAATTACTTTATTAGAGAAATTCTTTAACCGCCCGGTTGGGCTCTCGGATCACTCTCTAGGAACTGACTTGTGTATTCGCGCCGTGCGCGGATTCGGGGCGAACGTAATAGAGAAACACTTTACGCTTGAGAAGAACGTTGCGTTTAGGAAGCGCACCTTTCGCGATACAATACATTCATTAGCACCAAAAGAGTTTGAGTTTTTATGTTCTAAAATCAAAGGGAGTTTACTATGACAGAATGCAGGTGCATCGTTTGCGATACGACAAATCAATGGCAATCGGTTGAACAATATAGATTGCATCCTCCGGTTGAAAAAGACGGCAAGGTGACCGGTGGGTCGAGATTACTTTGGGACCCGAAAGAGTCCGCTGGCATGTCCATATGTAAGGTTTGCGGTTTTGTTACCTACGTGAACGCGGTTATGCAGGAGACTGAGATGACTCAGCACTACCGGATAAATTACCGGAAAGCTCCGAACGTTACTGGGCTGTATACAGGGGAGAGGAAGCTTCACTACCACGCTGCTTTTTTAGGTAAGTATTTCCCCGAGTGGATGAAAAAAGAAACCTTCGCAGTTGCTGAGATCGGCGCGGCTTACGGTTTATTTCTAAACTGGTTCCGCACGCGGGTGCCAAAAGCTGAAGTCTACGGCACTGAATTGGGCCTAGCTAACCGACGGGTCGCGTATCATGAATTCGGAATTCAGCTAGATGAGGAGTTTGACTATACAAAAAAATATGACCTAATCTCCTCTTATAAGGTTGCTGAGCATCAGCCGAACTTTGATGAAAAGCTTAAAAAATATATCGATTGCCTAAAAGACGACGGCCTTATGTATATCAGCATTCCAGATTGGTTCAGCACAATGACCGGATTCGGAACAACGCATTTTAGTTTAGATTATTATTACGACGTTAACCACGTGAACCTGTGGACGCGTAAACTATTTGAACAGATTTTAAAAAAGTGCGGGCTGGAAATTATAGATTCCAACCACACGTATTATGATCAAACTTACCTCTGTAAACGCTGCCCGCCTTCTAAAGAATTAGAGTTTGAAAATGCGGAAGATATTTTAACTAAGATGAAAAATATTAAAGAGGCCTACGTTCTTTACTCCGACGGTAAGTTTATCGAGGCGCAAAAGGCTTATCCTAGCTTTATGGACGTTTATCCAGCGATACATGAGAAGCTCCGCGCGGAGTCCTGCCGGGAGTTTTTCCCTGTAGTTGGTAAAGATAAGAACGGTGCCGATATCTTGGATATAACTGAAGAGGGCGTAAAGAAAATGTTCGCAAGGTTCATAAAGCCAGCCCTAGACAATTGTCCTGATAAGTCCGAAGTGTATTGCTTTGCGGGGCAAGTTCTTATGAAATACGACAGGTACAAAGAAGCAATCGGTCTATTGGCAAAAGCGATAGAGATGAAACCGGATCAGCCGATGATTTTAAAATGCTTAGCTGACTGTTACCGAATGGCAGCTGAGAAGATTAAATCAGATGATCCGGCAGAGGCGATTAAGTTGTTTAAGGAGTCGCGGGACATAATGAATTACGTCCGTTCGATCTCTGAACAATACAGGGGAGAGGCTACGAGCTGGGTCTATGCGGATAGTGCAAGGCTGGCTACACCGTTTGAAAGTGATGAGACGAAACATTTAATTGATCTTTAACCAAAGGGGAAAAAATGAAGACGATTCAAATAGAAGTACAAGAAGGGGCATACGATGCAGGCGCGGCGCTTGCGAAGTTTGCAGGCGTTGTTAAGCTCGCTCTCGCCGATGGCTGGCAGGTTGGGGTTGATCTCCCTCCCATATTGGCTTCAGCCCTTGCTGACCTAGCGCCAGCGTTTGTTAACTTAGGTAAAATCAACGACGAGCTTGCGCAAAATAAAGTTTTGTTCGCAAAAAGCCTCGGCCTTGGTTTAGCTGATTTGGCCGACGTATTGGCGAAATAAGTAATGAGATTGCGGCCCAGGATATTTGACTATAAACTAATCGACTGGGTCCTTCTTATTTTATTTACTTTAGCGATACTGTATTTCAAAGGGGAGATTTAAGATGTGGACCGCCATCGTAAGTTTTTTAAAAGCTATTCCGGCAATGTTTGGAATTATAACAGAAATCATTAGGGTGCTACATGCTATACAAGACTATATCGAGCGTCATAAAAAAGCCGTCGAGATTAAAGAAGCTATTAAAGCAGCTCGCACGACTCAAGACACATCCAAGCTCGAGGCGGTTTTTACTGGCTCTCCTGCTGTGCCTGTTTCTGGTAGTGTCGTTCCTGCTGATGTCGTGCGGGCAGAGACAGATAAACCGTCCTGACTACGCACCAAAGCTGTATGCTGGAAGTTCAGTAAACGGCGGCGTAGAGCGTGCGCAGAGCGGGGAGAAGTATAGCTGTACTGATCCTAAGTTTGACAACAACGTGTGTCTGACCTACGCGGATTTGTCTTGTGTTTATTTCTCCTATGTACAAAACTGCAAGGAGTTTATAACAGCAACGCCGACCTGCCCAGACGTAAGTAGTGAGAAGATCAAAAGGTTTGCTAAACAAAGGGGAATGTTATGATCAAGGTACACACGAATTTATTCAACAAAGAGTATGTTGTGAGCATCTTGCTCGTCGGTGCGATAATTTACGTTAATCACACGCCCGAGTATGCTTCTGCTTATAATCGTATTATCGAATTTTCTGCTCCAGCAGACGCGCTGACAGCGTTTAATGGAATCTCAATCCTAAGTGGTTCAATCTAACTCCGACGTGGATATCTTGCTGACAGCGGCTCTGCAGTTTTTAGGGCTTCCGTATATATGGGGCGGGCAGGGCATAAACGGCTTTGATTGCAGCGGTCTAGCTCGCGAGATATTATCGGCTGCTGAAGTCTTCCCGCCAGAAGACACGAGCGCCCAGGGTCTTCACGATTGGTTGATCTCTAACGGTGCAAAAAAAGATACGTATGATAGGGGCTCATTGGTTTTTTATGGGAAAAGTAACAAACAAATATCTCACGTCGTTATAGCTCTCAGCCCATATATTGCCATCGGTGCAAACGGCGGGACTAGCAAGACGCTTACGAGAGAAGATGCGATCCGAGACGGGGCCTTCGTAAAAATAAGGGCAATCCGATACCGGAAGGATATTGTTGCGGCGTTTATGCCGAACTATCCATCGCACTTGGTTTGTCGTTAACGAAAATGGTAAGGTGTCCCCGGTGGCGAATTTTATCGTGGAGTCCACGACTATCCTGCAACTGAAGGTGACTTCGGACAACGCACACGCGGGGACGTCCACAGCGTAGCATATGTTCCCCCGATCGGCTTATTGACCGGGAAAACCTAGACTTTTGGTTAAGCTTTTTTAGCTGGTCGTTTTTTTGTTGCAACTTTCTTGTTTGTTTTTTTACCCATCGTGTCCTCCTTTTCGCAGCGCGAAGGATTTAGAATAGAGGCAACATTTTTAATGTCAATGTAAGCTTTTCAAAATCACCATCAAACCCGAGTAGGTTCACTAAAGTATTCTCATCAACCACGGTGAAGGTTGACTGGAAATCATCTGATAATCGTCTAACTGAAAGATCATCTCCACACATACTCCGGATAGTCATCTGATACGGGCGGCGTTGTTGTTTGTATGCATTGCCAGAACTTAATACACCTTCTCAGTAGTTCCTCGGTGTATTTATAATCGCGTGGGCATACGATATCGTGAAGGGTTTTCCCGTTGAAACTAACGTAATACAAGCTCTCCGTTTCAGTTACTAACGTAATGTACTGACACTGCGGATAATAATGGTCGTGAATGACTCCGTATTCGGCCAGCTCGTGATAGGTTTTGTTTACACACTTTATTTCAATCGCCTGCAAATGTGCGTCTGACCATCCGTCGGTCGAGACTCGCAAGAAACTATGTTCGTCGTGCTGGAAACATTCCGGCTTAAATTCAATCCCTACTTTTTCGCTAAACTGTACTCTAGCTATCGGCTCCAGGGTTTTTCCTCGGTTCATCGCGTAGTTGCTTTTTATCTTCTCGCCGAAGCCAAGTTTTTCTAAGTATAGACTTTCCACGGTTTTCCCGTACCTATCCGTCCCCATTAGTATAGCCGCTGAGCTGCCGCCTATTCCGCCGGATCTCCATACGTGCCATTCGTCTGTATCTTGTTGCAAATTTATTTTAGGCATTCGAGGATTATCCATGCGGCGAATAAGATCAATGAAGCCAGAATTAAAAACAGAAGTAGAAATAAAATCTGTAGCGCGAAAGCTAGGCTGGAGTCTTGACAAGATCGAATCCAAGGCGACTTACTCTTTAGCTGCGAAAAGATTTCTGCGATCAAAGTCCGCTCCGGTCGGGTTCTCTGATTATGTCGGTTGCTCTGACGCTGGTTGGTGTTTGTATATTGAAGCAAAGGCTCGAGGGAAATTAAAAACACTTCGAGCGGAGCAGGATGAATTTTTAAGAGAAAAGATTGCACACAATGCTTTTGCAGTCGTCGTAGATTCTGGCGAGTTGTTGGAGAGATTATGGAGTACATTTAAATCGACTCCTCCGGAAGCGCGTCAGGAGTTTTTACTTTCCCTGATTCCCGCACATGTACTTTCCTCACGGCGCGGGCGACGGCAGACATGGTAACGCCGAGAGCTCTTGATATATGCTTATAGAGCATCCCCTCTCTGTGCATTTTATAAATCATCTCCCGTTTTTTCCACCTATCTTCTTCACTCTCATGCTGCCAGTCCATAAACACCCTTTCTAAAATATCGTATCTTTGAGCAAGGACAAGCCACTCAAGGCAGCCCCAATAGCTAAGAACCATATGATTAAGCCCTTTACGATGACGTTCAATGTGACAAGCTCTGCAAAGGGACCAAACATTGATCGCAGTATCGTTTCCACCCGCACCGCGAGTCGTAATATGATCCGGGTCGCACGGTACTTTCCCGCACGCCCGACAAGGCAGCTCTCGGAGGGTTTCAAATAGAGCATCTTTATATCTCCTTGGGGTCATGTAGTCGCTCGTCAGGACTATCTATGAATCCAATCCATTCTGCTGTGTCTGATAGATCAAAATAATTTGGCATATCCACCCTAAAAGCCTTAACTAATAATTAAAACGGCAAATCTCTCTCGTCAAACAAAGCGGCTTCAACCTTACTCGGCGCTTTTTGTCCGTATTTTTTCTCAACCCCGCCAAACTCCGGCTCTTTAGCCTCTTCCTTGAAACCGATAAATTCAATTGCCTTAGTATAAATCGACATAGAAGTTCGCATAACTCCGTCACGTCCTTCGTAGGGTTTTACAGAGAGATCGCCGGAAACTAAAACATGCTTTCCTTTAGTTAAGTACTGCCCGATTTTCCCCGCCATGTAGTCGGGAATGATAATATCAAACCACGTAGTCTGACCGTTTACCGTGCACCCGACCGAGGTCTTGTTCATCGAGGTACCTTTTGACGTAGCTATAGAGGCTAAGTCTTTCCCTAAAAATCCGGTCACTGTAATATAGATCATTTCTTCTCCTCTGGTTTACCGATGATTAGGCTTGCCATCGCGTCCGCATAGTTCATGCCTTTAATAATTACTTCCATCGTGTCGCAGTCGTCTTGTGTTAGGTCAGCACTTGATACTGAGGCCTTGCCCTTGAACTTCGCGGCGAAAGTTTTGAAGTTATCAAGTGACCAACCGAAGTCTTTTAAAAGCCCTGTAAGGCGCGCAACACGGGCCGTAGGCGCAAGGTTGGCCGGCGGCTTTGACACGGCGGCGGCTGGCACTGGCGACGTTTGGCTGGCAGTATTACCGTCGTCGTCCTTCTCGGTCGAAATTCCGAGTGCAGAACCTAACATGCAGCGGCGCAAATAAGTCGTCCCGGCAACATAGCCTTGCGGATCTTGTTTACCGATTGGGGTCGAAAAGGTAGAGCGCATCCATTGCCCTTTGTGCGCCACTCTCGTCATCAGGTGAACCCGGTTGTCGGTCGAGTGAATTCCCCACTGGGAGAAATTAATTCCGTATTTATTTAAAATAGGCCGGCAAGCTTTTATAACTGCCGTCAAGGTCGCATAGTCGGAGTTAAAGTGCGGATTTTTCGCATCAAAATATGCCGACTCAAGTTCACCTTGTGCGCTCGCCAGCGCTTCGTCTAGTCTGTCTGTCAACTCGCTCGATTCAAACATTCATCCTCCCGGCAACTAAGTTTTCAACCAGAAGTTCAGTTACAATCTTATTTCTCTCTTTCAGGTCCCGGATATCTTTCAGGATCTCTTTCATGTCCTGAGCCATCGCAACGTGAGAAATATCAATCGTGTGAGTAACCGTAGCAGTCGGTGCCGTATTAGTCGATTTTGGTTTGTATTTCTTCCCACTCTTCCATAAATAAATCGTCGTCAAACTCACGCCGTAAGTCTTGGATAATTTAGAGTTGGAAATACCCATCCTCAGTCCTTTCAGGATTTTCTCTTTCGTTTCAACTGAAATCTTATTCACAACCGATGCTCCTTTTTAAGCGTGCCGCCCCAGGCAGGTTTTCAGGCAAGGTACGAGCGAGATTGAAGGATCCTGCTCCAGGGCGACACAATTTTAGATTTATAAAATAAACATCTCGCTCGCATGAAAAAGTAACTACTAAACAATTTAACGGAAGTAAACAAATGTTTTGCTAAGAAATTCACATAGGGCAGATTTCCTAAGCTAAAGACATAATAAATAACAAAAAGACAATAGAAGGCACAACTCCTACCTACCCTGTTTGGCACCCCTGTATTAGGATTCCATGTCTTTGGTAGATAGCTGTCTGTTACTTTCAACAAGAGTTATAAGAGTAGTCTCAATGTACATTCCGATATGGTTAACCGGCTTGGTTTAGGTACTTGACGCCTGTCCACTAGTAAAGTTGCGCGGGTTATCTTTAGTTACCCGGTACGTTGATTTGTCTCTCTACTTCCCCTTTATTTGTCCACAGTCCGCCTTCGATATTTGCTTCCGCACGTGCCTTCTTATCTAGTTTCTCGTGCGCTCCCTACTGCTCATATCAAACAACATTCGTCTGTGTTTATAGCGTTTTGTGCTATCGCGCTTCGCCCAGTTTTAAGTCTTTCTGGCTACTCCGCCGACTTTAATTTAGCCTCCAATTGTTGAGTTTTATCGAACTTTATTTTGTCAAAATTATTTAAAGTTGTTTACACTTTGATTTTCTTAATGACTTACATGCCTTAGCACAAAACCCCTCGTTATTAGTCTATTTTGTTTGCGTCGGTGAATATATTTTATTCAGAGTCTTGATTCGTCGCTGACTCTGTGAGATGAAATACCTTCACTGTCGTTAGTGAAATTCTTACTATCTCCCCTGGCGGATGTAAAGTCCAAAAGGGGGGATGTCTTTTCTCCTTGTGCGCCAGCGTGGTTTCGACGCCCTGCCTTTGGTCTTTTCCGATTTTCTAAGATACCAATCGTAAATCGGAGCTTAGGGATGGTCCTGACGATTACGAAAAAATACTTTGACCTTCTCTCTTCGAGAGAGAAGCGAATCGAGTATCGAGTTGTTAAATCAAATCCAGGCGCACCTTCTGCCCAGGCCTTTCGCGACATTGCAAAAAAGTATGTGAGTAATCAACCGGTTGGGAATTTAAAAGGTGGCATGCAATTTTTCTGGGAGCAGCTGATCGTACCAAAGGCTGTAGGAGAATAGGACTTTGTTTCAAAATGAGAGTTTGCTATCATAAGGTTATCGGGGGATGCCAATGTCTAAAGCCAGTTCTTTGCTGCGTAAATATAAAGAGGAACCTTCCAAAATCACTCCGGAGCAGCGTGAAAAATTAATTCTTGAATACGCACCTCTTATTAAATTTATTGCTCAAAAAATTGCTGTGCGGTTACCTTCAAATATTGAATTGGACGATTTGATTTCTAGCGGCGTGATCGGCCTAATGGACGCAATTGAAAAATACGATCCAAGTCGTGATAACAAATTTAAAACCTATGCTGAATTTCGAGTCCGGGGTGCGATCCTCGATGAGCTTCGCGCGCAAGATTGGGTTCCCAGATCCGTCCGTGACAAAGCGAAACTTTTGGACCGTACGATGATTGAACTTGAATCTGAAATGGGCCGCAATGCTACAGATGAAGAGGCTGCCCAACGCCTGAACATGACCATGGATGAATTCTACGATTTACTCAATCAAGTTCGTCCTGTAAGTTTGCTTTCAATCGATGACGTCGCAACATTTAGCAACGTTGATAAAAAATCCATTCTGAATCTGTTGGAAAGTTGCCGCTTAAGCAATCCGTTCAACCAACTCAATTTAAAAACAGTAAAAGATATTGTAACTAAAGCGATTGAAGATTTGCGAGAAAGGCATCGCTTGGTCCTTTCACTTTATTATTACGAAGATTTAAATCTGAAAGAAATTGGCAAAGTTTTGCGAGTAACCGAAGCTCGAGTTTCGCAATTGCATGCCCAAGCTGTTTCCCGCCTGCGGGTCCGTTTGTCGCAATTCATCCAAGAACAATAACTCGAAGCTTCGTAACCTAACCCTCCTTCCCGCCCTCCGACTAATACTTTGGTCGAGTGATTTTTTTAACATTTTTAATTTTTCATCTGTTATTTTTCTAGGATTGCGCGCGTTCGGACGCAAATCTTTTAACTCCATATTTAGCCCCCACAAAATCTTTGCACAGTTATCCATATAAGCAAACTTGCATTTATAAACGCGAGGTGTTAGTATTCGATTTAAGGAGGGAACAAGATGCCGTTAATTTATTGTGAATGCTACAAGTGCGGATACATTTGGAATACGAATCAAGTCTTTGTTTGTCCGAAATGTTATTCCGAAAAAATCTACACTGCACAAGTAAAGACCGCGACTTAAGCCTATTTCTTCGGGCGCAAAGATTGATTGCATTGAAATCTGTGTAAGATTTCTTCATGAGGCTTGCGCTTGAAAAAAAGTATTCTTCAATATTATGCATCTCAGATCAACACTTCCCATACAATCACCCAGATGTCGTCGCGTTTCTTTTAGCTATAAAAAAGAAGTATAAACCCGACTGCGTAGTGAACATAGGGGACGAGATAGACGGACACTCGATTTCATTTCACGACGCCGACCCTGACCTCCTTTCTCCTTCGGGGGAGCTGCAAACCGCAATCGACAGACTTCAGCCAATTTATAAAATGCTTCCTGATATGTGGTTAATCGAGTCTAATCACGGCTCTCTAGTTTACCGGAAAGCGAAGACTCATGGTATTCCGTCGCGCGCACTGAAATCTTACCGGGAAGTTCTAGAGGCCCCGCAAGGCTGGAGGTGGACGCCGGACCTTACCCTTAGAATGTCCAACGGTGAGTATGTTTATTTTTGCCACGGGAAAAGCACGGATGTCCTTCGCGTGTCCCAAGCTATGGGAATTTCGGCGGTGCAGGGGCATTTCCATGAAAAATTTGAGCTTAGATTTTGGGGCAACTCGCGTGGTCTGTATTTCGGCATGACCATTGGCTGTCTAATAGATAATAAATCGCTGGCGTTCGCCTATAATAAGATCAATTTAAAGCGTCCCGTAATCGGCACAGCGGTGATCATAGACGGCATTCCCCATCTCGTCCCTATGGTCTTAAACGGCAACGGACGCTGGGTAAAGAAGCTTCCTTAATAGAATTACCACCAGAACCACTACGTTCGATTTAATGATTCGATTATTATCTTGACTTTTCTAGCCTTTCGTCGTATTCGAATTAGAACGAGCGAGGTTAAAAATGAAAGTCAGTACAAGTTTCGTCCAGGACCAAAGACACACGACCAAGTCACAACGTTTTAGCGCCGTCCAGCCATCGCATATTGCAGCTGTGCTGGATAACCATGGGTTTAATTTGGTCCACCTTAAGTCTGCCGGCGCGGAAGACTACGCGCACCTGGCTAAAGAGATTGTTTCACGTACTTGATAATAATTGTAAACCCAGTAATACTAGTAAACACGAAAAGGAAATCATAAATGGGAAAGAAGAACTTCGATAAAGGCCTGGATGGTCTTTTAAGCGGGAAGCCGGCGGTTAAACAGCGCGGGCGTCCGAAGACGAACTTTAAGACGGTCGAGAAGACTTCTGAGCTGGGCACGAAGGAGCACGAAATTCGCGCGACCTTTATCGTCGCCAAAGATCAGCTCGAGAAGTTAAAGGCGCTGGCCTTCTGGGAACGCACCTCGATAAAGGATGTTCTCGGCGCGGCTCTCGAAAAGTACCTCCAGGGGAAGAAAGACCTCCAGGAAGCCGTTTCGACTTATGCGAAGAAGTCCAAGGCGAAGGCCGGTTAAGTGAACGGACCGCTCAGATTTTAATGAAAATAGGATAATAAAATGAAGTCATCAAAGCAAAGACTCGAAGCTATAAATATAGTGGGCGAGCATTTAGACAAACTATACACATCTCGTCTCCCTCCCGAAGTGGCGAGGCATATCAATGTCCTACTCGAGCGATTTGAACAGTTGCTGATTAATGCCGAAGGTCGTCACCACAAAAAGGGAAAATATGAATAAAGAAATAAGCGAATCTCAACCTTGAGTACTAAGCTGCGCATAAATATTTCATTCAGGGAAATTCAGGCGATCGCGGTTTTGCAGAACTTTGCCCACCTATCCGATATTGATCTAGCCTTGGAGTGTAAGGTGATTGATCGGTTTTTAGTGGACATACTTAAAAACCCAAAAGTATATCAACGGTTTTCTATCGACGATAGGTTTTGGCTGCACAAGAAACTACCAAAGGGATGCAAGACGGCTAAACGGATATGCATCCATTGTTTGACAGCCGTCATTCGAAGGGCCGGTGTTAGAAACTGAAATCGTAAAAATGAACTCAACTACAGCTCAAAAATATTTCCGGAGGATAAATGAAACACAGGATGTATATAAATGATGAATTATGCACAGTGTATTTTAATGCGTCTGTTACTCGACAAAAACTTCCGCGCGGCTTGTGCTACTCGATCGAGGGAGTGAAACTAACCTCTATTGAGACCCGGGCGCTGGGAGAACTAGATATTGACTCGCTTCCGTCTGAGACCATAGCTTATATTAAGGCCGAGTGTGAAGACAACATGGGCCCGGTAGAAGCTTATTTTGAAATTCAAGATGCGCGAGAAAATGATTACGATCACCACACGGAGTATGATCATGGATGAAATGCAAATTCTTAGAGAAAAATGTCAGCAGCTTCAAAAAGAGGTCCAATCGCTTCGCGCCGAGAACGACCGCCTTAGGCTCGAGGTTGAAGAACACGCCAGATCAGTGCGTTACTACCAGGCGGAACGTCAGCTAATTTCCCTCCGCGCTGAAAATGCCACCCTACGCCGCCGCGTCGAATCTCTAGAGGGGATTGACTCCATTAAAACGGATTTAAGGGATTTACAGAAACGGGATACGATTTAAATGGAGGGTTTAGAATGAGCGACAAGACGATGTACGAGACTCCAGCGAATTGCTGGACGATCACGCACCCGGAGATGGGCGGTCCACTAGAGGTCGTTGCAGCGTCAGCTTACGACGCCTTGGTAGAAGAGGTGGAACAACTTAATGCTGCGATAGAGTGGGAGGTAGCTGTTTGCAATGCCTCGAAGGAGCGACATGCGGTTCTTACGCTAGAGCTAGCGGACCTGCGCCGGGTGAACGAGGGGATGCGTGAAGCCCTCCAGTACATAGCGGAGCGAGCCGAAGGTTGCATTTGCACAAGCGAAACAGACGCGCGCGATGCACTGTCTTATTACGAGCGCCGGGTGGAGGGGGAAAATGTTTCCAGCAAATGAGCTATATGGCAATCTGCTGAATAATTATGAGCGCCATGTGGAGGGGGAAACAGATGAGTGAGCAATGAGCCAATGCACGCTTTGTAAAAAACGAATTAAATGGAGGGAAAAACAGATGGGAGTAAAAATGGAAAAAGCATTAGTTAAGGCGTTAAGGTATGTGATTGTCCGCGCATACACAGCAGGTGTACATGCAGGGTATCTAGAGTCACGAGTTGGCGACACTGTGATCTTGTCCGAGTCACGCCGTCTTTGGCAATGGAGCGGCGCGAGCTTGAGTCAGGTCGCGAACACCGGGCCTGCGACTGGAACAAACAAGTTCGGCGGGCCGGTGTTAGAAACTGAAATCGTAAGCCCGCAAGGTTTCGAGATTATGACCTGCCGCCCGGAAGCCATCGCCGCAATTCAGGCCGTGCCTATATGGACGGTTTAATTCACGACGGTGGCGGTTCCGGTGCCGGTTCCGGTGACGGTTCCGGTTCCGGTTCCGGTTCCGGTGGCGGTTCCGGTGACGGTTTCGGTGACGGTTCCGGTTCCGGTGACGGTGTCGGTGACGGTTCCGGTGGCGGTTACGGTGGCGGTTACAGTTGCGGTTGCGGTTCCGCCGAAAACAACTCAGATTAGTGACCTAGCAAATAGCTTCCGCAAAGCTGCGGCTTTATGAACAAGCACTGGGGTAATTTTGAATATGAAGCAT
>Ga0163150_10005732_pt1 | contig 15667 bp, 10 predicted proteins | sample OliLakLV19P2IB_FD_148628 | JGI IMG/M metagenome (GOLD analysis project Ga0163150, IMG submission 148628) | Freshwater microbial mat bacterial communities from Lake Vanda, McMurdo Dry Valleys, Antarctica - Oligotrophic Lake LV.19.P2.IB | ecosystem: Environmental > Aquatic > Freshwater > Lake >...
ACACCGTCTTGGGCACCGTCGACGGCTTGAAAAAGTTCGTCACGATCGCAGAGAGCCCCTACCACGGGCTCAATTTCTGCCAGGGCACGATCTCGGAAATGCTCCAGGATCCGGGCCGCGAGATCTTCGACGTCATCCGTTACTTCGGGTCGCGCCAAAAAATATTCAACGTCCACTTCCGTAACATCCGCGGCAAACGCGACCATTTCAGTGAAACGTTTCCCGACGAAGGCGACGTCAACTTCTGGCAGGCAATCCAGGTGTATAAGGAAGTTGGTTACGACAAGATGCTCATGCCGGATCACATGCCCAAGCATAAGGGCGACCCGGACGGCAACCAGGCCTTCGCTTTCGCCTACGGCTACATCAAGGCGCTGATCCAGGCGGTGGACCAGATCGGGTGAGCCTGACCTCCGGGCGGATCGCACTATCCTGCCATCCTGTCATCCTGTCCACGGCTCGAGGTTTCCGGAAAAACAGAAGACAGGATGACAGGATTTACAAGATGGGTTCCACGCATCGACATCGCACGCCTTTGCTGGCTCTCACCCTCCTGCCATCTTATCGTCCTGTCGGTATTACAACTGACGCGCCCGCGTCGCCCGCTCGAAGATTGCACTTTCGATCTTCATGCGTTCGACCATTGGCAAAACAGCGAACGTCGCCGAACGGCGCACGCCTTCAATCAGTTCCCCCAGCGTGCGATAAGCTGCGTCGCTGGCTTCGGCTAATTCAGGATTAACGGGAACACCTGCACGTGGCGCGCTAAACGTCACCACCACCGAGGTCAGCACCACCATCAAGTCCATCACACTCTGCTCACGAAGAGTGCCCCGCCCATAATAGGTCGGGAACTCGCGCCGCGCTATCTCAAGCAGCGTGCTACACTTTCCTTGCGTGGACACACCCCGCACCCTAGCCGGCTTCCCGCACTATCCAAGAACGAAGATCGTTCGTTTCCCAAGGAACGCGGGCACCCTCGCCCGCATGAAGGCCGATGGTCAGTCTTCCCATCCGCCGTATTTGAACGAAGGGCTCGAAATCAGGGCTTGAAGGTAGGGCTCGAAGTCAGGACTTGAAGGCTGGGCTTGAAGGTAGGGCCGGCTTTCCACAGCCGGCCTGGGTTCAACCCGCGTTACGCGAGATAGCTCCGAATTCGCAATTTCATCGAGCGATATGTCCCACAACCAGGACCGCTGCGGAGAGCGGTCCCTACCTGTTTTCCCTTCCCGATTCACTGCCGAGTCCGATCCCTGGGACCGCGGGCGCCCTCGTCCGCATTCCGATCCGCTGCCCAGCGGCAGCAGCGATCCCCGATTATAATAGTCCATCCCTAGCGCTCCCGCCTCAGGCGAGAATGTCTTTCACCACGTGCCCGTGCACATCCGTCAGCCGGAAGTTGCGCCCCTGGAATTTGTACGTGAGCCGCTCGTGGTTGATCCCGAGCTGGTGCAAAACGGTCGCCTGGAAGTCGTGCACATGCACGCGGTTTTCCACGGCGTTGAATCCGAAATCATCCGTGGCTCCGTAGGTGATGCCCGGCTTCACTCCCCCGCCGGTCATCCACAACGAGAAGGCATACGGATGATGATCGCGGCCCCATTGTTTCACGTCTTCGATCTTCCCTTGGAGGAAAGGAGTGCGGCCAAATTCACCACCCCAGATCACGAGGGTGTCGTCGAGCAAACCGCGTTGCTTCAGATCGCGCACCAACGCCGCCGACGGTGCATCGGTATCCTCACACTGGATTTTCAATTGTGAGTTTAAGTTCCGATGCTGATCCCACCCGGCATGCATCACTTGAATGAAACGCACGCCCCGTTCAGCGAGCCGCCGGGCCATGAGGCAATTGTAGGCGTAACTCCCCTGCCGCTTCACCTCGGGGCCGTAAGCCTGCAGCACCGACTCCGGCTCCTTCGAGAGATCCGTGAGCTCCGGCACGCTGGTCTGCATGCGATACGCCATTTCATATTGCGCGATCCGGGTCGTGATCTCCGGATCCGCAAACTCCTCCCGTTTGATCTCATTGAGGTGCGCGAGATCATCCAGCATCCCACGGCGAACTTCGCGGCTCATTCCGGCCGGATTGGATAAATACAAGACCGGGTCGCCGCTACCGCGAAACGCCACCCCTTGATACTTCGAGGGCAGGAACCCGCTGCCCCAATAGAAATCATAGAAGATCTGGCCGCAGCTCGCCTCCTTGTCTCGCGACGTCATCACCACGAAGGACGGCAAGTCCTCGTTTTCACTGCCGAGTCCATAACTCAACCACGCGCCGAGAGAAGGCCGCCCCGCCATTTCCGCTCCCGTCAGAAAATAGTTGATCGCGGGGGCGTGATTCACCGCTTCCGTGTGCATTGATTTAACGAAACAAAGATCATCCGCGATGCTGGCGATGTTGGGCAGAAAATCCGACACCCACGCGCCCGATTTGCCGTGTTGCGAAAACTTCGAGATCTCCCCCAACACCGGCCGCGCGGTTTGATTTCCCGTCATCGTGGAAAACCGCTTTCCGCCCGTCAGCTCATCCGGAATCTGACGGCCGTGCCACTCGCGCAATTTTGGTTTGTAGTCGTAAAGATCCACGTGCGACGGCGCGCCGTTCTGAAACAAGTAGATCACCCGTTTCGCTTTGGGCGCGAAATGCGGCAACTCCGGCAGCCCGGGCACTCCCTGCCGTTGGTTGGCCGGGGAGCCTAGCGCCCCGAACGCATCGCGTCCCAACAGCGACGCCAGGGCGGCAGTGCCGACGCCCATGGCCGAGCGACCGAAAAACTGCCGACGGGTAAAGAGCGCTTTGCCTTCGAGAAGTGGATCCATGGCGACAGAAAAAAGGACGGACGAAATCAGGAGAACCGAGAAAATGGAGCGGATAGGGGCCGACCTGCGGGCGGGCCGCTGAGAAAATGCGGCGGCCAACTTCCGGAGTAGGGCCCGACCTTGGTCGTGGCCTGAAAGGTCGGGCGGAAACGAATCGGCCACGAGCAAGCTCGGGCCCTACTTCCAGTGCCGTGGCCCGCCCGGAGGTCGGGTCCTACCCCGCGGAAAGGTTCATATCTCATGTGAGATCAAATTACTCTTTGGAGAGCGTTTCATCCAAGTTGAGCAGCAGCGAACACAACGCGGTCCACGCCGCATGCTCGACCGGATCGAGTCCGGCGACCGCGGGCGCCTCCCCGGTCTTGGCGAGCGTGCGCGCCGCCGCCGCATCGCCGGCATACTGAGCCCGGAGTTGGGCGAGACGAGAAACCAAAATGCCGGTTTCACGCGGGGCGGGCGTCCGCGCCGTCACCAGGCGAAACGCGTGCGCGACGCGCGCCGCATCGTCGCTGGCCTTGGCAACAGTCGGGCCCGCGGTACTCGTCAACACGCGTTGGGCCAGCACGCGCGCCGCCTCGACGTACGCCGGATCGTTCAGGGTGACCAGGGCGTGCAGGGGCGTGTTGGTTCTCGCGATCTTGACGGAGCAAACCTGCCGCGCCCCGGCGTCGAAGAAGGTGGTTGGTCCGACGATGCGACGCCAGAACACGTACAAGCTGCGCCGATACAGCGCATCGCCGTGGTCCTGGGAGTAGGTCTTTTTTCCGAACGTCGCCTCCTCCCAGATGCCGGCCGGTTGGTAAGGCTTCACCGCTGTCCCGCCCGTTTCCTCCACGAGCAAACCCGCCGCGGCCAACGCCTGGTCCCGCAGCATCCACGAGGGCAGACGAAAACGCGGGCCCCGGGCCAGCAGGCGATTTTCCGGATCGTGCTCATACCGGGCCGGCGTGGCGCGCGAGGTCTGCCGGTACGTTGCACTCGTGACAATCAGCCGATGCAGCGCCTTCACATCCCAGCCGCGCGCCACCAACTCGGTGGCGAGCCAGTCGAGCAATTCGGGATGCGACGGCGGATCACTCTGCACCCCAAAATCCTCCGCTGTCTTCACCATCCCGATGCCAAAAAACGCCTGCCACGCGCGGTTCACCGCAGTCCGCGCCGCCAGCGGATTGGCAGCGGACACGAGCCACTGCGCGAGATCGAGACGATTGAGGCGCGACGTCGCCGACGCCTCCTCCGCGGCCGACCGTTTTCCCGCCACTGCGCCAAATACCGCCGGCACGGCGCCGGTCACCCGCACATCCGTGACCGCCTCGTAGTTTCCTTTCGTCAAAATGAACGTATCCCGCGGAGTCTCCAGCTGGTCCATGATCATGACCTTGGTGATCCGGCTGGTCGCGTTGTTGCGATCTCTCACCGCATCCAACAGCGCCTGCAAGAGGTCAGCGTATTCAGAATCTGGAGCCGTTTCCCGGAAGTAAGGCACCGCCTCGAGCAGCGCATCCACGCCGCGACGCTTGGGCTCCACTTTCGCCAGCACGGCCGGAAGATTGCCGGGCAGTTTCAAAGCATCCGGAGATTCGCTCAGCGGTGTGCCTTCAGGCCGCGGGAATTTCTTGAGCTCAAACGTCTCCACCTTTTTGCCGATCGCGTCGACCTGCGCGGTCGCCGTTTTTACTGCGGCCAGCTCCGCGGGGGTCGAAAGATCGAGCACCGGCGCAATTTGTCCGCCGCCGCCCAGTTTGCCCGTCTCGGACATCTGATTGAAGACGTCGAACAGCGCATAGTAATCCTGCTGCGTGATGGGGTCGTACTTGTGATCGTGACACCGCGCGCACGTGAACGTGGTCCCCAGCCACACTGTCGCGGTCGTCTCCACGCGATCGAAAATATTCTCGACCCGGGTCTCCTCCGCGATCCGTCCGCCTTCACCGTTAAACATGTTGTTCCGGTGAAACCCGCTCGCGATTTTCTGTTCGCGCGTCGCGTTCGGCAGCAGGTCGCCCGCCAGCTGCTCGATGGAAAACTGGTCGTAGGGCATGTTCGCGTTCAACGCGTTCACGACCCAGTCCCGCCAAGGCCACATCGTGCGCTCCGGGTCACCTTGGAAGCCATTGGTGTCCGCATAACGCGCGAGATCGAGCCAGTCCCAAGCCCAGCGTTCGCCGTAACGCGGAGAAGCAAGCAAACGTTCCACGACGCGTTCATACGCGTCGGGCGCACGATCCGCCGCAAACGCTTCCAACTCCGCCGGCGTCGGCGGGACGCCGGTGAGATCCAGTGAAACGCGACGCAGCAGAGCGTCGCGCGACGCTTCTTCGGCGGGCGCCAATTTCTCGCGCTCTAGCCGGGCAAAGACAAAGGCATCCACCGGATTGCGCACCCGCTCGGCTAATCCGGCGGTCTTCAACTGGGGGAGCTCCGGGCGCTGCGGCGTCGCAAAGGCCCAGTGCCGATTCCAGACCGCACCGCCGGTAATCCAGCGCTCAAGCCGGGCAATTTCCTGTGGCTTCAGGCGACGGTGCGCCTCCGGCGGCGGCATCATCTCGTCGTCATGCTGGCTCGAGATCCGCAGGAAAAGTTCGCTCTGTTCGGGATGCCCGGGCTTGACGACTGTTACGTCCTTCACGGTACGAAAGAGCCCTTCCGGCTGATCCAGCCGCAAATTGGCTTCCCTGGTTTCGCCATCGGGCCCGTGGCAATGGAAGCACGCGTCCGACAAGATGGGTAGAATTTCCCGGCTAAAATCAACTCCCTCCGCCGCCCGCACAGGCAGCAGCACGACGACCGTGGCAAGCGGAACGAACAGGTGGATCACCCGGGGCAAGGCGAGAAACATGGCGGAAACGTACCGACGCTCGGGCTGGCGGCAATTACGAGTATCGGGAAAATGAAGGCATCTGCGGGGGGTGACACAGACATTCCTGTCTGTGGCTGGAGATTGACCGGGTTTCTTGTCCCCAAACCTCCAAACCACCGGCAGGAATGCCGGTGTCACCCATTCAGCAGCTGGACATCTGCCGGAAACTCGCCCGTCATGAAACCGGTTTCACCCCCTTTTTTCGTTACCATGAAAACCCGTCTGCTCCTCCTTGCCACCTGCCTGATGCTGCCGTTTGCCCCTCCGCTTGCGGCCAAAACCGCTGATGGAAAATCCAAACTCGTGCTGATGGCCGGGAAGCCGTCCCATCCGCCACGCATGCATGAGTTCAACGCCGGTGTGCAGTTGCTCGCCAAGTCGCTGGCCCAAGGGGCTCCCCAGTTGAAGGTCGAGGTCATCCTTAATGGCTGGCCCAAGGACGAGAGCGTTTTCGCCGGCGCGGACGCCGTGGTCTTCTTTATGGATGGCGGCGGTAAACACGAAGCGGTCCAGGAGGCCGGCGCCCGCCTCGCCAAGATCGAAGCCTGGGCGAAAAACGGCGTGAGCATCGGCGCCATGCATTACGGGGTCGAGGTGGTCGCCAACCAAGCCGGCCCGCAGTTCAAGAGCTGGATCGGTGGTCATTATGAAAACATGTTTTCCTGCAATCCCATGTGGGAGCCGGCGTTCACCGAGTTTCCCAAGCACGCCGTCACCCAGGGCGTGAAGCCGTTTCAAATCCGCGACGAATGGTACTTCAACATGCGTTTCGTCGAAGGGTTCAGCGCGAAGGAAGCCTCGCAACAGAACGGCGTGAAATTCACCCCGATCCTCGTCGCCAAGCCGAGCGACGCCGTGCGCGACGGGCCTTACGTTGCGCCCAAGGGACCGTATCCCCATATCCAAGCCGCGAAGGGTCAGCCCGAGGCCATGATGTGGGTCATCGAACGCCCGGATGGTGGCCGCGGCATGGGTTTTACCGGCGGACACTTCCACGACAACTGGAAGGACGAAAACTTCCGCAAGGTCGTGCTCAACTCGCTCGTGTGGCTGGCGAAGGGCAACGTGCCCGCCAACGGCGTGACCTCGACCGTAAGCGCCGCGGACCTCGAGGCGAACCTCGATCCCAAGCCCGCCCCCAAGAAGAAAGCCTGACGTTCACCGTTCGCTGATCCGAGTCGACGCGAAACGGGGCCGGCAATGAGCCCGGCGGCTTCGACGGCTCGGTTTCGCCGCGGGCTCATCGCGCGACTTCGCCTCTCGCCTAAATTCTTTAGTCCATGACGTTCCCCCACCTTGCTCGCCTCGCGTTTATTCCGCTCCTTGCTTCCACGTCCGTCGCGGCCGACGCCAACTGGGCTGCTTACCTCGGCGACAGTGGCGGAAGTCACTATTCGACCCTGAACGCGATCACGACGGAGAACGTCAAGCACCTGCAGAAAGTCTGGGAATATCGCGCCAGCGGAGCCGGAGCGGACAATCGATCGCAGATTCAATTCAATCCGCTCGTCATCGACGGCGTCCTCTACGGCAGCTCGCCCGAGTTGGATTTATTCGCCCTTAACGCCGCCTCGGGTTTCCCGAAATGGCGCTTCACGCCTCCGCCGGGAGTTGGCGGGGCGAAGCCGACGGGAGTGAGTCGGGGCATCACGTTTTGGCGCGAAGGCCCGGAGCAACGGATCATTTTCGGCGCCGGTCGTTATCTCCACGCGATCGATCCCGCGACAGGCAAACTCATCGAAAGCTTTGGCGAGAAAGGCCGGATCGATCTGCTCGCTGATCTCGATGCCGACGATGCCGAAATCGCGGGACGCTCCATTGTTTCGACGACACCGCCCGCTTTGTATCGCGATCTGATCATCGTGCCCGTGCGCGTGGGCGAAGGTCCCGCGCCTTCCGTGCCGGGCCACATTCGCGCCTACGATGTGCGCACCGGAAAACGTCGTTGGATTTTCCATACGATTCCGCATCCGGGCGAATTCGGCTACGACACGTGGCCGGCCGACGCCTGGAAACGCCAGGGCGGCGCCAACTGCTGGGCGGGCATGGTGGTGGATAACGAACGCGGCCTCGCGTTTGTGCCCACCGGATCAGCGGCGTTCGATTTCCACGGCGGCGATCGGGTCGGCGCCAATCTTTTTGCCAATTGTCTCATCGCCCTCGACGCCGCCACCGGCAAACGCAAGTGGCACTTTCAATTCGTGCATCACGACGTCTGGGACCGCGATCCACCCGCCGCGCCGGTGTTATGCGAAGTGACTCGCGACGGAAAGAAAATCGCGGCCGTCGCCCAGGTGCTCAAGTCCGGTCACGTGTGGGTCTTCAATCGTGACACGGGAGAATCGCTATTCCCGTGGCGCGAAGAACCCATCCCGGCTTCCGATCTCAAGGGCGAAGTTACCTGGCCCACCCAGCCCATGCCCCTAAAGCCGGCGCCGTTCGCGCGTCAGCGTTTCACCGAGGAAGACGTGACCACGCGCACCCCCGCAGCTCGCGACGCGGTTTTGCGCCGACTGCGCGAGGCGCGTCCGCATCAGCCGTGGGACCCACCGAGCGAACGCGGAACCATCGTGTTTCCCGGCTTCGATGGCGGCGCGGAATGGGGCGGACCCGCGGTCGATCCCAAGGGCATCCTCTACGTTAACAGCAACGAAATGCCTTGGCTGCTCCAGATGGTCCCAACGCAGAATTATGCCGGCGACGCCTCGGGGACAAAAGCATTGTATGCGCAGCTCTGCATGTCGTGCCACGGCCAGAACCGCGAAGGCAATGCCGCCGCCAACATTCCCACGCTGGCCGGAATCGGCGCCCGCCTGAAGCCCGCCGATATCGCCGCCATCCTCAAATCCGGAAAAGGGGTAATGCCGTCGTTCAATTTCATTCCCGATCGGGCGAAACTGGCTTTGGCCGCCTATCTGATCGACCCTACGACCGACGAACGCGCCGCAACGGGCTCCGCTCCTGAGGTCGAGCACGCCGGCATGGTTGAGCGCGCCGTAGGCAGCCGAAGCCCCTTTGTGACCACCGGCTACAATCGTTTCCTCGATCCCGACGGCTATCCCGCCATCAGCCCACCCTGGGGCACGTTAAACGCCATCGACCTCAACAGTGGCGAGTATCTCTGGCGACGTCCGCTCGGCGAGTTGCCGGAGTTGACGGCTAAAGGTATCGCTCCAACGGGTACGGAGAATTACGGCGGCCCGGTAGTCACGGCCGGCGGCGTGCTCTTCATCGCCGCGACGAAGGACGAAAAATTCCGAGCCTTCTCCGCCCATACCGGCGAACTCCTCTGGGAAACCCAACTCCCGGCCGGTGGTTACGCCACGCCCGCAACCTACGAAGTCAATGGCCGGCAGTACGTCGTCATCGCGTGCGGCGGCGGCAAGATGGGCACGAAGTCCGGCGATTCGTATGTGGCGTTCGCGCTGCCGCGCACCCCGAACTGAGGTGGAGCGTGTTGTCCCCAACGCGCTTGGCTTGACGATCGAGATCGATGGGACCGCGGCCGCCCCCGGCCGCTGCTTGAAAGAATGCGGAGGAGGGCGTCCGCGGTCCCAGAGCTCGGACTCGGCAGTGAATCGGAAAGGAAAAACAGGTAGGGACCGCTCGCCGCAGCGGTCCTGGTGGTGGGACATATCGCTCCTTGAAATTGCGAATTCGGAGCTATCTCGCGTAACGCGGGGTAAGCGAGGCCTTCGAACCAGCGGCTTAGCCCGGAAATTTCACACCTTCCATTGTCATTGCGAGCCCGAGGAACGAGGGCGCGGCAATCCAGCTAGATGGATTGCTTCGTCGCTGCGCTTCTCGCAATGACAAATGAAATACAGTTTACTGCATGATTACGAGTAGGTGTGAAATATTCGGCTTAGGGACAAGCCGCTCCACTTCCAAGAACTCAGACATTGGACAGCGCTCCGTTCACCTGTTAAGCCCAACGTCACCTTACCCCTATGACATTCCGCCATTCTGCCGCGAGTATCGCTTTCCTCCTCCTGGCCGCGGCCGCCCTGCCCGCCGCCCCGACGCATCAAGATATTGAATACGCGCGCGTCGGTGACCAGATTCTAAAGCTCGACCTCCATCTACCGGCGCCGGGCAAAGCTCCGCCACCACTCATCGTGTGGGTGCATGGCGGCGCCTGGCGCAGTGGGTCAAAAAAAGAGATGCCGCTGGCTCCCTTGATCGCGCGGGGTTGGGCGGTCGCGAGCGTTGACTATCGTCTCACTCCCGTCGCGCCCTTTCCCGCAAATATCCACGACCTCAAGGCAGCCATCCGCTTCCTGCGCGCGCGCCAGCAGGATTACGGTTTCGACTCCACCCGGATCGCCATCGCGGGCTCGTCCGCCGGGGCTCATCTCGCCGCGCTCGTCGGCGTCACCAACGGCCACGCCGAGCTGGAAGGCGATGTCGGCGAACACCGGCAGCAGCGCAGCGACGTTCAGGCGATCGTGAGCTTTTATGGCGCGTCCAATCTGGAGAACATTCTTAAACAATCCACGCCTTACGGCCTGGGCGTGCGCATTCCCGCGCTGCAGCTCCTGTTTCGCGGCCAGCCCGAAGAAAAGCCGGCACTCGCCCGGCTCGCCAGTCCGGTAGCGCATGTCGACTCCAACGATCCGCCCCTCCTGCTGATCCACGGCGTCCAGGACCCGCAGATGCCGGTAAGCCAGGCCTTGGAATTCCAAGGGGCGTATGAAAAACTCGGGCTGCGCGTGCAGTTCGTCCCCATTTACGCCGGAGCTCATGGGGGCAAGGAATTCTACGATGAAAAGCACCTCGCAATCGTGGAGCAGTTTCTCCGGACCGCGTTGAGCGCCAAGCCAGTCGCGAAGTAATAGCAACGCGAGAGGCGTGTTGAAGGTAGGGCCGGCTTTCCACAGCCGGCCTTTTTCACTCGGCCGGTCCCACGAGAATGACGACGTAGGCAAAGGTCTGGATCGATGAATCCCACAACCGGGACCGCTGCGGAAAGCGGTCCCTACCCGGCTGTCTTTTCCGATCCGTTGGCCGATCTGTCCCCTGGGACCGCGGCCGCCCCCGGCCGCATTCTGAAGCGGGTTGGGGACAACCCGCTCCACCTTTCAGTGGCTTCAGTCGGAAATGAAAGGTGAGCTCCAATTCATGAGTCCGCTAAAACGCCGCGCGCGGACCGATCCTCGGTCGCTCAACGACTCTGCGCCTGCAACTCGCTTAGGCGCAAGCTGTGCTCAATCCGCGCGGTTCCGGCGACGTCGATAATTTTCCAGGTGAGGCGCGGATCGGTCGCCTCCCAATCGATGCGCAGGTGGCCCACATTTACGTCGTGGTACGTTACGGGCAGAGCACGGTATTTGTTCTCCGTCGGCGTACCGCGCGGGTGCGGCTCGGTAAGCGCGCTCGCGGTCAAATCGTAGATGGGATAACCGAGCGGGCCCGGCAGACGGGACAACTCACTCCAATGACGATCGCCGCTGACGAACAGGACGCCGTTGGCCTTCACGTCTCTGATGAGATCGAGCATGCGGGCTTTCTCGCGGGGGAGATTCGCCCACGCTTCGGATCCAGCAAACTCGGCCACGAATTGGATACTGCTCACGATCAGCCGCACTTCCGCCGGCGCGCGCAATTGTTCCTTCAGCCAGGCCCACTGCGCCTCGCCCAGCAGGGTCGCCGTCGGATCCAAATTGGGCACGTAGGGGCCCCCGATCCGTTTCTCGCTGGCGTTTTCCACCCGCTTAAGCCGGCTGCGGAAGAACCGCGTATCCAAAAGAATGATCTGCACCCGTTTTCCCGTCGGACCGAAGATGTGCGCGTCGTAAACACCCTCTCGACGCCACCGTGGCGAACTCGCCGGCTCATCGAGCCAGCGGAGAAATTCCGCCTGGGCTTCGCGGCGCTTGGGGTAATCAGCCCCACCGTCATTCACCGCGAAATCATGATCATCCCACGTCGCGAGCATCGGCACGCGGCTCCGAAGCCCCTGAAAGAACCGACTGCCTTTCAGCGCCTCATACTTCGCGCGCATCACGGCCATGTCCTCCGTGTCGGCGTAAATATTGTCGCCCATGAAAAGGAACAGGTCCATCGGCAGGGTCAGCGTTCGTTCAAGCATCGGGTGATCCACTTTTCGGATACACGAACCAAAGACGATGTCGCGCAGCGGCTCGGCGCCGCGAACGGCACTCGCGGCGACGACGAAGCCGAGGAAAAAAACGAGAGAGAAGCGAAGGCGCATGAGCGGGAGCGGGGTGAACGTACGGCGAGGAGTCTGAAACGACCGCGCAGCCAAGGAGCCCCCGGCCGCGAGGGCAAGCGGATCGAAGTCGTCCCGCTTCCTTCCGCCGCCGCCTGGAGCCGCCGTGGCGACGCCCACCATCCGTTGCGTCACCCTTGAAACGCTCTACCGCTACCGCGGCTTCAGGCGTCCGAGCGGATTCTCGTACCAAATTACGCCGAGGCCGACTCCCTTTTCCTGCTCTTCGTTCGTGAGCACATCCAGGTCGCCGTCGCCGTCCAGATCGAGCAGACGCACCAGGTCAAACTTGATGCCCGGTGCTCCGGCAATATTGTGCGCCGACCAGTTTGCCGCCGAGGTTTTCCCGTCCTGCCGGAGCCAATACACGCCGATCCGCTCGCGCGCGGAATTCTCGCAGGAGACGACGAGGTCGGCGCGGCCGTCGCCTTCAACATCGCCGATCGCCACCGCCTTGACGTTTCCCGTGTTCGCGGGGACGCCGATGACATGCTCCTGCCACGCCGTTCCGGAAGCACCGAGTCGTTTAAACCATAGAATCCGACTGTGCCGGCTGGGAGTACTGGTCTCGCGTTTGGCGACGTCCACCGCGATCGCGATGTCCCGCAGTCCGTCACCGTCAATATCGCCCGTGCTCAAAAACATGAACTCGGTGGCCGAGCTGGACTCGACATTATACCGTTTCCAGTTCGCCGCCACAGCGGCCTGAGTCGCGCCCGGATTTTCCAACCAGAAAATTCCGCGCGTGGCGCCATAACGATCTGAACAGAGGAGATCCTGATCGCCGTCGCCGTCCATGTCCTCGAGCAAGATCGACATCGTCCATCCCATCTCAACGAGCGGATGCCACTTCCATGCGCCGACGTCCCGCGGCGAGGCGGGTGACTCCAACCAGCCGAGCGCCGAGCGCACGGAACCGGTTTGAGACGGCGCCTTGCCGCCCAGAATGAGATCGATCCCATTGCGCCCATCGACCTGCCAAGGCTCGGCAAACATCCAGCGGGTAATTTGATCCGTCGCGGGAAACACGTCTTGACGCCACGCCTTGGAATCGAGGCGCTCCGCCGCTTGCTTGGGCGACCAATGCACGTAAACCCGCTGCGTGTTGCCTTCGGCTGAGCTGACGACGTCCAGGTTGCCGTCCCCGTCCAGATCGGCGAAAACCGCATCCTCCACCGACGGTGTCTGCCCAACGGTGACACTCGGCCAGGGCATTTTTGCGCGCGCGAACCCGGGGTTGACGTAGACGCGGGACGCACCGCCCTCCTCCCATCCGGTCGTGATGTCGGGAAGCCCATCGCCGTTCACGTCGCCGAGCTTGGTCCCGTCCGCACCCCAGGTCGTATCATCAATGACATGACGCTCCCAAGCGCCGCCTTGAGGTGGTGACGATGCCTCCGACTCAGCAGCGAGAAGCGGGTGCAGCAACGTGATGACCACCGGAAGCCCGGCGCGAAGGAAAGAAGCGAAGGTTTGCAAAGGGAGGTAGAAAATCGGACGAGCGCCCGAACGCGTTAAAACCTTGCCGAGCTTGGCGTGCCGCCCGCGGCGCGACGAGACCGAAGGGCTCGACGTTTAATGCCGCCTCGTCTCCCGGACTTGTTTCGGTGGAAGCACCGGTCAAAATCCTAATTGCGCGGCGAATCGGACGGCGCTGCACGCGTTTTACGAGCAGGTGGTACCAATCGTCGGTGACTTTTGGACAGTCATTGCGAGAGCTGGACCAACCCGACGTTAGGTGGCATCGCCCATGAACACCCCCGATTGTCATTGCGAGCCATGCTTGCCGAGTGTGGCAAGCCATCGGGACGCGGGGATTGCCGCAGTCGCGTAGGCTCCTTCGCAATGACAAACGGTAGGTGTTCAGTAGAAGGGAACCTTGGCGACCGCGGCAATCCAGAGGGAATGTCATATAACCACGGCAACCTGACTCCCGACGGGTCGACGCCACCGCACGAGCCACGGGCGAGGAAACTCGCTGATAACGATTCCGCAACTCACCAACGCTTACCGATGGATGAGCGACGATAAGACGCTTCACTCGTGGAGCTTACCTATAATCCATACTCGCTTAAAATCAGGACTGGACAAGGCGGGAGCGATCTCTCTTAGTGCGCATTCCTCTAAGGAAATGCTCAGGTGGTGGAATTGGTAGACACACACGTTTGAGGGGCGTGTGCCGTAAGGCGTAAGGGTTCGAGTCCCTTCCTGAGCACCACCTATTTAAGAGAACGGATGTAATTATCCGCGCTTCTCACCGCTTCGTCGCTACTCGGTATATCGGATTCTTTCCGGACACTTTCCTTGGGAGCTCAGCCGCGCTCGGCGCATCCGATCGCATGCTATAGAGACCAAGCCTCGATTGCTTTTCCTGTTCAAACTGCGGCCGAGGGCGGCCGCGGTCCCAGTCGATCACTCTGCATCGAATGTGCATTCCCAAATTGTGGGTTCGAATGGAGCGCCGCAGCCGCCCTTGACGGCGTTCGGCGACGATAACTGCGCAAGGTTCCGCGGCCCACGCGCTGACTGTTTCAACTCCGGTGCGGCGGATGGAAGCAATTCCCGCCCTCCTGGGGCGGAGCTCGCGTGTCGGATTTTCTCATTGGCGCGGCTGCACGTGCGACCAGCGCGAACGGCGGACCGGAGACGATCTCTATCTCCACCCGGTCGGGATCGGACCCAAACTCACCCAGCCCACGTGTTCCTGATTCCGGTGGCACGGTCACGCTCTTGGCTTTGGGTCTCCTCTGCATCGCGGGCGTCCGTCGCAAGTTCCAGAGCTAACCCGCTTCTGTTGTCTCATCTGGGCGGCACGGATCATCGTGCCGCCTTTTTTGCGCATGTCCGCGTGAGTGGTTCTGGGAGGCGCGATTTAGTTCGGTGGCAATCGCGCGGATCGATGGGACCGCGGCCGCCCTCGGCCGCTCCGGAAGTTCGTTTTCAATTTTCTTTTCCGCATGCGGCCGGGGGCGGCCGCGGTCCCAGGGGAAGAAATCCAAATACGTTAAGCTCGCACTCGCTGACGATCTGCCAGGCCGCGCGCCAGGTCAGCGGCGAAAAACGGCCCTCGATAAATCATCCCGGAATACACCTGCACGAGGGTTGCACCGGCATCGAGCTTCTCGGCGGCGCTGGTTACATCCGTGATTCCGCCCACGCCGATGATCGGCAGTCGACCGTACGTCGCCCGCGAAATATAGTTTACGATCTCGGTCGAACGCCGGCGCAACGGCGCACCGCTCAGTCCGCCCGCTTCATTAACCGAAGCGAAGAACCCGGGTCGCGCCAGGGTCGTATTCGTCGCGATGATACCGTCGAAACCGTACTCCGCGATGACAGTGAGAACCGCGTCGATCTGTGGCCAAGTGAGATCGGGCGCGATCTTCAGCAGGAGCGGAACCCGGTCCTTGCCCTCGTCCGTCGCGCGGCGGAGATTTGCGGTGGAGATCGCAGCCAGGAGTTCACGCAATTTGGCCTCGTCCTGCAGCTGCCGCAGATTGGGGGTGTTCGGACTGGAGACGTTGAGCACCAAGTAATCCGCGTAATCCGCCAAGCGCGCGAAACTGGCGAGGTAATCTTCGGGAGCCTGCTCAATTTCCGTGACCTTCGACTTGCCGAGATTGATGCCCAACGGAATTCGCCGCTGTCCCCGCAGCGGCTGGCGAGCGAGCCGCGCCGCCACCGCCTCAGCGCCCTCGTTGTTGAAACCCATCCGGTTAATTACAGCCTCTTCGGCGGGATAGCGGAAGACG
>Ga0163150_10005733_pt1 | contig 15665 bp, 15 predicted proteins | sample OliLakLV19P2IB_FD_148628 | JGI IMG/M metagenome (GOLD analysis project Ga0163150, IMG submission 148628) | Freshwater microbial mat bacterial communities from Lake Vanda, McMurdo Dry Valleys, Antarctica - Oligotrophic Lake LV.19.P2.IB | ecosystem: Environmental > Aquatic > Freshwater > Lake >...
TATTCTTGTGATCGTTTGTGTCGCTAGCTGCATGGCTGTTTCCGGGAACAGCTTAAGCAACGCGGCTGGCTCGTATTCGTGGGCATGCAAAAACCAATAGAGCCATCGATCGAGCGTGCTGGCGGCAACTACTTCGACTTCGGTTAGATTATACCTCGGCAACTCGATGGTGTGAATTTGAATTGTTTCGTCTAGGATTCGGCCTGAAGCCTTATCGGTCAGGCGAAATGCATGGTGCACGTTCTTGGCGTCCTTCCAGATAACTCCGTTGGCCAAGCAAATCGAGTAAACCGGTTTGAGTTCTGTGTAGTCATCGCTGGCTCGAAGCTGATCGGCGTAGAGCTCACAGCCGTAAAACACAATTCGCTGGACAAGTCCATCAAAATTCGTCAGTTGCATCTCTACCGAGTAGACGGCTTGGTTTTCGTCAATCGCTTTGATGTCGAGAATCGAAAGCTTGTCATCCAGAAAGTCTTGCAGGTTATAAGGATTTTCGATCGTTACATCGACAATCGGAGACGCCAAGTCCAATATCGCATTAAGCAGGCTGATCAGCGCAGGTTTGTTCTCGACCGTTCCGAAAGTCTTTTTGAACGCAAAATCGTTGACTGGCTTGATTCCAATTGGCATCAACTAGTGAGTCCTTCGTCCATGATGGTGGCGAGTCCAAGTCACCAGCATACCAAAGTCCCACCAAGACAGTGTTTTCGCCATTCTGCATTGAACAGCCATTACTCCTGTTAAGAGGAAACTCCATCAACGAACCCGTACTGATAGCTCATCTCGATTCTTGGACCACAATTGCCAGCAATTCGCATGCATTCGAAAGATTGTGCTGTGTCCCCAGGCCCTTCCGATCGGAATCGACAAAAAGATCGCCATGTTAGAAACAATGGCGATCTACGATCGATTTTCATCGCTGAATCATTCGATGTTTACGAGTCACTAGCAGTAACTACCTTGCCATTGCCCGAAGCCGAAAAATCGACGGTCCAGGTTACTGGCTTCGCCGTCTTGCCTTCCAAAGAGTCGGTCATCGATTTGACGTCCACTTTGCTAAGCTGTTTCGGAGCTTTCGGATCGATCTTCTTTTCGACATTATTCATCATGAAATCCCTTTCTGAGAATGTTGAGACGGATCCTAACTTGACGTCCGTCCTATCGTCATCACAAGCTACGCCCGTGTAACATTGCTCTATTCTTAGGAACGAGTCAAAAACAACTTCGTTAACCTTATTTCCTTAAGTCTTTTAATAGTTTTAGCGGTACGGCGCGAGCCGTCCGGTAAGAGCTTCGATGTAACCCACCGGATTGCTTGCGCAATTCCGCTACGTACGGGTTAACGGCGCTGCGTGCCTCCCAAATTTGCGGAAGTCATTTTTGTCCTTTTTCTTAGGGGCTTACCGGAACTTTTCGCGATTCCTAAAATATTGCCTGCATGTTCGCGCATCGCTGGAGACAATCGTATAAAGCGATATGGCGTTTGAGCGAATCTCGAACGCTGATCGAATCGCCGTTGGCGTCTAACGAAGTCTTGTACGATCCATCGAACAGCGGTTCGATGCTGCGACAATCTAACGAAGCACCAACTTGTTGCGCCGAAATCTCAAGCTGACGTAACTGATTCGATATCGCATCAAAAGTTTTTTGGCCAAGCTCGGTCAATCGAGCGAATCGTGATATTTGATCGCCAGTGACGGCAAGTTGTTTTACAAGTGTTGCGAGGCGGCACTCGCCAAATTCTCGATCTGGCGAAGAAATATCGCTTCGGCACAAAGCCGCGTTCCAGAAATCGGCTACTTGGGTAAAAACGACGTAAGCATGAAATAGTCCATAGAGCGGTCGCGAATCTTTTCGCCAAGGTGAATAGAAGCACTCATCATGGACGGCGTCAAATTCACCGTCTTCAAACAACGGTCCTTGATCTTCTAAGGCGAAAAGATAATTGTGACAAAACTCATGGATCAGGTCTTCTGCGAGAACGAGCGGCGAACGATAGCTCGTAACGATAGCCAAGCCCGTTAACCGCGAACAGCTCGTATTGTAGACGCTCCCTTCAACTTCGGGCTTAAGAATCACATTCCGCATTTGCTTTGCAAACGCGTTGAAAGTCTGAGGCGCTATTCGACTCATCGATTCCAACGTGCGCTGTAGATTGGAAAGCTCTTGCCACTGATAGCTGGTTCCTATCGAGGAAATAGAATTGAGTTCATCCAATCCAGGAAGATTTACGGCGTGTGGTTGGAGAGTCAAACAACCAGACTCAAATTTGATTTGTGGTGCCAAGCATAACGTAACGGCGTCCGACGAATGGTTGCCATCATCCAGAAACGGAAGGGCGTGATCTCCGCGAGGGGTGCTGACGAGCAATCGATTTCTTCCTTCGATACCTCGAATTGCACACCCGTCCGTTCCTCCAAGCGACCAAGGGCTACCCGGCATTGCCCATGGCAATCGGACCAGGAGTGGCAACTCGAATTCCAGGCTAGTATCGATTTCCCAGGCAGCTCCCAACGCAAACGCTTTGAATTGTTCAAGATGGATCGCTAAGGCGTTTGAAACATTCGTTCCTCCGATCGCACGGATATAGCGTTCGACAGATGGCGTCAGTTCCGCAGTTCCGAGATGTGAACCGAGCAAGCTGAATGCCAGTTGAGACCAATGGTAGAACCTTGGATCTCGATAAATGCCCGTACTCGACTCGACGTTGGAATTGATCCAGCGCCATGTATCTAAAAAACCATTTTCAAGTCCGTTGAGAGGACGTCTTCGAGATACGACATCGGCTACCGCCTGCATCGCCGAATGAGCTTTCTGATCGCGAAGCGAAAAGATTTCATCGACATCATTTAAGATACTGTTCGCAGTTGTTGCCTCGAAGACGCCTAACATGATTATCCCTCAGTTCTACGCTTTTCCGATATCAGTCGCCCGCGAGCGTGGACGATTCAATCGGGGCCAAAGCACTGTTAGCAACTATTCGGTGGAATCGCAATGCCAAACCAAGCAACTCTTCAAGGACAATCGAAATGCTGCCTATGGTATGCCAGTCGAATTTGATCTTGAAATAGTCGGTCGAGATAGCTACTTCAAATTGATGATGCGATAGGTCGTTTCATCTAGCCACTACATCGTAAACCTTAATTTGGCAAAAAAAGGGTTCGCATGACACCGATTTCCATTGTCGTCACGACCTACGAATCGCCGGAGTGGCTAGGGAAAGTCCTATGGGGGTATGCCGCCCAAACTTTTACAGACTTTGAGCTTATTGTTGCCGACGATGGTTCCTCGCCACTGACCGCTGGTCTTATCGATCAGATGCGATCCAATACTGATTTATCAATTAACCACGTTTGGCACGAACACCTTGGTTTTCGCAAATGCCGTATCCTCAACCAAGCCGTTTCGGTAGCGAACTCGCCCTATCTTGTTTTTACTGACGGCGATTGCATTCCACGCAACGACTTTGTCGCCGTACATGCTCGATATGCTCGGCGGGGCTATTATCTATCGGGTGGCATCGTTCGTTTAAGTTGTTCGCTAAGCCATTCCGTTCGCCCCAACGAGATTCTCGATGGCTCTATATTTCAAGCTCGAAACCTTATGTCGCGAGGCTTACCGATCAATCGCAAGCTTCGGATGCTCATGCGATCAGGGCCGCTAAACTTTCTGTTCGAGCGATTGTCAACGACGCGAGCGACGTTCAATGGCTACAACAGTTCTGCCTGGCGAGACGACCTTACGCGAGTCAACGGTTTCGATGAGCGAATGCAGTATGGTGGCCTTGACCGAGAATTGGGCGAGCGGTTGGTAAACCTGGGAATCCGCCCTAAGTCGATTCGCCATCGCACAGTCTGCTTGCATTTAGATCATGATCGAGCCTACAAGCGAGCAGATTGCATCGAAGCTAACAAAGCAATTCGACAGCAGACGCGGATCTTGCAAGCGCGCTGGACACCCTACGGCATCGATAATCGAATTCGTCCTGAGCAACCGGCTTCTCGACCTTTCGAAACGCAAAGTCGATATTAAATCAAGGTATTCAAAAAGATCCAATCGGTTGTTTTGCTCTCAAGATCGAATGGGTCAAGCCAAATCCATCCAGAAATCGTCGGAACTCGATGCGATTTTGACGTTGCTTTCTCTTCCCCGATCGATATACTTCGGGGCTCGTTTGTGAAGAAATCTGGCTTGAAAGGTCGGAAATCGACTACAGAATTCGTCGGTTTATTCGATCGTAAGGTGAATTATGGCAAAGGTTTGTGAAGTTTGCGGCAAAGGCCCGCTCGTTGGAAATGCCGTCGAAACACGCGGTAAAGCAAAGTATTTGGGCGGGGTCGGTACGAAAGTTACCGGGATCACCAAGCGGCGTTTTATGCCAAATTTGCAAACGATCAAAGCCAGTCTAACAAGCGGCGAAGTGAAGACGATTCGTTGCTGTGTCCAGTGCATACGCAGTGGTCGGATTCGCAAGGCTGTTCGGCAAAAGCCGTTCGATTTGACCCGTGCAAAGCAGGTCGCCAAAACGGCGTAGTAGTGCACGCATTCTCGAAAGGCTTTGGAAATGTCGCTCGATCGGCAGCAGGTAGCAAAGATCGCCTATCTCGCTAGATTGTCGCTGACAGAGTCCGAGCTAGACGAAATGACGCTTCAGCTAGGGAAAATCGTCGATTTAGTCGACCAACTAAGTACAGTGAATACCGATGGCATCGAACCGATGGTTCATGCGATCGAATTGCAGAATGTCCTTCAAACGGACGAGATGAAAGCATCGTTGCCTCGCGAGAAAGCTCTTGCGAATGCCCCCGATGCTGACGAAGAGTGTTTTCGAGTTTCAGCGGTGCTCGGTTAATTGTCTTAACGACGATTGGCCGAACCAAACGAATAATCATTTCAAACCGAGTTTTTAATATTGGCTGGCCGCGAGTGGCCAAGTGAGTCAAGCATGAGTCAACAAATCCTTAAGTTGGTCGAAGAATCGTCGCTTCGCAAAAATCTAGCACCCTTTGAAGTTGGCGATACCGTCGATGTTCACACGAAGATCCTTGAAGGCACCAAGGAGCGGATTCAGATTTTCTCCGGCGTTGTGATCGCGAAAAGCGGCAGCGGAACGCGCGAAATGTTTGTTGTCCGCCGAATCGTCGGTGGCGAAGGCGTCGAACGGAAGTTCCCGGTTAACTCGCCGCGAATCGAAAAAATCGATGTCAAACGACGAAGCGTTGTCCGCCGCGCTAAACTCTACTTCCTCCGAGAACGAAGCGGCAAGTCCGTTCGACTTCGAGAACGACGCGTCTAGTCTAGATAATTCATCATTCGGCGTGCGTTAGCACCGGTTCTTCGCGAACGACGCGTCCAGTCTGGACAATTCTCAGCCGCAGTGCGTCAGCACCGGTTCGCTCGAACCTGACTTCATGCTTGACAATCATAGGCGTGGCCTCCAAAATGAGGATGTCCCACCGTTTTCAGAACCGGCTAGTTCTCCTGCATCGCGGATCCATCGTCCCTTCGATCCGTGATGGCTGTTCCTCCGGATGTTTTCCCCACAGAGGAATGCGTCGATGTCGAAGGTGTTTGTCGTCTTTGCTGGCTTCGTGTCCCAGCTACTATGTCTTTCGACCTGTGTTGCGGACGTTGATTTCAGCCGCGATGTAAAGCCGCTGTTGGCCGAACATTGCATAAAATGCCACGGACCCGACAAAGCCGAAGGGGGGCTCGATTTAAGTCAGTCCAAATCAGCCCTGGCTGAACTGGACAGTGGTCTCCACGCGATCGTGCCGGGTAAGTTAAACGAAAGCCAATTGATTGCACGCATCACTTCTGACGATGTCGACCTGCGCATGCCGCCTAGCGATGAAAAGCCACTGGCGGCTGGCGATATTGAAACGCTTCGAAAATGGATCGCCGCGGGTGCCGAGTTCCAGGTGCATTGGTCATTTCGCCCTTTAGTGGTTCCGGCTACTCCACAGCTTAGCGAATCGAGTTGGGTTAAGAATCCGATCGATGCGTTTGTACTTTCGAATCTCGAATCAAAAGGCGTTCAGCCGTCGCCAGAAGCGGCTCCGCATCAACTGATCCGGCGCGTCTATCTCGATTTGATTGGACTCGTCCCGACACCTGAACAAGTCGAAGCATTCGTCAGCGACTATACACTCGCCAGCTATGAAAAACTTGTCGATGATTTGCTCGCTTCACCGCACTTTGGCGAACGATGGGGACGCCATTGGCTCGACTTGGCTCGCTATGCCGATAGCGATGGCTATGAAAAAGATCGACCGCGCCCGGATGCCTACATTTATCGTGACTGGGTCATCCAAGCTTTCAACGACAACATGCCCTTCGATCAATTCTCGATCGAGCAACTGGCCGGCGATTTATTGCCGAACGCAACGCCGAGTCAGCGTATTGCGACTGCCTTCAATCGTCAAACCCTGACCAATACCGAAGGTGGCGTCGATCAAGAGGAGTATCGCGTCGCAGCCGTCTTTGATCGAACGGACACATTAGGTTCGGTGTGGTTGGGACTGACCGTTGGCTGTGCCAAATGCCATACCCACAAGTACGACCCGATTCCGCATTCGGACTACTATCGACTGTTCGCATTTTTTAACGAGGCCGACGAGCGGCTCGAACCGTTGCCTGTAAAAGTCGACGATGAAGCTGGGTTGCTGAACGAATTACTCCCTTTGGAAAGCGCGCTGCGAAATCGATATCGAGAAATCGCCGATGACGAACAAAGCTGGGAGAAGGAGCAACGTGAACTAATCGAAAACGGTACCAATACGCCGATGAAAGTCGAGGAAACTCGCCTTGCTATTGCCGTGAAGTCGGAGAACGGACTGGTATTCGAACCACAGGACGACGGTTCGGTCCTTCCCATTCTGAAGCAAGCACGGGAATCCGAGAAAAGTTCGGATGGATCATCAAGCGAGCCCGTCCCAGAGATCGTGTCTTCGACGATTCCTGCTACTGATGTTTACTCGGTGACCATTAGTGCTTGGCCTAAGAAGATTACTGGATTTCGATTAGAAACGTTCCCCGACGATTCGTTCGGCAAAGGGCACTCGGGGTTGTCGAGCAAAGGGAATTTTGTCATCACCCGATTGAGTGCTGAGATTGTCGATCTGCAAGGCAAAAAAATTCGCAATATAGATTTGCAGAACGCTCAAGCCGACTTCGAGCAAACGGGTTTTAAAGCGGCAGACGCGTTGAGCAACAAGGCGAACGGGAAGAAGGGTTGGGCCGTCTCTCCGAAATTCAACGCGCCCCATTGGATTCAAGCTCGAACGGCGTTTCCTATAACGCTTTCAGAGGGCGAACAGATTCGGATCAAGATCGAACAATCGTATGGAACTCAGCATTTGATCGGACGTTTTCGCGTCAGGGCCATCACTGGCGACGATCGCGAATTGCATTTGACGAAGGAGATTGTCAATGCGTTGAAGATGTATCCTGAAAAGCGCACCAACGAAACTCGCGATACCTTGTTCGATTTCTATGCCAAGCAAGATGCAAAAGTTCAAGCGTTGCGAAGCAAAATCGACGCAATCAACAAAAAATACAAAGCGCAAGTCATGCAGGTTCGCTTGATTGCAAAATCGCGACAAGTCCGCGATACGTTTCGTTTTGATCGCGGCGATTTTCTAGCGCCTGCCGAAAAGGTCGAAGCGGGAACGTTGAGTGCTTTGCCGAAACTTGATGTCGCAGTTTCAATGCCAACGCGGCTTGATTTGGCCGAATGGCTAGTCGGACCAAACAACGATCTGACACCGCGGGTCATTGCAAATCAATTTTGGTCTCGATTGTTTGGGGCCGGAATTGTTCGCTCGGTCGGCGACTTTGGTGTTCGCGGCGAAACGCCTTCGCATCCAGAGTTGCTCGATTGGTTGGCCGCAACCTATCGCGATGATTTGAAGTGGAACACCAAAGCCTTTCTTAAAACGATTTTGATGTCCGCGACGTATCGGCAATCGTCGACCCATCGGCCTGAACTCAATGAATCCGATCCGCTCAACCGTTGGTTGTCGCGACAGAATCGGTTGCGCGTCGAAGGCGAGTTGGTTCGCGATCTGGCGCTGCAAGTGTCCGGATTGCTTTCCGAGAAAATAGGCGGACCGAGTGTCTTTCCACCGATGCCTCCTGAATTGGCCAAGCTTAGCTATGCCAATAATTTTTCGTGGGCCGACAGTAAAGGTGAAGATCGCTATCGGCGTGGCATGTACACCTTTTTTAAACGAACCATTCCGCACCCGACCTTGATGACGTTCGATTGCCCCGACGCGAATTTGACGTGCGTCAATCGTTCTGTTTCGAACACTCCATTGCAAGCGTTGACGCTTTTAAACAACGAAAGCTTTTTCGAAGCCTCGCAAGCTCTTGCAAAGAATCTGCTCAAAGAAAACGATGATGACGACGATCGATTACGGATTGGACACGCGATACAAATCTGTTTGACGCGCCAAGCAGACGACGAAGAGCTAGACCGGCTGCAAAATTTGCTTGATCATGCCAAACAATACTATCGCGATCAGAAGGACGAAGCCGAAGCGATTGTCGGCGACCATTCGATACCAGGAAAATCGAACTCGGATGTCGCCGCTTGGATCGCCACCGTCCGGGTACTGATTAATTTAGATGAATTCATTACTCGCGAATAAAGCCGAGAAGATCCTACAATGAGAAAAGATTGGTTAAACAATTTACCGGATCGGTGGCTCGTCGATGCCCAGCGCGATACGCGCCGATATTTTCTTGGAAATGCCGGTTATGGCATCGGGGCAGCGGCGCTGGCTGGCATGATGGTTCGCGATGGATTGGCAGAGAACGACAACAATGACGAGAGTTCGGCATTCGCTAACCCGCTGGCACCTAAGCCGCCTCATTTTGCACCCAAGGCCAAGCGTTGTATTCTCATCTTTCTCGAAGGGGCACCGAGTCAGATCGATCTCTATGATCCGAAGCCGAAACTCAACGAGCTCAATGGCCAGCCGCTGCCTGAATCGATGACTAAGAACGTCCGCTTTGCGTTTATCAAAAAAGAGTCAGCGGTCTTGCTCGGTTCGAAGCGTGTTTTTGCCAAGCATGGCGAGTGCGGGATGGAGTTCAGTGACCTCCTGCCGAATATCGCAACTTGCGCCGATGACATTTTGATGGTCCGCTCGATGCACACCGACCAATTCAATCATCATCCGGCCCAGTTAAGTTTGCTCGCCGGGCGACCCTTTTTTGGTTTGCCGTCGATGGGATCGTGGCTGACGTATGGTTTGGGGAGCGAATCACAGGATCTCCCTGGCTATGTCGTGCTATCGGCTGGACGTGGTACGAGCGGTGGAGCTTCGTTGTGGTCCAGCGGCTTTCTTCCTTCGATGTATTCGGGCGTCTTGTTTCGCAACCAGGGCGACCCAGTATTGAACCTCGCCAATCCATCCGGCTTGCCGAAAGAATTACAGCGTGAAGCTCTCGATGTTGCAAGCGCGATGAACGAAGCAAGGCTTCGCGACATGCACGACCCTGAAATCGCAAGCCGGATTGCGGCCTACGAACTGGCTTTCCGGATGCAAAGTTCGGCACCTGAGCTAATCGATCTTTCCGATGAAAGTCAAGCGACGCTCGATATGTACGGTTGTAATCGCGAAGATCCAGAGTCCAAAGCGGTTCGCGGTGGTGGGCCAGGACAGTATCGGCAATTCGCGACGAATTGCTTGCTGGCACGTCGGTTAATCGAACGCGGTGTCCGTTTTGTGAGTTTATTTCATGCTTCTTGGGACCACCATTCCAATCTCGATGTCGAACTTCCACACAATTGTGGGATGGCCGACCAGCCGGTCGCGGCGATGCTCAAAGATCTTAAGCAGCGTGGCTTACTCGATGAGACCTTGGTGATCTTCGCCGGAGAATTCGGGCGCACACCGCTCGGCGAGAATCGACAAGGATTTAACGCCGTGTCGGGACGAGACCATCATCCATTTGCTTTCTCGTTGTGGATGGCCGGTGGCGGAGTAAAAGGCGGCTTGACGTATGGTGCCACCGACGAGATCGGCTGGTCGATCACCGAGAAGCCGGTCCATATCAACGATTTCCATGCGACAATCATGAAACTTTTCGGTTTCGATCATTTGAAACTTACAGTACGTCATCAAGGTTTAGATGCTCGATTGACCGGAGTCGCTGGAAACGTGATCGATGAATGGATCGCGTAGCCTGGCGTAATCTTCCAGCTTGCGGCGGACAATCGAATGATGGAAGCGTACAATAGAGGGATCGCAAGCTGGAAGCTTACGCCACGTTGGCCAATCGTGCTTTTGAAGTGGCTTGTCGTCTTGCTGATTTGCAAGGTCGTTGTCAGTATTCTTTCGAACTACTCTGGTTATTTCCCGCCGAATTTTGAAACTGATTTTTTGCGAGGACGCGAAAGCCACTTTTTTGGTGCTTATCGCTTTGCATTCTTCACGCATATCGTCGCGTCACCTTGTGTTTTGATAACGGGGTTATTGCTATTAAGCGAACGGCTTCGTCGGCGATTCCCAGTCTTTCATCGACGTTTAGGTACTTGGCATGTCATGACCGTACTCTTTTTAGTAGCTCCAAGCGGGCTAGGGATGTCTGCCTTTGCTGACACTGGATTCATCGCCGGGCTTGGGTTTGCAATGCTTGCGATCGCAACCGGATTTTGTGCGGCGATGGGCTGGCGTGCGGCGGTTATGCACCGCTTTGAATCGCATCGACGATGGATGTTGCGCTGTTACATGCTGCTCTGTTCGGCGGTCTTGCTCCGATTATTTTCTGGAGCCGCGTCGCTGATCAACGCCGATCCAGCATGGACATACCCTCTCGCAGCTTGGATCACCTGGACCGTTCCGTGGATTTGCTTCGAGGCGTTCGAGTATCGAAGTGACGATCGAAGAACCGGCGGCTAGCGCCCAATGCCGCTGACTTTGGAAACCATTGTCGTCGTTCGCTCCGTGAACGAAACGTGAGTCTCAAGTAAAACATCGGTTGTTTAGCGATTCACGCCACTTTCGCGGAGCGAAAGGCGACATTGGTGTGAAGCGCTTCGATAAATTCATAGCTAAGGAACGAATGGCGACTAAAGTGAGTGTCATTGGTTTAGCAACGAACGCACTACTCTGATTATTCAACAATTCCTTCAATATCTTCCATCCCATCGATCGTGATCATCGCTTTGAGGAGTTCTTTTGAAATGTTGACGGAAAAAAATCGGACGCTATTGTCTGCCATCACGACATTCGCTCCGCCGATGTGATTCGAGCCGACATCGAGAAACAACGCTTCATCGGCATCGTGAGGATCCATCCAATGCACCGAATTTTTGGGCGAGGTTTCGAACACCAAGACCGTGTCCGATGTTCCGTCGATAAGTTCATCGAGCTTCCGTCCTTTGCCAGGTTGGAGACAACTGTTGGCGGTAACGACTGTCAGATACGTCGTTTGACCAGCCGTAAGCTTGGTGCTCGGGCAAGCGAAAACGGAAACTGAAGTTTTTCTGACTGCCTCATTCACCGGATCATCCCACGGTTTTGAAAAATCGATTTTGGAATACAGATCGTTTCGTTCGATATACGGCAAGATCAACGCTCGCCAGCTATGCAAGCGTTTTCCATTCTCGTCCACCGTGTAAGCCGGTGGGAATTCGTGGTGCGATTGTTCATAACTCAACAATGCAAGCGCGAGTTGACGAAGATTGGAAGAACAAGTCATTCGGCGCGCCGCTTCGCGTGTATTGCCTCGCGTTGCAGGGAGTAATAACGCCAATAGAACAAGAACGATCGGTATGCAAACCAAGACTTCGATCACAGTCGGAAGTCGCCATCCCTTCCTCGGCAGCACGCTGTCATCGGACGATTGGGTGGAATAGGGGTTATCCGACATGGTAATGCTCCCGTATCGATCCTGCATGCTGTCTGCGATTCCGAAACGCTCCTCATTTTATACCACACTAGCTCATCAGCGGATTGTTTCTATATTATTTGACATGTCATCCTCCCCTTCACCCCATTTATCGAACCCCAAGCGTTCCCGCATTGTCATACCGGCTCGATTGGCTTCGACGCGACTTCCCGAAAAACTGCTTCTTTGCGAGACTGGGTTGACGCTTTTGGAGCATACGTATCGAGCGGCGAGTCGGGCAAAGATTCCGGAGGGGATCACGGTTGCCGTCGATCATCCGAGATTATTGGATGAAGTCGTTCGATTCGGAGGTGAGGCTCAGCTTACCGATCCGAATGCGAAAAGCGGGACCGATCGAGTCGTCGAAGTGGCGGCAAAGTACCCGGAGATCGATTTCTGGATCAATGTCCAAGGCGACGAGCCGGAAATGGATGCTAGTGCTATCGATCTGGTTGTCGGTCTATTGGCCGAAAATCCCGACGTATCGGTGGCAACGCTTGCGACTCCCATTCGACAACGCAACGATCTCGACGATCCGAATTGCGTTAAAGTCGTTTGTGCTTCGGATGGTCGAGCTTTGTATTTTAGCCGCAGTCCAATTCCATACCCGAGAGAATGGAACGACGCGCTGCTGAAATCCGAGCCGCCGTTATTTCTTCAGCATCTTGGCATTTACGCGTATCGCCGTGAGTTCTTATCGACGCTGGAGTCGTTACCCAACAGTAATCTCGAACAGACCGAGAAGCTCGAACAGTTACGCTTCCTTCAAGCCGGACTTACGATCATGGTAGGACAAGTCGCTCATGCGACTCGCGGGATCGATACACGAGCCGACTACGACGCATTTCTCGCACGACAAGTCGCTCACCAACCTCATACCACTTTCGCGGATAAACTGTAAATTTATTCCGCCGACACGTAGTTGCGTCTCTCCGAGACGCAGAAACCCCGCAGCTTTGCTGCGATTTCAGTCTTGAAAAGACTGACCTACGTGATTTTTTCAGCCTAGGAGCGAAAGGCGACCAACCGCATCAGGTTTTCAGATCGCGGTGACCAATCCGTGCTTGCAATTTGGGAGCAGCGATTTCATGCTGCGATCCGTGCAGTCTCCCTTTCTGCTGGGCCGTCGCGTCGTGCTGGCTTCGACCAGCGCTAGTGCACGTTGTCAATCGAGTGTTGCATTCTAAATTTAACCACTTTGTGGCCGCTGATTGTAATGCCAGCGTCCGCTGAACGATCAGGGCATTTTGGTTAGCGTCGGGCTTACTCGGATCGGATCGAGATGACGAAGCGGTCGAAGTATTGGCAGATGATCGCGGTAGGCCTTGAACATATCCTTCAGCATACGAAGCCCCGCTCCCTCGGCTATGGCCACCGAATTGGAGTCGAGCTGCTGAAGCAATCGTCAAGAGTAATTCTTGATAGAGGCTAATGGCATTCTCGACGTCCGACTTGGGGCCGTAAAACCATACGAGTGTTCGATGAGCTCGAGTGGCGTAGTACCAGAGTGTACTAGGAAATACATGGAGCGCGACAAAGGCGGCTAAATTCAATTCCCAAGCACACGACCGTCGGCCATTCAATGGGCAGGCCATCCGTGTGAAAAGCACATGCTCGACATTATCATTATCTACGATGTCGTCGCGAGAAAGATTATGCCGGAGCATGAGATCTTGCATCATGCGAATCGCATTGTGTTTTTCACCTTCGGTACTTGCGCCGTTGCTGGCTGTTCTATCTAAAGCCCGCAAGCGGCTGAGAATCTTATCGAACGCTGCTTGAGTAACTAGCTGCTCATTGCTTTTCGGTTGCAACGGAGCAACGGACAACAATCGATCTTCACTTTGCGCCGACTTGCAAATCCAGTAACTTCGGACACGATACCTCTCTTCCTCGGTAGGATTCCAAGTGTCATGCACGACCTGATCGATCAAGGTGCAGAAATGCTGTGATCGTTGGCTTTCCGAAACCAAATGGACGATAACCACGCCTTTGGGGAGCAGGACAGGAAAGAAACTGCTGTCTTGCCCATCGACACGCACCCAATGTTGGTCGGCTAAATACTGCTCGGCAAACGTTGTTTGAATACCATTGCGAGGCGATTTCTCGGAAGCTAAACCGAGAGAATCGTAAACCACACGGTAGGCCGTACCTGTCGCAATGGCAATCGACCGTGTGACGCAATCCCCCGTCATTCCCACGAAGCCAGAGGCCGATCGCCCACCATCATTCCAGACAAAATCCATCGAGACAATCCATGACAAAATGCAGTTGATACTCGAATTCAGAGCACGAATATATAACATCTTGATCAAATTAACAAACCGTTGGTGCGAAGCAACGTTGGGTTGCGAGTGACGCCAAAACGAATATCGAAGTCGAGGTCGAGGTCGAAACCTTTTACGACGGAGTCTTTCCAGGGGAAACTGCGATTTCAGTCGATAATTTAGTTGCAAATCGTTATCTAGAAAGTTAAATTTATGCCCGAAACGATAGGTATAGGGCTAGCTGTTCGCACCGGTTTCGCACAGCTACGAAATTGAAGCCGGTTGTTTCCTTGAAATTCGATAGGGATTTTCATGAAAATGCACAATTGGGTCCAATGCTTGCGTGCGCTCAAACCAATGGCAGCCAAACGACGTCGTGATAGGGAGCGGAATTCGATTCGAAAACGATCCGGCCTGGGCAGGATCGAGTTACTTGAAAAGCGAGCACTACTTGCTGGGTTGTTATTTGGAGAGACTGTCAACGAGACGATTGGAACGGCTGGTGATCAGGATCGATTTGAGTTATCGTTAGCTACACCGGCGAAGATTTATGTCGATTCGCTAAAAAATTTTTCGGATGTGCGCTAGGATCTTGGAAATGCGAACGAAATCATCGCAAGTAATCAATCGATGCTTTCGACAGCACCTGTCTTGGATCTTTTAGCAGGTGACTACTACATCAATTTCAAAAATAGCGATAGCTCGAGCGGAGCATATTCCTTTCGTTTGCTCAATTTGGGAACAGCGAGCACTCTAGTATCGGGAATCGCAATCAGCAACACGCTTAATCCAGCCACTGAAACCGACGTCTATTCGTTCTCGGCCAATGCAGGTGATCATTTTTCGTTTGTTACTTCTACCGTTGCCCCGCAAAATGCGGCGTGGCGATTGCTTGATCCGTTGGGTCGAGATGTGTTCAATGAATATCTCGGTACAAATCTCACCGACGTGATGCTTGGGATGACCGGAACATATACGCTGCTAATCGAAGGGTATATCTACGACACGGGAACAATCGATTACGGTATTACGGCGAACTTCCTCAGCAATACACCGCCAATACCTTTTACTGGAACGGCATTGACGTTGGGAACAACGGTTTCCAGCACCATTGGCGTGGCTGGCGAGCAAGATTTTTATACGTTCACGTTGGGCGCAGCGAGCCGATTGTATTTCGATCATCTTTCTTCGGCCGGCAATATTACCTGGTCGCTTCAGGGTCCTTCGGGTGTCGTGGTCGCTAATCGTTATTTGGAATATGAATTATACTTCGCTGGCCTTGACCCTACTCTGAATTTGATTGCAGGAATCTATCAATTGAAAATCGCGGGCTTCGGTAGCGCGACGGGAGCATATTCATTCCGCATGGTAGAGTCGAGATGTGGCGCGGTGGTTTAGGCTTCGGCTTACTTCCGTTTCTGGGTTTCCCCGTTTGTGGCGCAATAACCGTCTGCCATGCTCCGTTTCCACATCCCGCTCGTCGAACCGGACGTG
>Ga0163150_10005734_pt1 | contig 15664 bp, 10 predicted proteins | sample OliLakLV19P2IB_FD_148628 | JGI IMG/M metagenome (GOLD analysis project Ga0163150, IMG submission 148628) | Freshwater microbial mat bacterial communities from Lake Vanda, McMurdo Dry Valleys, Antarctica - Oligotrophic Lake LV.19.P2.IB | ecosystem: Environmental > Aquatic > Freshwater > Lake >...
CCGCGGCAAGCGCTCTCGACGCGGCGGTGATCGTGGTGATCGTGGCGGCGGCAACTGCGGTGCGGAGGAACGAGCGTCGTGAAAGCACGGATGGCCGGTCCATATCAGTTCCTTTCAGCGGTCTCGCTTGTCGTTGATTGTCGCCTCCTGCGTCGATTCAGAGAGCGTCCACTATAGCCCCTGATCCTGATGGGTTGCTGCGCCCCGACGTGCACTGAGGGCTGTGGGCCAATTCTATTGTCGCCAATAGAATTCGACGCGAACAAGCCCAGCCCGGAGGCCAAGTCGGCGGCCGAAAAGGCCTTCAAAAAGGGGAAGCCGGAGAAGGCGGCCGCGGTGAAGACGGCCGAGGCCAGGAGGACCAAGCGTTGCTCCGGTCGTCGGTAGTACTCCCCTCGCACCGCCGGGCCGTTTGTGCTCCGGGGCCCGGCGGTGCAACCCTGCGCTCGGGGAAGCGGCAGTGCATTTCTGTGCTCGGGGAACCGGCATTACAACTTCCCGCTCGGGGAGGAAGACATAAACCTGCTTCAGTGGGTGTTGTTGGCACGCAAAGTGCCCGCTTCGGGCATCTTGTGCCGGCAACACATAAAGACACCCTCTCCAGTTTCTCCTTCGGTGGTTATAATATTCCGTAGGAATAAGAGAGTTGTTAAGGAGTGTTAGTAGCCATGCCCGACGTCCGCTACACCGTCGAAAACAGGAACCTCACCGGCGACTGGGGGACGGTATGCCGGGCCGCCGTCCTCTGGCCGCTTTCTCTGGCCAAACCGGGGACGCTGACGTCCCATGAGGTCGGCTACTCTTGACCAAGTCAAAACCGACGAAGCGATACAAGCCAGAGCCGATCGTCGTGTGGCGAAAGTGCTTCGGCAGGTGGCGGGCAGGAATGGAAGCGACCATGTCGCGTCTTAAATTCCAAATGCGACTGAAGCATCTCCGCGTGCGCGGGATGAAAGCCGTGAGCTACGCGGTGTCACTGCGCGCCTTGGGCTTGAATATCCGCCTCTGCAGTCGGTTTAAGGCAGCTTGAACACGGAAAGCTTCTGCGCGCCCTGCGAAATCACCGATCAACCCGTCACGCGTCCAGTATGAAGAAGGAGGGGGGCAATGGGGAAAGAAGAAAAGGGTCAAGGCGTGAGAGTCCTGGCGACGCGAAAGCCGCTGTCGTCGTAGCGTGAGTCCGGCGCGCCGTAGCCACGGTCCACGCACCGGAAGTCGCCGCGGTCGACGCCGCAGCCCCACGAGCCGCCTCGCAGCACACGCGACGAGCCAGCTTCGGGCGCCGACAGATCGCCACGCCGGTAACGGTCGTAGGCTCCCCTGTCGTACCGGTCCGCGCACCACTCCCAAACGTTCCCAGACATCTGGTAGTGACCGAACGGACTGCAACCCTGAGCATAACCCCACACCCCGCAGGTGGTTTCGTTGCCCTTGTTCCAGTCGTTGCGGCACCTGCCTTCATCCCAACTATTGCCCCAGGGGTACTCACGACCGTCCGTCCCACCAGAAGCTTTCTCCCACTCCAGTTCCGTAGGCAACCGCAAACCAGACCACTGGCAGTAAGCCTGGGCATCGTCCCAGCTCACGAAAACCACAGGATGGTCAGATTGCTCCTTCGGAAAACGACGACCCTTCCAGACCGGCGTGCCCCAGTGCCCCTTCGCCGGGGGTCGGTGACCCGTCGCTTCCACAAACTTCAGGTACTGCGCGTTCGTCACAGGGTGAATCCCAAGGTAGAAGCCCGGCAGGTCCACAGGGAACGGCTTATCGCCGCCTTCGTCATAGCCTGGCCCGCCCGCCAAGAACCGGCCGCCGGGAACCAATAGCAGCAGGCTGCCGTCCGCCGGGTGCTCGATCAGCCATTCGGATTTGAAAGGCACCTCGATCAACGCTCGTTTCCCCTCCTGGGTTTGGAACGCGCGGCCGATTTCAGCAAGCCCTAGCTCACGTTGGATCAGCGCCTCGACCCATTTCTGGATCGAGGTGTCCTCCTTGGCCAAGCGCACGCGCAAGGTCAGGTGCGTCGCCACGGAGAGCCGCACGACGATGGTGCGACTCGTTTCGGAGTCAGGGGGGATTTCGTGCATGGGTGGTTCCATGGACAAGGTAGTCAGCGACGCAGCGGGATTTTTCCGATGAAGTCCGCCGGCTCCTCTTCGCCACTGAGGCTGCCGTCGACTTCGCCTTCGTGCCCTTCACTTCCAGGTATTTTTTGTAGTCCGCGACGTGGACGTCGATGGGCTTGCTCGCTTGGTCCAAAAGCTCCAGGCGGATCAAACTGGCCAGCACCTGACGGTCGCGGTCACCCTACTCATCGGCGCGGGTCTTTTCGCTGCCTTGACCGGCGATTAAGAAGCTCGATTGGTACGCGATGAGGTGGAAGATCGAGACGTCGATCAATGCGTTCGATCAATGACCATAATGGCCGTGCTCGATGCTCGCGAATTCCCGAATCGTCCTGACGCTTCATCCCACTTCGATTCCAGGAACTCGAGATTCGGCAAGTGCCAGGCATCACCTGCCCTCTGGCGATTTTCATTATCTACTGGCTCTCCCCTCGCGGTGAGCCTCGTCCACAGGATCCGAGGGGTGTCATTTGAAAAGTCCAGCACGAGATTGGACTCCACGATGGTTCGGGGATGAAGGTCGACCACCTGAGCGGATCGAACGGTCGCGTGCCACAGGTCGCCTTTCAGATCATCCGCGTCGATGACATGCACCTGATAGGTGGATTCACCGGTTCCGGTCCCACCACCGCTCTCGAGCACGATGACGAAGCGATCTCGAGACCGCAGCGGCAACCGGTGGATCGTGACGTTGCTGATGGGACGGCACTCGCGGACGGATTGGATTTGCAGATCCGGGGTGATGCGTGCCAGGAAGCCCGGAGCATACGGACCACCGACGTTTCCCCAGGCAATGACATGACCCGACGGATGCTGAAGGGTTTGCACGGGTTCGAGACGCTCGTTGGCGGCCTGTTCGAGCAGCGTCTGAATCTTCAGTGTCGTGACGCCGGGGGCGGGAGTCGCGAGATCAGTCGACGGGGCAGTGCTCGGGACATGTCGGCTAACGCCTGGACTCCCTTCCTCCTCGGCCCCACTAGTCACGACCCGGGATGCAACGAGAGCCGCAGCCAGCACGGCCAGAGCGAGAAGAAGTGATTTCATGGGAGGTCGTTCCAGCCAATGGGTTTTGCTCTTACTCGAATGGAGTAAGTCGGCGCCCTGCTTGTTATGTCGGCGGATCGGGATATTTGTGAACACAGGTTCGCTAAACTGAGCCACCGCGCACGATCGTCACCTGCCTGTCCCCGCGTCGCCGTGTTGATAAGCGCCGCCGCGGTCGTTGCCAGATACCGTAGGCGAGGCTTTTGTCATGCGTTCCTGCATCGTCCACACCCTGCCAACGGCGGCCACCTTCGTCGGGCGCGGCCGTGAGATCGAGCAGTTGCAGTCCGCTCTGCTGGATGCTTCGTCGACGGTCCGCACGGCATCGATCATCGGCATCGGCGGTGCCGGCAAGACGGCCTTGGCGGCCGAGTTCCTCCGCCGGCTGCCGGGCAGGTCCGACCGCCCGGCGTATCTCTTCGTCTGGTCGTTCTACGTCGACCAGGACCCCGGTGCATTCCTCGCCGAGGCCTACGACTTTTTATGCGGCGTTGAATCCGACAGCGAAGGTCAACGGGCGGACAACTGGACCGGCAGCAGAGCCGGGGCGTTGTATCGATTGACGGCGCTGCTGGCGAGGATCGACCAGCCCGTGCTCTTCGTGCTCGACGGCCTCGAGCGCGTCCAGATTTCGCGGGCCGACATGCGCCGCCAGTTTGGCGCCCTCGAGGATGTGCTGCTGCGCAGCACGCTGACGCGCCTGACGGCCGGCGTCGGCAACGCCCGCGTCCTCATCACCACGCGGTTCCCGCCCGCTGACCTGGCGCCCTGGGACCGCGGCACCCATCTGCCGGTCGATATCGCCCATCTCGATCGTGAGTCGGCCCGCGACCTGCTTCGTCGGCGCGGGGTTGGCACCGGCGACGCGAATCACAATCAAGCCATGGACCTTCTCCTCGATGAGTTCGGCACGCACGCCTTGACGCTGGATCATCTGGGCGGCTTCATCGCGCGGTTCCGGGGTGGCGATCCCAATCGTCCGCCACCGAAAGTTCATAGCGCGGCCACCGCCGACGATTCGACACGGCCATATCTTGTCGATGGCAATTCGATCGGGTCAGTGAACCGGCGGAATCGCATCCAGCAGCCCGATGTTCCGGTTGTGGAAGTGGTCGAGGCCAACCTGATCCGCGTGCTCTCCGCCTTTGCCTGCGAGTTGCCGGCCGTCGAGCTGGCGATGCTTCAGCGGTTGTGTCTCTATCGATTCGGCGCCAACGCCGACACGCTGTTCCATACCTTCGCGGTCCATGAATCGCCTGAATTGGCGGGCGCCCTGTACCGCATCAAGCGCACCGAGTTTGACCAAGCCCTCCACTCGCTGGTGGATCAGCACCTGTTGTCCCCCGAGGGAGACGGCACCTACAACACGCACCCGGCCATCCGCGACTTCTACTACTCGCTGTTCACCGCGCCGCAAGGCTTTCATGCGGCCGTGTCGCGCGGGTTGGGCAATCCGGCGGCCGATGTCGCATGGTTTGAGATTGAAGGGAGCCTCAAGTCGTATGGCTTCGTGAGCGCGGACCCTCATGACCGTGCCGATACGGGGCGCGGCGCCGTGTTCGTCGAAGAATTCAGGCAGTTGATCGAGCAACATCGGACGGTGTTGGGCGAGGATGCCTACTCGGTGCTGGCGAGGTTCATCAACGCGGTCGCCGCCGGCGATCGTCCGGAGGCGCCCCGCGTGCCCCGCCGGCTGATTTCGCTGGCCGGCAAGCCGGGGCAGCGGCACCCGGACGACAAGTCGACGCTCGACCTCATCGAGGAATTGATTCACCACGCGGTGAACGCCGGCCACCGCGCCGCCGCCCGCCACCTATACGAACAGCGTCTGGGCGGACGCGATCACCTCGGTAAGGTCCTCGGCGAGTTCGCACGCGGCGAGCGGATCGTTGCCGCGCTCCTCGCAACCGCGGAACAAGAGCCCGCGATCGAATCCGATTCTCCTCGAAAGCGCACGACGCCCTTAGGGTACACGCCGAACCAGTCGCTGATGCTCGATCGAGCCTGGTATCTGCGGGGCCTCGGCGACCTGGATCACGCCCATCGCCTCTTCATGCGGGCGCGTCCGATGTGGGCGGGCACGGTGCTCGTGCTGCGCGGCCTGCTGCCCGAGGCCGCGTGGAATGAACGGTTCTGGGTGCAGACGCGTCAATCGGCGCAGCTCCTGATGGGCAGGCGCGAGGGCGGCTATCACCCGATCTGGGTCGGCTGGGGCGAGGGCCTTGTGGATGGCGATGTGGCGCTGCTTTTCGACAAGCGGCGCGAAGCTGGCCGGCTGGCGCAGCAGGTGACCGGATATTCCGCCGAGGCGGCGCGCTGCCGGCTGGTGCTGGCGGAGGTGGATCGCCGCGACGGATTGTTTCGCGACGCCGCCGAACATCTCGACGCCGCCGAACCGTGGATCCATCGCTCCGGCTCCGTCGAGCATCTGATCCTGCTGCTGAGCGCGCGCATGCTCCTTGCCGAGTCGCAGGGGCTCAAGGAAGCCGCCGACGGCTTCTACACCGAGGCCCTGCACCTGGCGCGGCGCTGCGGGTACGGCATCTATCACATCGACCTCATGACCCACCGCGCCGCGGCACTGCTGGATCGCGATGTCCGCCGACACGCTCGCGAAGCGCGGCTGCTGGCAACCGGCGCCCTCCTCGGCCTGCTCGCCGGTGACGAGACCCCGGCGTCCACCGCCGATCTCCCGGCGGACCATCTTCTCGCCATGGGGGCGCTGCACCCCCGCTGCGGCTACGCATGGGGCGAGGCCGCGGCCCGTGTCGTGTTGGCGCGCTGCGCCATCGTTACCGGCGAATTCCCCGGGGCGCGTGATCAACTCGTGAAGGCCGAAGCAATCTACGCCCGGCTCCAAGCCCCGCAGGTCTCGGAGACGCGTCGTCTACGGCAGGAGTTACGGTCGTGACCGTTCCATAATCGACATGTTCCACTGAAGGAAGTCGGCGGGCACGCTGTCGGGCTATGAGCAGACAATTATTGACGGCGGATCGGTGGCGCGACTTGGTTGGGCAACAGCGGCGCAGCGGGCTGAGCGTCGAGTCGTTTTGCGGCAAGCAGGCATTGGCGGTATCGACCTTCTTCGTCTGGCGGCGGAAGCTCCAGGACCGTTCTGCGCCGACGTTCGTGGAACTGACGCCTGTGGTTGAGCCGCCGGGACCGAGGCCGCGGGTGAGCGGGAGCTGGTCACCGAATGAGCCCATTGAGTTGCTCCTGCCGGGCGGCGCCATCGTGCGAGTCGGCGCGGGTTTCGATACGGGGACGCTGCGAAGTCGCGGAGGCGCTGCGATGACCTCCGGCACCTCCGGCACCTCCGGCACTCACGACATCCCCGCATCACCGGCACCGCAGGCGTCTTGCCACGCCTTCGACTTGATGAACATATCAACGTACCACCTGAATCCAGATGTGGGCCAATTCTATTGTCGCCAATAGAATTCGACGCGAACAAGCCCGGCCCGGACAAGACGGCGGCCGAGAAGGCCTTCAAAAAGAGAAGCCGGTGAAGGCGGCCGCGGTGAAGACGGCCGAGGCCAGCAGGACCAAGCGTTGCTCCGGTCGTCGGTAGTACTCCCCTCGCACCGCCGGGCCCGCTCAGTACTCCTGGGCTCGGCGGTGCAACCCTGCGATCAGGGAACGGGCAGTACACTTCTGTGCTCGGGGAACCGGCATTACAACTTCCCGCTCGGGGAGAAAGACATAAACCTGCTTCAGTGGGTGTTGTTGGCACGCAAAGTGCCCGCTTCGGGCATCTTGTGCCGGCAACACATAAAGACACCCGCCAACGCCTTCTTATGTTTTTCCTTTGGTGGGTATATTATTCCGTAGGAATCACAGAGTTGTTAAGGAGTCATTCCGATGATGGCCGACGTCCGCTACACCGTCGCCAGCAAGGACCTCACCGGCGACTGGGGGACGGTCTGCCGGGCCGCCGTCCTCTGGCCGATCTCCCAGGCCGAACCGGGGACGCTGACGTCCCATGAGGTCGGCTACTCTTGACCAAAAGCGCGATGGAGCGCCAGCCGAGGATGGTGCAAGTTTTGAAGGGTTATCCACAGGGTTATTCAACGGGCTGCTAGCTAGACGAGGCGGATGACGGCTGTGAGGTGGTTGGCGGCAGTAGCAGCGACCGCAGCAAAGAACACCAGACGCGGTACATTCCGATGAGTTGCTTGCTGCCAGCCGCGACGCGGGTACGGCCGACCGCCGGTTCTACGACCTCGGCTTCCGTGTCGCGCTCGACTTCTTCGAATAACCGAAACGGATAGACATGATGCCGCGAATCATCCGTACCCGTCACGGCGACTTCTGCTTGACCCTCTCAACGACCGAATTGTTGCGAGGAGTTGCCCGATGCTGGCCCATGGGCCTTGTGCAATCGTCGGCCACGCCTCCGCAGTTTGGAATCGTCTTCCAGCGTGGCGATCGAGAGATGCACGGAATCAAGATGCAGCCCGCGGACACGCCCACCGAGGATGCCTTGGCTCTGCATTACGTCAACCGCCTCTTGATTGCGGCGGCTCTGCCCCATTACCTTCAGAAGCGCCACGCCGGCGTCCTGATACCGTGCGCCTACTTCAAAGAGAAGTCGCCGGGGATGGTGGAAACAGGCATCGCGTTATTCATGGCGCCTGATCCGCGCAGGAATCAAGTCTCCACGCCACAACATCAGGCAATGGGATTTGATGAAGTTCTTGGTGCCGGTGCTGCGACCATGGCTTTCGACATGTTGGGGGCCATTGCCCAGGTCAGCAAAGAGATGCAACTGCCCTTGTTTGCAGCCATCGGATTGGATCTCAGGCCACGGTTGGCCCTCGGCGGCCTGATCATGTACTTCATTGTCGAGGGCTCGAATCTACTGGTTGTGAAGGACAAGATCGACGAGCAAGATGCCGTCTGGGCGACCCTGGTACACGCTGGCTATTCGGCACTGCCTTACACCGCGATGGTTCCGGCGGAAGTGCCGTAACACTTTCATTGAGCGCTTGGCGCTTAAGAAACAACCACAGATGGGGCGGTCAGAGTTGAATCCTGCTGCAAGCTACATGCCCCCGGGGGCAGCGGTGCCTCGCTTCTCCAGCAGCGCTCTGACTCGGTCTGCAAACTCCGGCGAACCGATTGCATCCGCAAACTGCCGCATGCAGACAACGAGCCAGTTCCCGCAGTCGACGTCGAACTGCGCCAGCGGGCCGGTGGCGTTGTACACCACCTTGGCTGCGTTCTCAGCGACGTAGAGCAGGCATGCGTAAACACGACCGCCAGCGTGGAGCCTCTCCTCGGCCAACGTCAGGCTGCGGACGGCGTCAAACGCGGCACGTGCCTCCCGCCAACGCTTCGGATCACGTGCGATAGCGGCAACCGCCTGAACTGGGATCGGCACCGCTGGCAACTGGGAACATGCCAGGTCCAGGATCTCAGCAGCCCAGGCGGGGCGCAAAGTGCTTTCGCGTGGTTGGAAGTCGTCCGCCATCAATATCGCCTTCAGGGCGGCGTGATCGACCCGCCCATTCGCTGGCTGGGTTATAGCAGACTCGACTCGTTCGTCGATGAGGGAGCATTGTGACAAGCGGGATTGCGGTCAGGGTGGCCGGTGCTGGTTTGGGAACGGCGGGTTGCCGGTGTCGCGGAGGCGGATGGCGCAGGAAAGCTCAATGGTGGTGATGTGGATGATTGAACCGTCCTCGGCGAAGACGCTCTGGAATTGATGGAGGCCATAACGCCGGAACCGGTCCGCTTCGGTAGGGAATAAGCAACAGGGGTGCAACCGCGGTTTGATACTCGGTTGACCCGAACACAAGCACCGGAACCATTCGCGCAGCCCTCAGAACGGCAGTTGGAACTGTGCTCGCAGAACAAACTGGCCACCTCTGCGACCCGAGGTCGTTGGTGGTGATGGCTAGGAAGCAGAATTTCTGATATGGATTTCAACGGGGTACACGACAACGATGCGGCTCAATGGCGCATGAGGGCCGCGGTCATTCGCGAGCAGGAACTGCGGAATCGTCATGGAAATAGCCGTGGAAGTGAAATTCCCAACTTGATCAGTGCCACCCGTTCCCGTATCCGGAGAATTCGCCCATGGACCAGCAGATGTTGGCGGACTTGGATCGGCGCTACAGCAGGGCTGTCAAGATGCTCGCCAGCGGCAAGCGTGCACAGGCGATCAAGGCGGCTACGCAACTGGTGGACTATGCCCGGTCTCGGGTCGGCGAGCGGCACCCGCTGGTTGCGGACGTACTGGTTCTGGCGACGAACCTGCACGAGGCGGCCGGCGAAACGATTCGTGCCGAGGAGTTGATGCGCGATTCGCTGGCGGTGCGGCGATTCCTGGTCGGGGGCCGCGACCTGTCGCTGGTGTCACCGCTGTCGCGGCTGGCGGGCATGAATCTGGCACTGGATCGCCATGCCATTGCCGAGTCCCTGATCCGCGAGTCGCTGGAGATCTGCCAGACGCGCGCCACCGAGCATCCAGGTCTGGCGGCAATCCCTCTCTCGCAACTTTCGCGGGTTCACCTGCTGTCGAACCGCCCTTCCGAGGCCGTGGCGACGGTACGAGACGCGCTGGCAACGGCGGAACATATGCAGGACAAGGGCGGCGCCGAGCACGACGGATTCGTAGCCTCCCTCCTGCTGACCGAAGCGGAGGCGCACCTGGCGATGAATGATGCGGTCCGAGCCGAGGAGGCGGTCCGCGAAGCCATTCGTCTTCGACGCCAGACGCTGGGTGACGGCAACCCTGACGTGCTCAACGCACAATTGACCCTTGCCAGCGTCCTGGAGGCCTTGGGGCAATTGGACGAGGCTGACGCCATCTGTACTGTCGTTGCCGATTTGACGCGTGCCGTGGCCGGCGAGTTCTCCAATGACTTTGTCACTGTGCTCAGCAAACTCATTCCGCTGCGCGCCAAAACTGAGTACTGGGCGGACGCCCAGCGATTGTCCAACACGGCGGTTCGCATCATGGAGTTGGCCGCTCCGGCCAATCGACTTGGTGTGTGCCTGCAACGCGGGGAGTGGGCGCAAGTACTCTTGTCCCGCCAAGACCGAAGCGCCGCGCTTCAACTGCTTGATCAGGCGACGGCGGCGCTGCGATCGGAAGGCCGGCCAGGTGAGAACGGGCTCGTTCAGTACCTGATTCAAGCCGCAGCTACTCGCGCGGAGATGGGCGATCATGCCGGCGGCCAAATCAATATGACGGAGGCCATCCAAATCAGCCGCCAACTCGAGTGCAGCCGGGAGGAAGTGCTGCGAACGTCGCTGGCGGTGTCGATGAGGATTTGCCACGGCGCCCGAGATTTCCGCAGTGTCGAGAAGACAGGCCTGGAACTGGAGAAACTTGCATGTGCCAGCGACGGCGAGAACTCGCTAGGGCGCTGGGTCGCCGTGCTCGGCTGGGCCGATGCGATCGATGAACTTGGCCGTGAAAAGGAAGCAGTGGAGGTTTTCGAAACGGCAGCCAATCGGCTCTCGAAACTGATCGGCGACGATCATCCACTCGTCACCCACGCTCAACTGGCGCCGACGTTCGTCCTGAACCGCCTCGGACGATTCGGCGATGCGGCGCTCGTCTTGGAGCGTGCCATTGTGTCGACGCGGAAGTCCGCCCTGTTATTGACGGAGGATAATGCCGAAGACTACCGCGACGGCTACATCGGCCGGATGGCTTTGACCTTGGCGCTGGCGGATGTGAAGCACGAGTGGCTGGGATTAACGGAATGCCTGACTCTTCACCCGCTTGCGACGATGCACGACGGCCAGCGGCGGCTGCGGACGTTGCCCCGCTGGCAGCCGGAACTGACGGAGCAGGTGCGCCGGCTGGTTGGAATCGACGCCCAGTTGTCCGCCATCGCAGAGACGACCAGGACGAATGATCCGGCGCATCTTCGACTTCAATGGGAGAATCTATACAAGGAACATACCGGCCTGATCGATCAACTTTCAGCGGCAGCACCTGAGTATCTGGCGATGGAGCAGGCGCACCAGATCGGACCGGAAGCTTATCTCCAATCTCTTCCAGAAGGATCATCGCTTGCAGTCTTTGAGCGGTTCTCGCCGGCGAATCCGGCAGGGACCGGGAAAAATCCCTACTGGCTGCCGCCGCGGTACGTCTGCGCCTTAGTGCGTCCGGCAGCACATGCGGGAGGCCGCCCGGGCGGGGGAGCCCGCCTCATTGACCTCGGCGACGCTGGCGAGATCGAGCGTTTGATGGATCGAGCCGCCGATGGCGATGCTGCCGCGCTGCAAGCGTTCGCGGACAAGGTGCTTGCTCCGCTGCAAATCGAAGGTTGCCACCAACTGTTCATCGCGCCGGATGGGCGTCTGGCAGAGGTGGACTTTCCTGGTCTGGCTCGTCATGTCGCGAGCATGGCCGGCGTCACTTCGATCCGGATGCTCTCCAGTTCCTGGGGTGCACTGGGCCTTCTGCCAGCTGCCACCCGTCTGGCAGCCGATGTTCCGATGGTGGTGGAGGCGCCGAACCTTGATGCGGATGAGGGGCCCGACGTGAGCGCCGACCGTCTGCTTCCGCCGCCGCGACCGAAGTGGTGGCGGCGTCTCGCCGAGCGAATGGGCTTCCTGGGCACCCCCAGGCCGATGCGCCCGCAGGTACAACTCGATCCCCGCCTGCCCCGTCTCATCGAAGCGCCCCACGGCTTCCAACAGGATCGCCTCGCGGCCGTCAAGTCTCCAACACCGACGGTTACCCTTCAAGCCTGCAGGACTGCCCACTGGCAGACCGTGGCTCCTGGCGCCGAATCCGTCCTGGCGGTTCGAAGCCCGCGCTGGCTGGTCATCGCCGCTCCGTGGGCATTGCTGCCCGATGAATGCCCCGATCTCGAACGAGCGGATGCCAAGAGCTCGCTGCGCCGTCGTCCTCGCCAGCCCGATTGCGACGCCGACGGACCTGAGTGTCCGATGATTCGCGCAGCGGTATACGTGGAGAGTGGCGGCAAATCAGCAAGCCTTCGCGGTGGCGCCGTCACGGCGCAGGCCATCAGCGGAATGGACCTGACGCAGACCGAATGCGTGATCTTTTCGACCCCACCCCGCCTGCCAGGCATCGGCACAACCGCCGCCGCACGGCTCGGACTCGCATTCGCCCTGCACTGGGCCGGCGCCCGCTGCGTCGTCCTGCCGCGCAATGGCACCGACCCCGCAATGATTGATACGGCCGCGGCTCAGCTTCTTCAACGACTGGCTGAGCCGGGCGTGAACTGGCGCGATCTCGCGGCTTGGTGCGCGCGGACGTGGCCCGGGTTGTTCGATGTGTTCGAGCAGGCTGATCGGGCTACCCGCCGGAGAGAATCATGACTTTGTTAAGGCTTCCGTGAAATGCTTCCGCCCGTATCCCCAGTTCTCGTCCCGCTCAGCGATCATTGATCCTTTGAAGCCCGTTCGGATCCGCCCAGACTCTCGTGCGAATCTCGTCGGTCTTGAAGCCCACGAGCCTTGGCCGGCCCACGCCGGGCAGGGCCAGCACGTCGTACAGCTCGCGCACCGGTTCCTCCATCCGCAGCCATTCGACGATGTCGCCGGTGGTGAGGTTGATAATGAGCAGGCCGCATCGGGCGGAGACGTTGGCTTTCTGGAGGTGGTCCTGCAGCGGCAGGCCGGCGAAGGTGGGGTCGTGCCGGGGAAGCGAGAGACCGACGACCGCGTAATCGCCGACGAAGGTCAGGCCGCGGGCGAAGCCGGGGCAGAAGGCTACATGCTCGAACTTGCCGGTGTTCAGGTCGGCATAGCCGAAGGCGCCGTTGCCTGAATCCAGCAGCCACAGTTTGCCGCGATACCAGCGCGGCGAGTGGGGCATGGACATGCCGCGCAGGATGACTTCATCGCTGGTGATGTCGATCAGGACGCCGCCGTTGTGGCGGTGCTCACGCCAGCCGTCGACGATGTCGGTCTGCGAGCAGGCGGTGACGTAGCGGGGCTTGCCGTCCACCATCGCCAGGCCGTTGAGGTGGCAACGGTCTTCGCCGGCGAGCCGGGTGATGAACTTGGGCATCCAGATGGGGTTGAAGTGGTAGCGCTCGGACAGCGTGGCGAGGCAACTGAAGCGGGCGCTGATGAAGTGGACCTTACCGTCCGCGTCAAGGGCGACATCGTGGACGTTCAGGTCGCCGGTGGTGTGGCCGACCTGCGGGACGTAGTAGCGGTCGTAGCCCTCGACGGTTTCGCCGGGCTGGAGGACGTTCTCGATGCGCCAGAGCTGGTAGAGCGAGGCCATGTGGATGGTTTGGCCGTCACCAGCGAGGCCCATGGCACGCTCGAAGGTGCGCTCGAAGACAGAGAACTGGCTTTGGTCGTTGTGGCCGATGAGGAAGAGCTTGCCGGTCTGGTAGGTGGTGAACGCCAGTGAGACGCTCTGGCTGATGAGCCAATCCACGAAACCGCGGGAGGCGGTCATGGGAAATGGGGGCGAACTGGCCATCATTCCAGGGGGGGCTCATTCAAGCGTTGTGACCTACATGAACCTTTGGGATTAGAAATTCTGATAAAGTCCTTCTTCTTCGGTCTCACGGCCTGGCCGATTTGCTGAAAACATGGAACCGCCCTCGTATATTATTATAATGTGGCGGTCAAGCAAGTCGTCTGGCAATGGATCGCCCTGCTTATAGACTGTTTTCGTTTTCATGTCCACAATTTTCCAAACCGGAGGATTGAGTATTCCCACCTCGCATCGACCTGCCTCAGTCAGACCAAATGGATCAATCCTTCCGTGAGGACCGTTTCGCACATAGCGATAGAGATTCGTGTCCTGACCGTCAAAGCCAATCGGATCCTCACTCACAAACCGCCCAATCCCCGCGTCGTAATACCTCGCCCGGTAGTAGTGCAGCCCTGTCTCCACGTCGAACTCGCGGCCGGTGAAGGCGTAGCGGGTGGCGATCAGCGGGTCGGTCTGGCTGAGGATGTTGCCGAAGCTGTCGTAGACGAGGTGATTCAGCACCGCCCCGGCATTGTCCACGATGTCGCGGATGGTGCCTAGGTGATCCGCCAGCAGCCAGCGAATTTCATCGCCCGTGGGCATACCGTCGGGCAGGATCACTTCCTGGGCGAGGATCATGTCGATGCTCGGGCCGAAGAGATTGCGCAGGGTGAGCACGGGCTGCTCGGCTGCGCCGGGGCCGTCGGCATCGGTGAACTCCAGGGCCACGTGCATGCGGTCGTAGACGTAATGCTCGGTCGTGGCGACGGCCGCCCCCGCGCCGTCGGTGTCCACCGTCTTGGCGATGCGGCGGTTCAGCGCGTCGTAGATGTACTGGGCCTCGTTGGTGATGATGCCGCCAACAGAAGATCGATCCGTCACGCGGATCAGTCGATTGCGATGATCCCATTCAAACTCGCGCACCTCGCCGCTGACAATCTCCATCTTGCGGATCATGTTGCCTTCGGCGTCGTAGTCGTAGGTGTACGTGCCATCTGACAGCAGCCGGTTGTTGGTGCCGGTGACGTAGCCGTCGTCGTGCAGGTGGCTTTCCACCCGGTTGCCGTTGGCGTCGTGGGTGTAGTCCTCATCGCCGCGAGCGTCGGCCACATCGCGGCTGGCTCCCGTGAGCTGGTCGCGGTCGTCGTAGTTGAAATCAGTCCGGCCATCCACATCGGTCAGGGCCGTGATCCGGCTGGCGGCGTCGTACTCGAAGCTGTAGAAGGCAACCGGCGAACCGGGCGCGCTTCCGGGGGCGTGACTCATATTGATAAGGCGGTTCAAGGCGTCGTACTGGTAATCCGTGCCGATCACGAGCTGCGTGCCCGTCAGATCGCTGTAGCGATTGATGCTGCTGAACTGGCCGAGGGCGTTGTACCCCAGGTCCACGCGCTTGTCGGCCACGCTGCCGGGGTTGCTCCCGGCGGCCCCCTGTTGCGTGATGCCGGTCATGCGGTTGAGGGCGTCGTATTGATAGGCCGTCGCCGCGCCGGCGAGGCCAACAATTGTTTCAGTCACCCTCAGCACGTTGCCAACACCGTCATAGGTGTAATCGAGCACCACCCCCGGCAGGCCGCTACCCGCCAGAGTGCCGGTGTTGTCCACGCTTTTCACTCGATCACGGCTGTCGTATGTGAAGGTGAGCGAGCTAACCGGATCGAACACGGACAGCAGATTGCTCGCCTTGTCGTAGGCGTAATCGATCGTGTTGGCAATAGCGCCGCCTGCCTCTTTCCAAGTCTCGCTGATGAGCCGGTTCAGATCGTCGTACTCGAGTTGCGTCACCCGGTCGTTGCGGTCGGTCTTACTTGTGAGGTTGTTGACGGCGTCGTAGTTGTGAAGCGTCACAGCCCCGAGCGGGTCTTCCTCGCGGATCAGCCGATTGCGGGCATCGTAGAGGAAGCGGGTGCGGTTGCCGTTCGGATCGGTCAGGAACAGCAGGTTGTCATCGCTGTCGTAGCGGAAGACGGTGACGCCGCCATCAGGATCGGTGCTTGTCGTCCGGCGGTCACGGGCATCGTAGATGAAGGCCGTGGTGTTGCCGTTGGGGTCGGTCACGGCGATG
>Ga0163150_10005736_pt1 | contig 15661 bp, 7 predicted proteins | sample OliLakLV19P2IB_FD_148628 | JGI IMG/M metagenome (GOLD analysis project Ga0163150, IMG submission 148628) | Freshwater microbial mat bacterial communities from Lake Vanda, McMurdo Dry Valleys, Antarctica - Oligotrophic Lake LV.19.P2.IB | ecosystem: Environmental > Aquatic > Freshwater > Lake >...
GCCCCCCAAAATGGCGCTGCGCGAACGCGTGGGCCGAGGTTCCTTCCATGGCCGTGCTCCTTGCGTGAAGAGTCCGACCATCAGATCGGCTCACCAAGGCAGGAAACTGGAGATGTGGGGAAAGATCAGGGCGGTGCCCACCCTACACCTCGATCTTCCGAAACTCCGCGATCTCCAGCCCGAACCCGCTCAGCGCCGTCGGGTGGAACGGGTGATTCGTCAGTAGCTTCAACTTGCGGATGCCTAGGTCGCGCAGGATCTGCGAGCCGATGCCGTAGGCGTCCTGCGAGTGGTGCGAGGTGTGGCCGGACATCGCGCGGGCCTCGTCGGAGAGTCGCAGCGTCTGCAAGCGTTTGAGCAGGCCGGTGCCCATCATCTCGTGCCTTAAATAGACGACCGCACCGCGGCCTTCTTTCTGGATCGCCTTCATTGAAGCGCAGAGTGTGCGAGCGGAGGGATCGGTGACGTCGCCGAAGACATCGCCCAGCAGGTTCTGGCTGTGCATGCGGACCAGCACGGGCTCGTCGATCTCGATGGGCTGACCCGTCGCATCGAGCAGGCCGACGTCGCCGCAGACCAGTGCGACGTGCATCAAGGGATCGACCACGCTCGAGTAGGCGATGAGCGTGAACTTGCCGCACTCGTTTTCGAAGGGCGCGGTCTCGATGCGCTCGATGAGCTTCTCGCGCTGGAGGCGGTACTGGATCACCTCCGCGACGCTGCACATCTTCAGGCCGTGTTTTCCGCAGAGTTTTTGCAGGTCGGGCAGGCGGGCCATGCTGCCGTCCTCGTTCATGATCTCGATGATCACGGCCGCCGGTGAGAGGCCGGCGAGCCGGCACAGATCGACTGAGCCTTCGGTCTGCCCGGCGCGGACGAGCACGCCGCCGTCGCGGGCGCGGAGGGGGTTGATGTGGCCGGGGCGGGCGAGGTCGTTCGGTTGCGTGCGCGGATCGCCGAGCACACGGATGGTTTTCGCGCGGTCGCTGGCGGAGACGCCGGTGGTGATGCCGAAGCGTTCGTCGGCATCGACCGTGATGGTGAAGGCGGTGCCGCGCTGGGTGGTGTTGATCGCGGCCTGCGGCTTCAAGTCGAGGCGATCGCACCACGCCCCCGCCAGCGAAACGCAGAGCACGCCGCGCCCTTCGCGGATCATGAAGTTGACCAGTTCGGGCGTGACCAGCTCGGCGGCGCAGACGAGGTCGCCCTCGTTCTCGCGAGTCTCATCGTCGATGAGCACGATCATCTTGCCGCCGCGCAGCTCGGCGAGGATTTCGGGGATGGGGTGCATGGGTGAAGCCGCCGGCGCGGCGATCCGCGGCAAACGGCCACGCATTCTACATGGAAGAGGAAAGGCGACAGGCGACAGGAGGCAGGAGGCAGGCGTTTGCGGCGCCGAACATCGATTCACGCACTTCAACCTGAGGGAGGTTGCCCCAGTTGCCCCGACCGAGTTCGTCTTTCCGTCCCCTGTCTCCTGTCTCCTGTCCCCTGTCCCCGGTTCCCTGTCCCCGATTCCCTTTCCCCTTCCGCTTGACCCGCGGCAACGCGGGCAGCGATAATCGAACTCCCGTCCCGCTCACGGCGTGCGCGACGCCGCTGGCTTCGGCTCAAACCGTCGCCGATTTGTAACTCACGCGTGACCTTCGCGCGAGTTAGATCAATTGAATCAAGTCCACGCATGGAGTGCCGGACGACATGAACCACCCTCTTCGCTCAGGTCGGCCGCTCGGATCACGTTCACGCCCCGTTCCATCGCGTCCCGGCTCGGCCGGTTCCGCTCTGCTCGCATTCCCGCAGGAGATTTGGCTGATGAGTGCTCCCTCTCGTACAACCGTTGCCCGCCGCGGCACGCTGCCGGCGGTCGTGGTGATCTCTATATGGATGTTGCAACTACTCGGCGCGGTTGCCCCGGTTCGAGCCGACGAAAAGGCGGACCAGGCGGCGGCCGCGGCCATCGCGGACGCCAAAAAATCGCTCAACGAGAAGCAGTACGCCCCGGCCCGCGATAAATTCAATGCCTACATCAAAACCTATCCGGCCGGGAAAGACCTGAACTCGGCGCGCTTCGCGCTTGCGCTGCTGACGCTTGACGGCCCGCGCGTCGCAACGCCCGCCGGACAGGACCGTGACTATCTCGGCGCCATCGAGCTGCTCAAGCCGGTGCTCGCGGATGCGGCGTTCGCCGATCGGGCGATGGCGATTTATTACTCGGCGCAGGCGCAGCGCGATCTGGGCTTGTGGACGCTCAAGCAGATCGCGGCGAAGCCGGCCGAGGCGGCGCAGCTCAAGGCGGCGGCGGCGCAGCAGTTTGATGCCGCGGGCAAGCAGTTCATCGAAGCGGTGCACGCGTTCGTCGAGCGGGCCAAGGCGACGCCGGCCGCGCCGGCGGGCGACCTGCCTCCCGATTACGAATGGGCGGCGCGGGCACGCTGCGATGTCGCCGACATCCTGCTCCGCACCGGCAAGCCGCGCGAGGCGGCGGTCATCGCCCAGCCGTTCATCAAGGACCCCGTCCACCTCCGCAGTCAGTCGCGCGACCTCGGCCGCTACCTGCACGGCTTCGCGTCTTACACCGCCGGCGACACGATGACCGCCGCCCGCTCGCTTAGCCTGCTCGCGCCCTTCAAGGACCCCGAGTTCGGCGGGCAGGCCCGCTTCCTCCTCGCTCGCATCCACCACGCCGCCGCCGAGCGACCCGAGGCGGCCGCGCTCTATGAATCGCTGCTCACCGACTTCGACGCCCAGGTCGCCTCCGCCCGCGGCATCGTCAACGACGCCAACGCCCTGAAGGACAACCCGCGTGAACGCACGCGCCTTGAAAACCTCGTGCGCGACCCCGCGCCGGATCATATTGAGAAGGCGTCGTTCCACTACGCGACGTTGATGCTCGAGCTCGGGCAGAACGGGCCGGCGGCCGAGCGCCTGATGAAGTTCGTGCAGCAATACCCCAAGTCTCCGCTGATGCCCGAGGTGCACATGCGCCTCGGCACCGCCCTGACGCGCCTCAAGCAGTACGTCGACGCGATCAAGGTGCTCTCGGGCCTGGCGGAGCACCCCGTGTTTTCTTACGAGGCCAAGTGGAACCTCGGCCGGTGTTGGGCCGGCAACTTCGATCCCGCCAACGCGGCCCAGAAGCAGCAGGCCTTGACCAACGCGGTCACCCAGTACCGCGCCGCCGCCGATGCCGCCGCGAAGGCGAACGAGCCGAACGCGAAACTGAACCGAACCGATATCCTGCTGGAGCTTGCCGACACGCAACTCGGCGCGGGATTGCCGAAGGACGCGGCCGCGACTTACCAGCAATTGGTGAACGACAAAGTCGACGCCGAGCGCGTCGAGCAGGCCCATCAGCGGCTGGTCGCCGCCCTGCACCTCGCCGGGATGTACGCCGAGTCGGACGCGGCCGTCGCTTCGTTCGTCGCGACATATCCGAAGAGCACGCTGCTCGCCCCGGTGCTTTTCCGCCACGCGGAAAATGCGTTCGCACAGGCCGAGGCGGCGGCGAAAGTGCCGGACGCCGCCGCTAAACCGCAAGCGTGGCGGCCGGCTTATGAGGAGTCGATCAAGCGATACGACGCGGTGCTGGCGAAGTACCCGGACTTCGGCTACGCCCACCTCGCCCGCTTCGGGCAGGCGATGTCTCTCTACAAGCTCCAGCAGTATGAGAAGGCGATTCCCGTGCTCAGCGCCATCGGCTCGTCCGACCGCAGCGGTGAGCTGGCCATCGCTTCCTACGTGCAGGCCGACTGCCTGCTGCGGACCGCGCCGACGAATGTGGACGATGCAATCTCCGCCGGCCGGGCGCTGCAGCAGGTGACCGAGGCGATCAAGCACCTCGAAGCCTTCATCCCCGGCAACGAAGCGCGCCCCGAGGGCGCGCTCGCCACGCTCCAGGTCGCAGACTGTTACCTGCGCGTCGCGTCGATCATGGCGGACCCCGCGGAGAAGGCGAAGGCCACCGCCGCGGCGCTGGCGATTTTCGTGGGCTTCCCGACGAAGTTCGGCGCGAATCATGCGCTGGTCGGCCACGCGCTGCTCGGGCGCTGCAACACGATCGCCATGCAGGGCGACGCCGCCAGCGCCATGCAACGGCTGGTGCGATTCCAGAACCAGCCGCCCTACCCGACGACGTCGGTCGCCCCGCTCGCGCTGCTGCGCCTCGCCACGATGATGCAGGCGCAGAACCGCGCGGCCGAGGCGGTGCCGCTGCTGGCCGCGGTGCGCCAGCAGCACGAGTCTGCTTTATTGAAAGACCCGCAGCGGGCGGCGTGGGTGCCGACGATTCAGTATCACCACGCGCTGGCGCTGAAGGAGACGGGGAAGCTCACGGAGGCGCAAGCGATTTTCGAGAGCGTCGTGAAGACGTTCCCGCAGTCGAATGAAGCGGGCGATGCCGCGTGGCGGGCGGGGCAGTGCAAGATCGAGATCACGAAGGCGGCGATCGATGCGGCCAGCGCCGCGCTGGCGAAGCCGGAAACGAAGCCCGAGGATGCGGCCAAGGCGAACGCCGCGATCGCCGCCGCGCTCGCGCAGCTCAAGGAAGCAGTCACATACTTCGACGCCCAGGAAGCCGCCGCCGCGCAGAAAGCCAGGGGCGGTCCTGCGCACCTGCGGATGCTTTACGAATCCGCCTGGCTCAACCGCGCGCTCGGCGACCGCGAGATTGAAGCCGCCATCCGCGCCAAGCAGGCCGACTCGATCACAAAGCGCGAAGCCCTCGCCAAGGCCGCCGCCGCGCCGAACCAGCCGCCGGCGAAGGTTTATCCAATCGAGGTCCCCGCCGCGTCGATCCCCCTACAGCCGTCGCAGCAGAAGGCGATCGACAAGTACAAGGCGATCATCGATGCCGCCTCCGATGCGGCGCTGGCGATCCTCGCGCGTCTGGAACTCGCGGAGCTTTACGCCGAGCGCGGGCAACTCGACCTCGCGGTCCCGATGCTGACCGATGCGATCGACCTCGAGCCGGAACCCGCCCTCGCCGAGCGGATCCATCTCCGACTCGGCGCCACGCTCCTTGAGCGCGGCGACATCAAGGGCGCCACCGAGCACTTTGCTTCCGTCGCGCAGAGCAAGACGCCCGCGGTCTACGGCGAAGCGCACTACCGTCTCGCCGAGACCAAGCTCGCCGCCAAGGACTTCCCCGCCGCGCTCGCCCTGCTCGTTCTCTTCCGCGACAAGGGCGAGTTCCAGAACATCCCCGGCGTCAGCGACCGCGCCATGCTCCGCCTCGGCGACGCCTACGCTTATGCCGCCCAGCCCGAGCCCAGCCGGCAGGCCTACGAAAACCTCATCGGCCGGTTCGGCGGCAGCCCGCACCGGTTCGAGGCGCGGTACCAGATCGCCATCGCCCGCATCGCCCAGAAAAACTTCGACGACGCGATCAACCACCTGCGCGAAGCCGCCAAGGCCGGCCCCGCCGGCCAGACCGCCCTCGCCGCCAAGGCCGAGGTCGCCATCGCCGCCTGCCTGATCGAGAAGGGCCAATTCGCCCCGGCCATCGCCGCCGCCATGCCGGTCACCTACATTTACGATGTCCCACAGGTGACGGCGGCCGCGCTGATCCAGGCCGGCCGCGGGCACTTTTATCTCAACCAGCTCGACAAGGCGAAGGAGCTTTACACACGCGTCGTCAAAGAGTTCCCCAACACACCCGCCGCCGCCGAGGCGCAGAAGTTTTTGGACACACCGGCGGCACCGGCGAAGAAGTGATTCGTAGGGTGCGTCAAGTCCGTGCAGTCGCACCGTGTTCCGCGCTGTTTCGATCGGTGCTAAGCAAGTTCTTGTTTTTATTAGGAAAGCAGGAAGCAAGGAAAGCAGGAAATGATTCAAACATGAGTTCCAATCCTCATTTCCTCTTTTCCTGCTTTCCTAAATAAAAGAATGGTTGACAACGCCACAATCCAGCGAGTTTTTTTTCAATATTAGAACCGAGACCAATAACCAATGACCAATGCAAAATGAAAAATGAAAAATGTGAAGGCATCGACTCCGATTGCCTTCTCTTCCTTTTGCATTTTGCATTGGTCATTTAACATTGGTCATTCCGCCTTTTCCCAGACCGCGCACCCCGGAGCAACACCATGCCCCGTTCCCGTTCCACAACCTCTCTCGCCTCGCTCGCAGCGCTCGCTCTCGCCGTGCTGCTCTCGCTGCACTTGCGGCCGGCCAGCGCCTACGTCGAGATCCCCTACACGCTCGGCCGGCTCGTCAACGAGTCGACCCACATCATGACCCTCAAGGTCGAGAAGGTCGACAAGGCCAACCGCCGGATCATCTTCAGCAAGGTGACCGACCTCAAGGGCAAGCACCCGCAGAACGAGGTGAAGCACGTCATCAACAACGGCTTCGAGGAGCGCGAGTGGAAGACGATCATGAACTGGGCCGAGCCGGGCAAGACGGCCGTGTTCTTCCACAACGGCGGTGCCGGCGAGTGCTGCATCGACGGCTACTGGTACCAGATCTACCCCGGCGAGTGGTGGAGCATGAGCCACGCCGAGCCGTACCTCGGCCGCAGCTTCCACGGCAAGCCCGACAAGCTCGCGGGCATCGTCACACAGATGCTCGCGGGCCAGGAAGTGCTCGTGCCCTGCATGGTCGACGGCGACAAGAACGCGCTCAAGGCCGGCACCGCGAAGATCCAGCGCCTTAAAAACAGCCTGAAAATCATGGACTACAACCCCGCCCGCGACTTCGCCGGCTGGGGCGGCAACGACGACTTTCGCAAGCTCACCGGCATGCCCGGATTCAACCAGTTCGGCCAGCTCCCGCAGGTCGGCCCTGGCGCGGCCGGTGTCACGTCCGCTGACTTCGACGGCGACGCCAAGCTCGACCTATGCCTCTTCGGCGAGACCCGCGTCGTCCTCCTTCAGAACGGCGGCAACACCATGAACGAAACCTCGCTGCCCTACTCCGGCCCAGCCCGCGCCGCCGAGTTCGCCGATTACAACGGCGACGGCAAGCCCGACCTGCTGCTCGCCACGCCCACCGGCCCCCGCCTCTTCACCAACGCCGGCAATGGAACCTTCAAGGACGACACGCGCGGCCTGCCCGTCGAGAACTACTACAACTGCACCGCCGCCGCCTTCATCGACGCCGACGGCGACAAGCGACCCGACATCCTCCTCGCCAACGGCTTCCTCGGCCTGCGCCTCTACCGCAACATCGCCGCCGCCGACGCGAAGCCCACCACGCCGGTGCTGAGCAACTGGCACGTCATCGGCCCTTTCGATAACGCGGGCAACGTCGGCTTCGACAAGGCCTACGCCCCCGAGCAGAAGGTCGACCTCGCCGCCGAGCACGTAGGTAAGGGCAATCGCAAGCTCAAGTGGCAAAAGAAGGATTTCGCCGACGCCACTGTGCACAGCCTCGCGATCTTCGAGGACAACAACGAAGGCGTCGCTTACCTCTACCGCGAGCTCGACTACGGCCCGGCCGCGTTCGATCTGCCCATCTCGCTCGGCAGCGACGACTCGTTGAAGGTGTTCCTCAACGGCAAGCAGGTGCTCGCGGAGAATGTCTCGCGCGGCGCTGCTGCCGATTCCAACCTGCTCACGCTCAAGCTCCAGCCCGGCAAGAACCAGTTGCTGCTGAAGATCGGCCAGGGCAGCGGCGACTGGGGCTTCTACTTTGCCGTCAAGAGCGACGCGAAGCCGGTGGGCGCGCCGCTTTTTGAAGACGTGACGGACAGAATGAAGCTCGGGCCCGATGGCGTGGCCGGCAGCGTCAAGGGCGACCGCATCGTCGTACAGGATGTCAACGGCGACGGCCGCGCTGATTTTCTCTATACGGCCGGCACCGGTGTGCTCGCACTCAACACGCCCGAGGGCTTCGTCGAGGCGAAAGAAGCCGGCCTCCGCTTCCAGACCGGCGGCATCACCCCGCTCTTCGGCGACTTCAACGGCGACAAACGGCCCGACCTGCTCGTCCCGCAGAAGGACGGCTGCAAGCTCTTTGTCAACGCCGGCACCCCCGGAACCGTCAAGTTCACCGACGCCACCGCCGCCTCCGGCGACCTCGCGAAGCTCACCGGCCAGCCCACCAGCGCCGCCCTCGCCAGCTTCAAGAAAGGCGAACAGGCCGGCGTCCTCATCGGCTGCCTCAAGGGCCCCAATCGTTATTTGAAGAATGCCGGCGGCGGCAAGTTCGTCGACGCCTCCGACGAGCTCGGCCTCGCCACCCGCGTCTTCAACACCCGCGGCGTCTGGGTCGGCGACCTCAACAAAAAGAACGCCCTCGACATGGTCTTCAACAACGAAGGCCAGGACTCGGCGGTGCTGCTGGGGGACCCGGATAAGGTGGCGATGAAGGAGTGAAGCGGGTGCCAGCCGCGAAGCGGCGACATGACGTAGCCCGGGGCGTAAGCCCCGGGTAGATCGGCAAGAGTCACCGAGCCGCGCAGCGGCGGCACACGCCATCGCGCTGAATCTGTCGCCCCTTCGGGGCTTTGCCACAGTGTCTCATTCCAGCCCCGGGCTTACGCCCGGGGCTACGACCTGCCGCCGCTTCGCGGCTTCAATGCCGACAACCGACAGAAGATGCTCTTCATGAAGACACGCCTCGATCATCTCTTGCTGACGCTCGTACTCGCCTTAATGGCCATCGCCCCTCCCGCTTTCGCCGGCGACTGGCCCACCTACCGCGGCAACAGCGCCCGCACCGGCAACGCCGATGGCGGCGCCGGCCCCGGCGCGCCGAAGGTGCTGTGGGTTCACCACGCGAAGGACCATTTCGTCGGCTCGCCCGCCACCGATGGCAAGGCGATCTATCTCGCCGGGCTCGGGGCGTTCAACACCTCATCGCTTTACGCGCTGTCGCCCGATGCCACGCCCGCCAAGCGCGTGCTGTGGGCGAAGTCGCCGCCGATCATCAAGCTGCCCATCGTCAGTTCCGTCGCCATCGCGGGCGATGACCTGATCTTCGGCGACGGCATGCACCAGACCGATGGCGCGGTGCTGCGCTGCCTGAGCAGCGCGGGCACCTCCGTCTGGCAGCTCACCATCCCCGGCGAGCTCGTGCATATCGAAGGCGCGGCCACGATTTCCGGCGGCAAGGTTTTCTTCGGCGCGGGGCATGCCGGCATTTTCTGCCTCGATCCGAACGTGCTCACGATCGACGGCAAGGAGATGCCCCGCGCCGCGGCCCTCGCCAACGTCGCCGAGCAGTGGAAGAAGCTCCAGGCGAAGTACGAGGAAGAGAAGAAGAAGGACCCCGACTTCGCGATCCCGCCCAGCGAGGATGCGCTGAACAAGCCGTCGCCCAAGATCGTCTGGCAGAAGGGCAAGGGCGAGTGGCACGTCGATGCCCCGGTGGCTGTCGACGGCGACCGCGTGCTGGTCTCGACGGCGTACCTCGACAAGGAGCAGAAGGGCAAGCGGGCTCTCATCTGCCTGAAGGCGAGCGACGGCTCGGTGCAGTGGGAGGTCCCGCTGCCCTCGAACCCCTGGGGCGGCGCGACCATCGCCGGCGACAAGGCCTACGTCGGCTGCTCCACCGTCGGCATGTACCTCAGCTTCATCGACAAGGCCAAGGGCGAGGTGCTCGCGATCAACCTCGCCGACGGCTCGATCGCGTGGAAGAAGCCGGTCAAGGGCGGCGTGCTCTCGCCCATCGCGGTGCAGGACAACCTCGCCATCTTCACCGCGACTGATGGCAAGGTGCGGGCGTTCGACACCGCCACCGGCTCTTCAAAATGGCTCTACGACGGCGGCGCCCCGTTCTTCGCCGCGCCCGCGCTCTCGAAGGACTTCGCCTACACCGCGGACATCAAGGGCGTGGTGCACGCGATCAACATCACGGGCGGCACAAGTGCGTGGAAGCTCGACCTCGCCGCCGACCCAACCGTGAAGCTTTCAAAGGACGGCAAGGTGTATGGCTCCCCGCTGATCCTCGCCGGCCGCCTTTATCTCGCGACGTGCAACATCGAATCAAGCGACGGCGGCCAGCAGATGGCGGTGGTCTGCATCGGAGAGAAGTGACCGCGCTGGGTTTCGGGTCTCTTTAATTTTAATTAGGAAAGCAGGAAAAGAGGAAATGAAGAACGGAGAGAAATGAAGCGAGCACAAGAGGCCGCAGAAGTCCAGCGGATCTGACCTTCAGCACACATGCTTTATGAACATCACTCATTCTTTTCCTGATTTCCTCTTTTCCTGCTTTCCTAAATAAACGGATTGTGCCTTCAACTGAGGATCACCATGAAGTTCAAGCTGTCATCTACGTTGCTGATCATGCTGCTCTCGTCCCCGCTCCTCGCCGAAGACGCGAAGAAGGAAGCGCTGTCGGTTGACAAGGAAAAGAAGACCATTCGCATCGCGTGCAAGATCGCCCCTCGCAAGTTGCCGAACCTGACGGAGATTTATCCGATCGAGGTGGTCGCCTGCTGGGCAGCGCCCAAGGGGCAGAAGGCCCACGAGACAATCGTGACGCACGAGATCAAGCCGAGCGATTTCCACAAGGCGCTCGAGAGCCTTGGCCTCAAAGCCGGCAAGCCCGCGAAGGGGCAGGACGCGGTCGCCGAGGGTCCGGAGATCAAGGTGTTCCTCGAGGTCCCGGCGGGCGAAGGCGCGGTGAAGAAGATCGCCATCGAGAAGACGCTCGTCGATCGGAAGACCGGCAAGACGATGCCAACCGTCAAGTGGCGATTTACTGGCTCCATTATGAAGAAGCTCGACCCGACAAAACCCGAAGAAATCTACGGGGCCGACCACACCGGCACCCTCATCGGCATCTTCCCCGTCACCGACGAGACCGTCGTGCAGACCAGCCTGACGATGAAGGAGGAGCCGTTCATCAAGATGGAGACGAACAAGGACGTGCTGCCGAAGGAAGGCACGGATGTGACGCTGTTGATTGAGGTGAAGTGAAGTGGGAAGAGTTGAGAGCTGAGAGTGTAGAGCGATCAGTGACCTCCAAAGCCCATGCACTCCCGTGCGTGGGGTTCAACGCACCAGAGAGGCGATAATGAAATACTTCCTTCTCCTGCTCGTGACGACCGCGGTGGTCGCCGCTCCCGAAGCGACCTTCAAGCCGCTGCCCTTGCCGCCGTCGCCGAAGCAGGCGGAAGTGCGCGACGTCACCAGCGACCCGACGCTGGCCGCAACCCGCGCCTCGCTTGAAGGCAGTGTCGGTGCGGCCCGCTCGGGCCCGGCGCCGTTCCAGAAGTTCACCATCCCCGACCCGCTCGAAGGTCAGTCGCCCATCCCGACGCGCACGCCGATCGTCGATGCGGAAGCACCGGTCAGCACAAACAGCGGCAAGCCGGCGACGCCGATGCTGAAATGATGGATCGCATCACTTCTCATAGACATGCACGATCCCCGTAGTTCCATCGACGCGCAGGCGCTGGCCGGTGCGCAGGCGGTGCGTCGCTTCGCTGATGCCCGCGACGGCGGGGATGCCGAATTCACGGGCCACGATCGCGCCGTGCGAGAGCACGCCGCCGGTCTCCATCACCAGGCCGCGGGCCTTTAAGAACAGCGGCACCCACGCCGGATCCGTCGATGGACAGACCAGCACGAAGCCCTCGCGCACCGAGTCGGCGGGCACCGGCTCGGTGAGCACCATCGCGTCGCCTTCATATACGCCGAACGACACTGGCGTCCCCTTCAGTTCCGCCGCGCCCTCCACCTTCACCGGCCGGCCGATCGCGGCGAGGTCGTCGCTGAAGAGCACCGGCGGCACGTGGATGCTCAGCGCCAGCCTGCGGCGCTTGCGGCGCTCGTCGACGAGCTTCTTCAATTCGCCCACCGAGTCGCCTGCGATCAGCCGCGGTAACTCGCCCAGATCCAGGTGGAAAATGCCGTCATTCAATTTGAATCGGCGGTCGAGCTCGACGAGCGCGGTGCGCATCAGGGCCATGCCCATGATGAGGTAATGCTTCGACGCCTCGCGCAGGGCGAGATAAGTGCGGGCGCGGTTCAGCGACTTCTCGATCTGTTTGCGCTGGCCGCTGTCGAGCAGCAGCGCATCGGCGAGCAGCGGCCAGCGGTCGGGCAGCGCCTGGTTTGATACCACTGGCAGTCCGCTGCCAGTGCCTTCCGCACCTCTCTCTCCGAGGGAGAGGTCGGCGAGGTCCGCCGAGCCGGGTGAGGGTGAGGCGCCGGGAGTATTGGAGGTGCTCGATGGCATCGGCGCTTCGGTTGTCCGTGTGCCCGACCCTCCCCCTGCCCCTCCCTGGGAGGGAGGGGAGTAGGACGGCAGCGTCGAGTCGTCTTCGCTCCAGCGCGGCGAGGCGAGTTCCATTTCGTGCGGGCCGCGGTGGCCAAAGAGGTCGAGGAACTGGTGGCGCGTCATGCGGCCGGTGGAAAATGCCTGTAGCGCGTGCGGCAGGTCACACTCCGCATCCGGATGCACGCCGGACAAAAGCGCCTGAGCCTCGCCGCGCGCGACCTGCGGGCCGAGCACCGGCGCGAGCGATTCCTCGATATCGGCCAGCGCGGTGGCCGCGAACATCGAGGGCTGGAGCGATTCGCTGGCGAACTCGACGAGCGTTCGCCGGGTCCATTCGTGGATGAAATCGACAAGCTGCCGCGGCGTGAGCGACGCGAGGTTCTGTTGCCGGGCCGCCTTCACTTGTGCGACAAACGCCGGATACACCTCGCCGCGCAGCCGGTCGGCGTGCGTTGCGGCCCGCCGCTTCATTTTCCGCCCGGCGAGCCACATGCGGAAGAAGATCGCCGGCAGCCGCAGCCAGGTGCGCCGCGTCGCGCGGCGACGGTCGGCGGCGGGGGTCGGGTACATCGCGAGACTCGGGTCCGCCTTCAACTTGGCGAAGTCGTAGCCGTATGGAAAGTCGCGGAAGTAAAGCATGGGCTCGCGGCTGAGGTTCACGTACGGCCGGCCGCACACGAGGTCGATGAAGCCTTCGTCGTTCAATTCCGGATCGGGATCGAAGCCCAGCTCGCGGTACATCCGCCCGAAGCCGCCGCTGCCGGACATGAACCGACGGACGATCGACCACGTCATCGGCGTCGGCTCCGGCAGCACCTCGGCGAGGTTGTATTTCGCCCACACGGTGCCGCGTCTTTCGGCGCGGGCCCCCAGCCAGGTCATCTCCTCCTGCTTCACGCGCTCGACATCACTGGCGCCGGCCACGGTGATTGGCCGGGCCTGCAGGACATAGACCCGGCCGTTCGCCCATGCCCATTCGACATCGCGGGCCTCGCCGTAGTACGCCTCGATCTCCCGGCCGATGCGCGTCAGCTCCGCGAGCTGCTCCGCCTTCAGGCACGCCTTGCTGCGCAGCTCCGCCGCGATCTCGCGCACGCCATCGGCGGTGTGCATCGTCGCCTGCGAGTGGATTTCCTGGTCGAGCACGAGGCCGCTGTCGCGGTCGGTGTGGAAGCGGTCGGGCATGACCGAGCCGGAGACGACGGACTCGCCGAGGCCGGGGGCAGCTTCGATGAGCATGCGCTTCCCGTGCGGGTCGAGCGGGTCGTGGGTGAAGAGGACGCCGGAGACTTCGCTCTCGACGAGCTGCTGCACGACGACGGCCATGGCGATCGCGGCATCATCGAGCTTCTGCTTCCGGCGGTAGGCGACGGCGCGCTCGGTGTGCAGCGAGCGCCAGCAGCGCAGCACCGCGTTGATCAGTTGCTCGTCGCCGCGCACGCCGAGGATGGTCTCCTGCTGGCCGGCGAAGCTCGCTTCGGCGCCGTCTTCCATCGTCGCGCTGGAGCGGACGGCGACGAGGGCGGCGGCGCTGGCGCTCAAGTGGCGGTAGGCGGCGAGGATGTCATCGCGCAGCGCGTCGGAGATGCGAAGCGGCGAGCCGCATTGGAGGGCGGCGCGGTAGGCGGCGCTGGAGATGCAGAAGCCGGGCGGGACGGGGAGGCCGGCGCGGGTCATCAGGCCGAGGTTGAGGCCCTTGCCGCCGACGAGTTCAGCGGTGTCGTTGCCGAGGGAGTCGAAGGTGTAGATCGTGGGGGTCACGGTGAGTTTATTAAGGAGGATGCGGAGGCGCAAGCGTTTGTATTGGGACGGGGATGGATGGAGATACAACGAATTGAACGAACGTTGGAGTGCGAAGCCGCGAGCGGCTTAGGGGTCACCGAGGCAGTGGACTTTGCCGCCGGCGGCGATGTAGAGGCGGCCGGCGGAGAGCGTGGGGCTGCCGTAGACGTCGTTGCCGGTCGTGGTCACCTTCTTGTCGTTGAAGGTCCAGCGCTCGGCGCCATCTTTCGCACTCAAGCATTTCACCACTCCGGCAACGGTGACGACGATCACATCATCGTTGGTCACCGCCGGCGCGCCAACCATCGCCCCGCCCGCTTCCTTCTTCCATTTCAGATCGCCGGTCACTTCATCGAGGCAGTAGACGAACCCATCGAGGCAGGTGAAATAGCAGCGGCCGTGAGCGAGGACGGGGCAGTTGAATACCCCGGCGGCAGTGTTGTGCTCCCACTTTTTGGCGCCGGTGGCGGCGTCGAGGCACCACACGGCGCCGGCGGGCTTCGCGGCCGCCGCGCCGAGCTTGCCGTTGCCGAGGCCGAAGTAAACCCGGCCGCTCGAGTGGGCGGCGCAGCCGGGCACGGGCAGCGGGGCATCGACTTTCCATATCTCGCCGCCCGTATCGGCGTCGAGCGCGATCATGGCGAGGCCGGCGTGGACGTCGCCGATGACGGTGCCGACGAAAACGCGGTTGTCAACGACGCAGGGGCCGCCATCGATGTGCAGCTCCTTCGCCTGCCAGAGTCTCTTCGGCGAGGGCGGGGCGGCGGCGTCCTTAGGATCGAGGATCAGCGTGTCGATGTCGTAGCAGAGCAGGCCATCGTCGCCGGCCCCGAAGTAGATGCGGTTGGCGAAGATCGTCGGGGGCGATTCGGTGTGGCTGCTGGTGCGAATCATCCACAGCGGATCGGCCCGGCCGGAATCGACAGCGAACAGCCGGCAATTGACGTCTTCGTGGTATCCCTCGCCGAAGTAGATGCGACCGCCGTGGACGGTCGGGGCGCAGAAGATCGCTTTGGCCGGGCCGCCGGGCAAGGCCGCGCCGGTGAACTTCCAGATCATGTCGCCGGCCTTCATCGTCGCGCCCGGCTGTCCCGCGCTCGGTGCGCCGGCATCGGTGCGCGGGCGGCCCTCTGCGGTGTTGATGCAGTAGAGATAGCCGTAGGCGCTCGACTGAATCTCGTGCAGAACGCCGACGTAAAGCAGCCCATCCACGACCGTCGGCGTGGAGTGGAACATGTACCGGCCCTTCCTCACGTCCTTCGAGGGGTCGAAGGACCAGAGCAATCGCGGATTCTTCGGGGCGGCCGAGCCGTCGTTCACACCGGTGCGGTGCTTGTTGCCGCGATAGGTGGGCCAGTCGGTAACGACGCGGTCGACGGATTGGTTGGCGGGGTCGTTCTGGTTGAAGTACATGCCCAGGGCGGTGCCGCTGATGACGAGGGCGAGGAGGAAGACGAGCTCCGTCGAGGCGCGGATGGGAAGCTTCGGTTTGCGGTCGAAGCGGAGCTTTCGGTAGAGGAGGTGGAGGAGGGCGAAGCCGCAAGCGGCGGTGACGGTGGCGACCTGATCGAAGGGGCTGGCGGCGTTCCAGAGTTGGTAGAGGGCCCAGAGGACGCCGAGCACGGCAAAGACGGCGAGCGCGATGTACTCGACCTTGGCGGGCGGCCGGTCGACGGGGCTGGCGGCGAGCGGGTGAATGGTGGGGACGGGG
>Ga0163150_10005738_pt1 | contig 15656 bp, 9 predicted proteins | sample OliLakLV19P2IB_FD_148628 | JGI IMG/M metagenome (GOLD analysis project Ga0163150, IMG submission 148628) | Freshwater microbial mat bacterial communities from Lake Vanda, McMurdo Dry Valleys, Antarctica - Oligotrophic Lake LV.19.P2.IB | ecosystem: Environmental > Aquatic > Freshwater > Lake >...
CGGCGTGCTGGCGCTGGGCGCGTTCGGCCTGACGCGACTCGCGGACCTCTTGCCGCGCGCGAAGCTGCCCGTGTGGCTCGTGCACGGCACTTCCGCGCTGGCGCGACCGGGCGCGGGCACGCGCGGCGCGGTTGTCGCGCTCGGCCTCGGCGTGCTCGTCGTCGCCGCGACGGCGCTGATCGAGCAGCAGCTCTCCTACCGGTTGCGCACGGCGCTGCCGGCCGACGCGCCGACCGTCTTTCTGCTCGACGTGCAGCCCGACCAGTGGGCCGGAGTCGAGGAGGTCCTGCAGCGCCACGGCGCCGACAACGTGCGGTCGGTTCCCGTCGTGACCGCGCGGCTGACCTCGATCGACGGCGTCGACGTGGGACGGCTGGCGGCCTTGCGCGGCGACGGCCAGCTCGACCGCCCACGCTGGGTGCTGACGCGTGAACAGCGGCTGACGTGGATGCGCGAGCTGCCGCCCGACAACCTCCTGGTCGAGGGAGCGCTGTGGAGCGATCCCGCGACGGCCGAGGTCAGCCTGGAGCAGGAATTCGCGGCGGATCTGGGCGCCCAGATCGGATCCGTGCTGCGCTTCGACGTGCAGGGCGTGCCCGTCGAGCTGACCGTCACGTCGATCCGCACGGTCGAGTGGGAATCGTTCTCGATCAACTTCTTCCTGGTCGCGGAGCCGGGCGCGCTCGACGCGGCGCCGCACGCCCTGCTGGGCGCGGCGCGCATCGACGCCGCCGACGAGCAGCCCTTCCAGAACGATCTGGCGCGCGCGTTCGCGAACGTGACGCCGATCCGCGTGCGCACGGTGCTCGAGAAGGTGATGGACGTGCTCGGGAAGCTGGCTGTCGGCGTGCGCATGCTGGGCGGATTCACGATCGCGGTCGGCCTGTTGATCCTGGCTGGCGTCGCCACCGCCGGCGCCGTTCACCGCGGACGCGAGGTCGCGTTGCTCAAAGCGCTGGGCGTGCGGCGGATCACGATCGCGGGGCTCTTCGCCACCGAGTTCGGCTTGATGGGCCTCGTGTCGGGGCTCGTCGGTGGCATCGCAGCGGCAGTGCTCGCGTGGGTGTTCCTCGCTCGCATCGCCGACGCGGGCGGACCGTTCGCGTGGTGGGCGCCTGTCGTCGCCGCACTGGCGACCGCGATCCTCGCGGCCGCGTGCGGGCTGATCGCGAGCGCGCGCGCGTTGTCCGCGCGGCCGATCGAGACGCTGCGCGGCTAGCGCTTCGCTCGTTTTCGACGCGCGCGAGGCGACGGGACGGCGGCGCGCCTGGCGGGCGCGGGCACCGGGCCTCGACGCTGGCGGATTCCGGCGCGTATCGACGCATTCAGCGACGCGGCCAGCGCAGCATCCCCGCTGACGAGGCCTTCCCAATCCAGCTCGACCCCCTTGCGGTGGCCCTTCCGGACGAGCTCGAGCCCCTCGGGTGCAATCGTGACAACCCAGGCTTCGCGACCGAGGAGCATCTCGCGGCGCAGGGGCTTCTCGAGCTTGGTGGTCATCGCGAGACACGGGCTGCAAGAACCGTGCGAGCGGACGAGCGGCACCCATCCATCGTCGACGGAGAGCCCTCGCGGGCCGTCGATGCCGCCAGGAATCCCGGCCGAGTCACGTTCGGGAACTCGGCTCGGATGCGTCCGTGATCCGGACGTCAGCTCAGATCGAGGGCCCCGTTCGAGTCCGCAAAGCGTTCGACGTCCGCCCCGATGCGCCGCGCGATCGCGACGTGCAGGTTCGCGAGCGGCGTCTCCCTGGGCGCCACCACGTAGCGGCCGCCGCGCACGCCGCCGCCGATCACGACGATCGGCAGGTCGCCGTGGTCGTGGCGGTTCCCGTCGCCGATGCCGGAGCCGTACAGCACGTGCGTTCCTTCGAGCAGGCTCGTGCCGGCCTCGTCCGATTCCGCGAGTCGCGACACGAAGTGCGCGAGGCACTCGACCTGGAAGCGGTCGATCTTGCCGACCTTCTCCAGCTTGAGCGCGTCGCCGCCGTGGTGGCTCGTCTCGTGGTGGCCCTCGGGCACGCCGATCGACGCGTGGCTCGCGTTGCTGCCCTCGTTGCCGAGCGAGAACGTCGCGATGCGCGTCGCGTCGGCGCGCAGCGCCAGCACGAGCACGTCGGCCAACAGGCGCGCGTGCTCACCGCGGTCCTTCGGGATGCCGGCCGGGCGCGCGGAGTCGGGCACGTCCCCACCGCCGTCCGCGGCGCGCGCCAAGCGTCGCTCGAGCTCGCGCACGCTCGTCTCGTACTCGTCCAGTTTCGCGCGGTCCTGGGCACCCAGCCTGCGCGCGAGCCGTTGCGCGTCCTGCCGCACCAGGTCGAGCACGCTGCGGCGGCGTGCGATGCGCGCGGCACGTGCCTCGGGGCTCTCGTCCTCGTCACCCTCGCGGAACAAGCGGTCGAACAGCCGCCGCGGATCGGTTTCCTTCGGCGCGGGCGTGCCGGGGCCTGACCACGACAGGTTGCTCGAGTACGCGCAGGCGTAGCCGGAATCGCACTGGCCCGATTCGGCGCCGCCTTCCACGCCGATCTCGAGCGAGCGGAAGCGTGTCGTGTGACCGATGCGGCGCGCGGCGAGCTGGTCGATGCTCTGCCCGACGTGCACCGCGCCGTCGGCCTTGCGCGGCTGCGTGCAGGTCAGGAACGCAGCGCTCGCGCGCGCGTGATCGCCCGGACCGTCGCCGTTCGCGCGCGCGGCCTCGAGCGTCAGACCGCCCAGCAGGAGAGCGTGCTCCTTCCACATGCCGAGCGGCTCGAGCGTCGGCGGCAGCACGTCGAGCGCGCCCGCCGCGGCCGGCGTCCACAGCGTGCGGTTCACGCCGTTCGGCGCGTACACGACGACGAGCCGACGCGGCGGATCCTTGGCGCCTTGCGCCCATGCCCGGCGCAACATCGCGTCGAGCAGCGGCAGGGCCATCACGGCACCTGCTCCACGCAGCACGGCTCTCCGGTCGATGGGTCGCATCGGGTTCATCGTCGCACAGGCGTCAGTGTTGCGCTCGCAGGGTCACGACGAAGAGCACGAAGCGGTAGACCACCAGCGACACGGCCAGCCCGAACACGAGGACGACCGCCGAGAGCGACGCGCGGACGGGGCCCTGCCCGAAGGCCCGACGTGCCGCCGACCAGGCGTGCGCGCCGCAGGCCAGGCCGAGCCCGATCGAGACCACAGCGTCGACGTTCCCGCCGTACAGCCCGTCCACGCTCGCGGACAGCCAGCGGAGGCCGGTGAAGAGGACCATCAGCACGCACTCCAGCAGCAGCAGGTACGTCATGAAGTGGAACGCGAATACGATCGGCGAGACGACGCCACGCCGCGGTGCGGCGACCCAAGTGAAGAGTGCCAGGAGCGGCACGAACAGGATCACGAGGGTCCGCGACAGCGTCGAAACGGTTGGGTCGAACGTGCGGGCCATCTCGTCCAGTGTGATCCCCTTGGACGCAGCGACGGACTCGGCCATCTCGCGGGCCCAGCTCGAGTAGACCTGCCCGTGAACCTGGTTCCACAGCGAGGTCGACAGGATCTTCCAGGACAGCGTGCTCTCCAGAAGGAAGAACACCAGGTTCAGCACGAGGAACAGTTGCAGCGGCCCGAGGTAGGGCTTGCGCCGACCGGCGAAGTACTCGACGTGCAGCTTGCCCGGCGCCGCGACCAGCGTCCGCAGCGTCGCGAGCACGCGCCCGTCGGCGTGCGTGAACGCCTCGAACGCGTGCGCCAGGAAGTCCTTGAGCGTCTCGGGCCGCAGCGTCGCGCGCATCTCGCCGCAGCTCGCGCAATACACTTCGAGGACCGGCGTGCCGCACGACGGACAGGGTTCTGCTCCCGGCGCGTGCTGGCGTTTCCGTCGGCGTCCCATCGCGTTCAGCGCATCCCGAAGGCGGACGACTGCACGATCTCCTCGATCAGGCCGGCGAGCGTCGGCTCGCGGCCGGCCTTCGCGATCGCCGCGTCGATCCACGTCCGATCGGCGGGCACGAGGCCGCGGCCCAGCGCGTACACGACCAGCCGCTCGAAGAGGCAGCGCACGAACGCCGGATCGTCCGCGATCAGCCGCTTCAGCTCAGCCGGGCCCGCGAACGCGCGACCGTCGGGCATCGCGCCGCGCGCGTCGACCGCGTGACGTCCCTCGCGCGCACGCCAGCGCCCGATCGCGTCCAGGTTCTCGAGGCCGAAGCCGATCGGGTCGATGCTCTGGTGACACGCCGCGCATGACGGATCAGAGCGGTGCTGCTCGAGGCGCTCGCGCAAGCTGGCCTCGCTCTGCGCGTGCGCGCCCTCGGCCAGCACGCCGACGCCCGGCGGCGGAGGCGGCGGCGGAGCGCCGAGCAGAGCCTCGAGCACGAACTTGCCGCGCGACGACGGGCTCGTGCGCGTCGGGTAGCTGGTCGCGGTCAGGACGGCGGCGAGCCCGAGCACGCCGCCGCGCGCGCCGTCGTCGAGCGGGACGCGGCGCATCGCGGTGCCCTGTACGCCCGACAGGCCGTAGTGCTTCGCCAGGCGCTCGTCGACGAACGTGAACCCCGGGTCGAGCAGCGCGCGCGCCGGCCGTCGCTCGCGCAGCACGGCGTCGAAGAGCATCGTCGCTTCGGCCTGCATGGACGCGCGCAAAGCCTCGTCGAACTCCGGGAAACGCTGCGGATCCGGCGACGCGCGCTCGAGGCGTCCGAGCTGCAGCCACTGCGTCGCGAAGCCCTCGGCCAGCGCCTGCGAGCGCGGATCGGCGATCATGCTCCGCACGAGGCCGCGCAAGCGCAACTGGCCCTTGTCGGCCTGCCGCTCGAGCTCGCGGTCGGGCATGCTGCTCCACAAGAAGTACGAGAGACGCGCCGCGACTTCGTGCGGCGTGAGCACCGCCGGCGAGCCCGGGAACTCCCCCGCTTCCGGTCGGTACAGGAAGTTGGGCGAGACGAGCGCGGCGACGATCGCCGTGCGCACGCCCTCCTCGAACGAGCCGGCGCCGCGCGCCAGCTCGACGACCTCCTGGATCTCCGCCGACCCGACCGGACGGCGCCACGCGCGGCGCAGCAGGCGCACGACGACGTCGTCCACGGTTCCGCGCGACTGCGGATCGAGCTCCTCGCGCTGGTAGCGCGACGGAGCCGGCGGATCGAGCGGACCCTCGACCTCGAGCCATTCGACGACCAGGTTGCGGTCGCGATCGCCCGGCTCGGACTCGGGCGACCAGTAATCGTTCAGGAACGCGACCGTGATGCGCGTCGGTCCGGCCGCGAGCTGCGCGTACGCCTCCACGATGCGGCCGTCGCCCTTCTTCTCGGGCACGTCAGCGCGCAGCATCTCGCGGCCGGCCGCCTCGAGCGCCATCCGGCACGGCTCGTCTCCGGCCTGATCGCCGTGGACGCGCACGCGCAGCGCGTAATCGCCAGCGCGCGGCAGCGCGTGCGAGAACGTGATCTTGCCGTTCTTGTAGAGGACGCGCGCTTCTTCGCGCGCGTTGCTGCCGTCGCCCGGGGAGAGCTTCGCGCCGGCGATATGCCTCTTCTCCGGATCGGGCGCATCGGGCAGGAGAACCGCGCGCTCGGCAACGCGTTCGGCCAGGCGCAAGTGCGTCTCGAGGAGCAGCTCCGACGTCGCCAGCACCGCACCGATCGTGTCGAAGCCCTGACCGACCTCGTCGGCCGGCAGCTCGTCGGCCTCGATCGCGACTCCGAACAGATCGCGGATCGTGTGCGCGTACTCGCGGCGGTTGAGCCGCCGCAGCACGGCTGTGCCCGCATCTTCGACCGTCTCGTCCGGCCCCAGGAATCCGTCGAGCCAGGTCAGGAGCGTCTCGCGCTCCTCGCGCGCCAACGCCGGCTCGCCCTTCGGCGGCATCTCGCCCGCGCGTACCCGGCGGCGCACGGCGTTCCACGTCGCGCGCTCGCCCGGAGTCGCCGGCGCGAGGCGTTCGATGTCCAGCTCGCCCTCGGGCTCATCGCCGGCATGACACGCGACGCATCGCGCCTCGAGAACGGGCCGCACGCGCGCGTCGAACGCATCCTCGCCCGCTGCGACGAGGACTACCCAGAGAACGGCGACGGCGGGCATGGTAGCGAGAGCGTACGGTGCCCAGCGTACGGTGCCACGTACCGCTCCGACAGGCTCGCCGCGCGAGTCCTGGCCGCGCAGGGGCGCGAGAGTGTCGGAGTTGTCCCTGGCACCGTATCGACAGGCTCGCCGCGCGAGTCCTGGCCACGCAGGGGCGCGAGAGTGTCGGAGTTGTCCCTGGCACGGTATCGCCAAGGCGTCGAAGTCGATCCAGGCACCGTATCGTGACGTTCATGAGCATCGAGTACGTCGACTACCGGGATCGGTATGTTCCTGGCGGGAGTGCGGAGAGTGAAGCGCGCCGGTTCCACGACGCGCTCGCGAAGCGGCGCACGGTGCGCGAGTTCAGCGACCGGCCGGTGTCGCGCGATACGATCGAATGGATCGTGCGTGCGGCGGGCACGGCTCCCAGCGGCGCGAACAAGCAGCCCTGGCATTTCGTCGCTGTGCAGGACCGCGCGACCAAGCACGCGATCCGGCTCGCGGCCGAGAAGGAGGAGCGCGAGTTCTACGCCCACCGCGCCAACGCCGAATGGCTAGCCGACCTGGCGCCGCTCGGCACGGACGAGCACAAGGAGTTCCTCGACGTTGCGCCCTGGGTCGTCGTGGTGTTCAAGGTGACGCGCGGCGACGGCGATTCGCAGGTCTACTACGTCAACGAATCGGTAGGGATCGCGGTCGGGCTCTTCCTGGCCGCGGCGCACCTGGCCGGCCTGGCGACGTTGACCCACACGCCCAGCCCGATGGGGTTCCTGACCGAGCTCCTGGGTCGCTCGAAGCGCGAGAAACCCTTCGTCGTGATCCCCGTCGGCTACCCGGCCGACGGATGTCGCGTCCCGGCGGCGGCGCTGCGCAAGAAAGGTCTCGAGGAGATCCTGACGGTCGTCTGACGCGGCTCTTCACCCCGTTCCCGGTTCGTGCCGAGGAGGAGATACGGTACCCGGAACTGTTCTCCCCGATTCCGGCGAGCGGTGACTGCTGCCGACACCGTCGGTGCGAATCCTGGAGAAGAGTTCCGGGTACCGTATCGCCGCCGTTTCCGAGCCCGTGATGCCAACGACTTCCTTCCGCAAGGTCCTGTGCGCCAACCGCGGCGAGATCGCGATCCGCGTCTTCCGCGCGTGCACGGAGCTCGGGCTGCAGACGGTCGCCATCTACAGCGAGGAGGACCGCACCAGCCAGCACCGCTACAAGGCCGACGAGGCCTACCGCGTCGGACGCGGCAAGGCGCCCGTCGCGGCGTACCTGTCGATCGACGAGATCCTCGACGTCGCCCAGGCGGCGCACGTCGACGCGATCCACCCCGGATACGGCTTTCTCTCGGAGAACGCCGACTTCGCGGCCGCCTGCATCGCGCGCGGGATGGCCTTCATCGGACCGCGGCCGGACGTCGTGCGCGCCATGGGCGACAAGGTCCTGGCGCGCGAGGCTGCGCGGCGCGCCGGCGTGCCGGTGATCCCCGGCCTCACGCTCGACCTGGACGACGCCGACGCGCGCGCCGCGGCGCGTGATTTCGTCGCGACGCACTCGCCTGTGCTGGTCAAGGCCGCGCACGGCGGCGGCGGCCGCGGGATGCGCATCGTGCAGAAGCCCGAGGAGCTCGACGAGGCGATCGCGCAGGCCAGCTCGGAGGCGATGGCGGCATTCGGCAGCCCGGTCGTGTTCCTGGAGAAGTACCTCGAGCGCGTGCGCCACATCGAGGTGCAGATCCTGGGCGACATGGCCGGGAACCTGGTGCACCTGCACGAGCGCGACTGCTCCGTGCAGCGCCGCTACCAGAAGGTGATCGAGATCGCGCCCGCGCCCAACTTGAAGGAGAGCGTGCGCCACCGCCTGCACGAGGACGCGCTGCGCATCGGCCGCGAGGTGCGCTACCACAACGCCGGCACCGTCGAATTCCTGGTCGAGGGCGACGACCACTACTTCATCGAGGTCAACCCGCGCCTGCAGGTCGAGCACACGGTCACCGAGATCGTCACGGGCATCGACATCGTCCAGGCGCAGATCCGCATCGCCGAAGGCCACGCGCTGTCGAGCCCCGAGGTCGGCATCTCCGACTCCGCCGACCTGCAGCCGCGCGGGTACGCGATCCAGTGCCGCGTGACGACCGAGGACCCGCTGCACGCGTTCATGCCCAACACCGGGCGCATCACGGCGTTCCGGACCGGCGCCGGCCTGGGCATCCGGCTCGACACGGGCAACGGCTACGTCGGCGCGGTCGTGTCGCCGCACTACGACTCGCTGCTGACGAAGGTGACGGCGTTCGCGAAGACGTTCGATCAGGCGATCGCGAAGGGCCTGCGCGCGCTGCGCGAGTTCCGCGTGCGCGGCGTGAAGACGAACCTGCCGTTCCTGGAAAACGTGCTGCAGCATGAGGCCTTCCTCGGCGGGCGCACGTACACGCGCTTCATCGACGAGACGCCCGAGCTCTTGCGCTTCCATGCGCGGCGTGACCGCGCTTCGCGCCTCCTGGCGTACCTGGCCGACGTGATCGTCAACGGGCACCCCACGATCGAGAAGCAGGACCGGCGGCTGCCGTCGAGCTGCATCGACGCGCCCGCGCCGCGTCCCACGTACGCGCCGCCGCCCGACGGCACGGCGCAGGTCCTCGAGCGCGAAGGACCCGAGGGACTCGCGCGCTGGATCCTGGCGCAGCAGCGCCCGCTGCTCACGGACACGACGATGCGCGACGCGCACCAGAGCCTTCTGGCGACGCGCGTGCGCACCTACGACCTGCTGCAGATCGCCGAGGCGACGGCGCACGCCGCGCCGCAGCTCTTCAGCGTCGAGAGCTGGGGCGGCGCGACGTTCGACGTCGCCTACCGGTTCCTGAACGAGGACCCGTGGGACCGGCTGCGCCAGCTGAAGCGCGCGATCCCGAACGTGCTGCACCAGATGCTCCTGCGCGGCGCGAACGCCGTCGGCTACACGAGCTATCCGAACAACGTCGTCGAGGCCTTCATCGACGAGGCGGCGCAGGCCGGCATCGACGTCTTCCGCATCTTCGACAGCCTGAACGACCTGGACAGCATGCGCGTCGCGGTCGACCGCGTCCGCTCGACACGCAAAGTGGCCGAGGTCGCAATCTGCTACACGGGCGACGTCGCCAACCCGTACCGCAAGAAGTTCACGCTCGACTACTACGCCGACCTGGCGCGGCACATCGAGGACCTGGGCGCGCACATCCTGTGCGTCAAGGACATGGCCGGTCTGCTGCGCCCGCGCGCGGCCGGCATGCTGATCGACCGCCTGCGCGCCACGACGAAGCTTCCGATCCACCTGCACACGCACGACACGAGCGGCAACGGCGTCGCCGCGCTGCTCGAGGCGATCGAGCACGGCGTGCACGTCGTCGACGTCGCGCTCGCGCCGATGGCCGGCATGACCAGCCAGCCCAGCATGAACGCGATCGTCGCGGCGCTGCGCGGCGGCGAGCGCGAGACGGGCCTGGGCAACAAGCAGCTGCAGCCGTTGTGCGACTACTGGGAGACTGTGCGCGACTGGTACTCGCCGTTCGAGTCGGGCCTGCTCAGCAGCACCTCCGAGGTCTACTTCCACGAGATCCCCGGCGGCCAGTACAGCAACCTGCGGCCGCAAGTCGCCGCGATGGGCCTCTTGCACCGCTGGAACGACGTGAAGAACGCCTTCGCCGTCGTGAACCAGCTCGTGGGCGACATCCCCAAGGTCACGCCGAGCAGCAAGATGGTCGGCGACTTCGCCATCTTCCTGGTGCAGAGCGGCACGCTGCAGATGCGCTCCGAGTTCGCCGACACCGTCGCGGCGACGCGCGAGCGCCTGATCGCCGACGCCAAGGGCCTCGACTTCCCCGAGAGCGTCGTCGGCTACTTCCGCGGCCTGCTGGGCCAGCCGCCGGGCGGTTTCCCCGAGGACATCCGCGCAGCCGTGCTGAAGGGCCAGTCCCCCATCGTCGGCCAGGCCAGCGACACGCTGCCGCCCTTCGACTTCGTCGCGCTGCGCGACAAGCTGGAGCGGCAGACCGGCCGCAAGCCCGATCCGTGGGAGGTCGTCAGCTGCGCGCTCTACCCGCGCGTGCTCGACGATTTCATCGAGTTCCGCCGCAAGTTCGGCGACGTGTCGCTGCTCGAGACCAGGACGTACTTCTACGGCATGGAGATCGGCGACGAGATCCAGGTCGACATCGAGCCCGGCAAGACGCTCGTCATCCGCTTCGACGCGGTGAGCGAAGCGCACGACGACGGCACGCGCACCGTGTTCTTCGAGCTGAACGGCCAAGGCCGGCAGGTCGTGACGCGTGATCGGTCGCTCACCGCGGCCGTCGAGACGCGCCGCAAGGCCGATCGCTCCGACCCGGGCCAGATCGCCGCGCCGATGCCGGGCACCGTGACGGGCGTGCACTGCGCCGCGGGCGACAATGTGGCTGAGGGCCAGCCGCTGATGACGCTCGAGGCGATGAAGATGGAGATGGTGCTGCGCGCGCCGATGTCCGGCCGCGTGCGCGAGATCGTGGCGGCGGTCAAGACGCCGGTGCAGGCCGACGACCTGGTGCTCGTGCTCAACGGCACCTGAGCGCGTTGGATCCGGGTCCGCTGGAGGAACCAGCGTTCGTCGTCGCCCGACGCAGGAGGAGACGCGCCGATGGGCCTGGACGCCGGAGCGGCAAACTCAGAACATCTCGGGACCCTGCGCTCAGCCGCGCCCCTCCGGAATCGAGGCAGGAATACTTCCTGAGGATGCCCGTGTCCCCGCTTCGCCGCACGCTGGGGTTGACCTCGCTCGTCTTCTACGGCGTCGGGACGATCATCGGAGCCGGCATCTACTCCGTCATTGGCGCGGCGGCAGGTCGAGCGGGCCCGGGACTGTGGTTGAGCTTCGTCCTGGCGGGAGCCGTGGCCGGACTCAGCGCCCTGTCATACGCGGAGCTGGTCACGGCGATCCCGAGGATCGGAGCCGAGTACGTATTCCTGCGGCGCGCGTTTCCCGGACGGCGATGGCTGTCGTTCACGACCGGGTTCGTCGTCGCGCTGGCCGGCTCCGCGACCGCGGCCACCGTAGCTCTGGCCTTCGCCGGATACATGGCGCTCTTCCTACCCGGCCCGGCCTGGATCGTCGCCCTCGTGCTGCTCGTCGCATGCGCGGGCCTGAACATCACAGGAATCCGTCAGTCGACGTGGGTGAACATCGTCTTCACGACCGTCGAGGTGCTGGGGCTGCTGATCGTCATCGGCGCGGGCGTGACGACCGAAGGCTTCGGAAGCGCTCTGGCGACGCATCCACATGCCGGCATCCTCACCGCGACCTCCTTGATCTTCTTCGTCTACACGGGCTTCGAGGGCCTCGCGAACCTGACCGAGGAAGCCAGACGGCCCGAGCGGGATCTCCCGCGCGCGATTCTGCTCAGCCTGGCGGTGGCGATGGTGCTCTACACGCTGGTCGGGCTCGCCGTAGTCGTCTTGGCCGCGCCGGAAGAGCTGGCTGGCAGCGATTCTCCCCTCGCGTTCGCGATCGCGAACGTTTCGCCGCGCCTGGGGACCGCATTGGCGTGGATCGCCTTGTGCGCCACGGCCAACACGGCCCTGATCACCTACATCACCGTGAGCCGGCTGGTATTCGGCATGGCGCGCGACGGCGAGCTGCCCAAGGCTCTGTCGAAGACGGCCTCGCGCCGCAAGACGCCCTGGGTCGCGGCCTTGGTCGTCTTCGCCGCTTCGGTGACCTTGTTGCCGCTCGGAACCGTGGCAGTCGTCGCCAGCGTGTCGTCACTCGCGACGCTCCTGGCGTTCGTGTGCGTGAACGTCGCCTTGATCGTGATTCGACTGCGTGAACCCGGGCTGGAGCGACCGTTCCGAATTCCTCTGGCCTTCAAGGGCGTGCCCGTGCCAGCGGTGCTCGGGATCCTGGCGGCCGCGGCCTTGGCCACACAGTTCGAGGCCTTGGTCTACTTCGTGACCGCAGGAACGATCGGACTGGGGTTGGGACTCCATGCGCTGCTTGCGCGCCACCCCAAACTGCTCGACCGGAAGAAGTAGGCGACGCCGGAGGAAGGGTCGAGACGATCAGGGACTCGCGCGTCGCGAAACCGGGCGTCACGTCCCGCTTCGTCTTCCGCCCGGCGTCGCGGAGGAGCGGACTTGCGCTATCGGGTTGACGAGTTCGCGGACCAACCGACGACCTCGTCGATCGTGCCGCGCGAAACGGCGTGGTAGCGGCCCCGCAGCCGGCCGTACAGCTGCCGCGCCCGCTCCCGGCCCGCGTCGGTCTTGACCATCTCGCGGTACAGCGGCTCGAGGAACTTTCGGCGCCCGACGTCCGTCAAAAAGCGCACGAGCGCAGGGTCCGCTGCCGAGTAGCCGTGCTGGATCGACAGTCGCAGCCACGTACACAGGATCTCGGAGTTTCCGGAGTTCGTCAGGTCGAACCGCCGGTCGAGATCCGCCATGCTCGCGGCGTCCAGGTTGCCCGCGATCGCCTCGAGGAAATGGAGCCAGGATTGCGTCGACCAGCCCTCCGTGCGCACGTCGGCCGCCGTGCGGCCGGCGCGCCAGCGCGCCACCTGCGCGTCGACCTGATCCAGGAGGGGCGAGCGCGGATCCGGCGTGTCGGCGCGCAGGCCGGGCTCGGCGAGCCAGGCGTCGACGTCGATTGCCTTGCGCGCGTCTGCGTCCTGCGCGAGCAGCTCGGCCTCGAGGAAGCGCCGGAACTCCGCCGTCGTCACGCTCTGGAAGGCGTGCTCGTCGAACCAGCGGCGCAGGAACGCGTCGAAGCGTGGTCGGCCGACGACGGCCTCGATGCGCATCAGGAACAGGGCGCCTTTCGTGTAGGGCACGCTCGAGAAGCCGTCGTCGGGGTGGTGGCCGGCCAGCTCGACGTGCAGCACCTGCTCCCACGGCTCCTGGCGCGCCATCTCGCGCTCGAGCTCGGCGCGCGCGAGCTGCATCTCCATCCGCGCGCGGTCCGCGCCGTAGACGCGCTCCATGATCCGCGACTCGAAGTAGACCGTGAAGCCCTCGTTCAGCCAGAAGTCGCGCCACGTCGCGTTCGTGACGAGGTTGCCGGACCACGAATGCGCCAGCTCGTGAGCGACCAGCGAGACGAGCGACTTGTCGCCGGCCAGGACCGTCGGCGTGGCGAACGTCAAGCAGGGGTTCTCCATGCCGCCGAACGGGAACGACGGCGGCAGCACGAGCACGTCGTAGCGGCCCCAGCGGTACGGGCCGAACAGCTCCTCGGCCGCGCGCACCATCGACTCGGTGTCCTCGAACTCGGCGCGCGCGCGGTCGACCACACTGGGTTCAGCCCAGATGCCGCAGCGCTCCGAGATCGGCCGGAACGCCAGCTCGCCGCAGGCGAGCGCGATCAAATACGACGGGATCGGATGCTCGAGCCGGAAGCAAAACGCGCCGCGCGTGTCCTGGCCGAGCTGCTGCGCGCTCATCAACGCCGTCAACCCGGCCGGCGCGCGGACGCGCGCGTCGTACGTCACGCGCACTGCGGGCGAGTCCTGCAGCGGGATCCAAGTGCGCGTCAGCACCGCCTGTCCCTGCGTGAAGAGGAACGGCGACTTCCCGCCGGACGTCTGCGAGGGCTCCAGCCACTGCAGCGCGTCGGCCTTCTCCGTCGTCGCGTAGGTGACGCGCACCGAGCGGTCGCTCGGCTCGAGGTCGATCGTCAGCGCCGAACCGAGGCCGTCGTGCTCCGGCCCGACCCGGAAACGGCGCACCGTGCCGTCGGCGCCGGCCACGCTCCGGATCGCGAGGCCTTGTTGGTCCAGGACCAGCGGCGCGCCGGGGTCCACCCGTTCCAGGTCGAGGCCGGCGACGCCGCGCACGACCTGGGCGGCGAAGTCCAGCTCGAGGTCCAGGTCGACGTGCGTGACCCGCACGCGGTGCGGCTCGGCGTGGCTGTGGGGATCCATGGTCGGGGGGCCCTGCGCGCCGGGCGCGGCGCACGCGGAGAGGAGCGTCAGAAGCGTTGCCTTGCGGACGGACATCGAGAGCACGAGCGTCGTCTCCCGACCGGCCGCCTGCAACCGGGCTCGCGCGCCGATTTCCGGGTCCAAGTTCCCGCCTCGTGCTGTAACGGCACGAAAGCCGAGCCCATCCTGTCAGCGGTGCGTCCGCAACCGGCCCCATGGCGCTGAACCCCGTCGGCTGGAGTCCGTCCTCCAAGATCGCTTCCTCGTTGGCGGGGCTCGCGGTCCTTCTGCTGGTCGGCGAGCTCGCCCTGCGCGCAGCCGGCTTCGTGCATCCGCGCGGAGTCGACCGCAAGGTCGTGTGGAGCCCGGAACGCGACGCGCAGATGCGCGCCGGCGAAGGGCTCTACCGCTTCGACCCGCTGTGCCTGTGGAGCCCGCGTCCGGGTGCCGAGATCCCCGGGAGCCATGGCGAGCGCATCAACCCCGACGGCTTCCGCGGGCCGCAGCTCCCGATCGAGCGCACGCCGGGCGTCCTGCGCATCGCGGCGCTGGGCGGTCAGGCCACGCTGGGCGTGGGCATGCGCTGGGAGGACACGTACTGCGCGCGACTCGTGCAGATCCTGGGCGAGATGGGCGTGCGCTGCGAGATCCTGTGCGCGGGCGCCGAGGAGCACTCCGTCGTGCAGGGCCTCGAGCGCTGGCGCCACGTCGTGCGCGTGTGGCAGCCGCAGCTCGTGATCTGCACGTACGTCGGCGGACCGGACCACACGCAGGCGCCGCAAGGGCGCATGGACGCGCGCCGCATCGCGCTGATGCGCGAGCATCCGCGTGGAGAGACCGAAGGCGGGCTGCGCGATGCTGCACGGCTGCTGCACCTCGCGTCGTACCTGCGCGACATCTCGAGCGGCGTCTACTGGGAAGAGCGCGACTGGGCGTTCCAGGAGCGGCGCATCGCGGCGACTTCGGGCGAGCTCGATTGGCCCGGGCAGCGGCGCGTTCCGTACGACGAGTACGTTTACGCGCTGACGGTGCTGATGCAGGACATTCAGGCCGAGAAAGCGACCGTGATCCTGCTGTCGATCCCGCGCTCGCCGAACTTGCCCGGCCTGCCGGCGGCGGATGTCTACCAGAAGACCGCGGCGGATGCGGCGCACCTGGTCGGCTCGGGCCTGCTGGACGGACGCAACGCGCTCGTGCGTTCGGTGATGGAGGAAGAGGTGCCCAAGGAGGACATGTTCCAGGTCGACGGCGCGATCTCGGACTGCAGCCATCTCGCGATCGCGCAAGCGCTCGCGGAGGAGATCGTCGCGTTGGGCAAGGCGAGGCGCTGAGAACCCGTGAAAACCGAGCATACGGGCTCTCCCATTCCGTTGGCGCCGCTTCTGCGGCGCGAGAGGCTGTGATTTCTTCACAGATTCCGGGTGTCGTGACCGGTTCGCGCGCCTGGCGAGAGGGTCTGGCATCCGTGCTCGTGCAGATCGCGGTGCTGGCGGCCTTCTTCTGGACGCCGCTCGCGCGCTTCGAGCAGGTGCACTACTCGGCCGCCGACCTGACGCAGACGATGAGCATGACGCGCATCGAGCCCGGACACCGCTCCGGCAACCAACTGCAGTCCGACGCGGTGACGCAGATGCAGCCGTGGGTGCTGTTCAACCGCGCGGAGCTCGCGGCCGGGCGTTTCCCGCTGTGGAACCCGCACAACGGCGCGGGAGCACCAC
>Ga0163150_10005741_pt1 | contig 15653 bp, 9 predicted proteins | sample OliLakLV19P2IB_FD_148628 | JGI IMG/M metagenome (GOLD analysis project Ga0163150, IMG submission 148628) | Freshwater microbial mat bacterial communities from Lake Vanda, McMurdo Dry Valleys, Antarctica - Oligotrophic Lake LV.19.P2.IB | ecosystem: Environmental > Aquatic > Freshwater > Lake >...
GAGATACCGGAGGGGTGGGGGGTGGGGACACTGGCCGAGTTAAGCGAAGTGAATCCAGAAGTCTGGACGAAGGAGACCCGGCCAGCAAAGCTGAGCTATGTCGATCTATCGAATACGAAGTGGGGGCGCATCGAAGCGATCGCTGAGTACGCTGCACCGGATGCCCCTAGCCGGGCGCAGCGAGTGCTCCGGCCCGGAGATACTATTGTGGGCACAGTACGCCCGGGAAACGGCTCCTACTCGTTCATTTCTGAGGACGGTCTGACGGGCAGCACTGGATTCGCCGTGCTTCGACCGCAGCATAGAGCTTTGGCCGAGTTTGTGTACCTGGCCGCCACAGCCCCAGACAACATCGAGACTCTTGCGCATCTCGCTGATGGTGGGGCATACCCAGCCATTCGCCCTGATGTTGTTTCCGCCACACCCGTTGCAATCCCAGGCACGGAGGTGCTGGAGGTGTTTCATCGGACGGCTCGCTCACTCATGACGCGGATGGCGATGAACGCGAGGGAGTCATCTTCTCTTGCAGCGCTGCGTGATGCGTTGCTGCCGAAGCTGATCGGCGGCGAGTTGCGAGCGAGTAGCGTCCAGTGAGCCGGGCGAGAGGAAGCCGTGTGAAGGCACGCAACAAAGCTGGCGCGAAGCAGTCAGTGATACGGTCGATGCTGGAAATGACTAACGCACAGGCACGAGCCTTCCTTCTGCGTCCGGAGAGCTATTGCGGCGTTGATTTGCCTGAATATCTCCAGTTCGGCAAACTGTTCTCCGCAGTGGCAAGAGAGCTACGAGGCAACACACTTGCCAGCATGTCAAAGAAGCCTCGTGATCACATCGGCGTGAACTATTCATTCTTGTCAAATAAGGATGGTCGCCACGCATGGCGGCCGTTTCAGCTGATCCATCCAGCTCTATACGTCTCACTTGTGGAGCAGATAACGGCGAAGGGCAACTGGAAGTTGATCAGACAGCGGTTCAAGGAACTTCAGGCTCCGCCCCACACCAGTTGCCTCAGCATTCCGGTGCGCGCACTCCAGTCCCGCAAGGACAGGGCCGCCCAAATCCTTCAATGGTGGCAAGGGATTGAACAGGCGTCGCTCGAGCTGGCGCTGGAGTATGGGTACGTGTTCCATGCTGATGTCCAGGATTGCTACGCGGCTATCTACACCCACACAATAGCGTGGGCTATTCACGGAAAGGAGTTCGCGAGGGACAATAGGAAGGACAAGTCACTACTCGGGAATCGCATCGACTGGCACATCCAGGACATGCGGCATGGGCAGACGAATGGGATTCCACAAGGCTCCGTACTGATGGATTTCCTGTCTGAACTGGTTCTGGGGTACGTGGACCTGGAATTGAGTAGCCGAGTCGAGGCCGTACGTGTAGTGGGGTATCGGATCCTGCGGTACCGGGACGATTATCGGATCTTCGTGAACAACCCGCAAGACGGTGAGGCAATTCTCAAGAGCTTGACGGAGGTGCTAATCGAACTGGGGTTGCGACTCAACACATCCAAGACGACGGGGTCCCAGCTCGTCGTAACCAGTGCGCTGAAGGCAGACAAGCGTGCATGGCTCCGCGGCCGACAAGGGGACGACAACCTGCAAAAGCACGTTCTGATCATACATGCACACGGCGTCGACTATCCCAATTCAGGGAGCCTTGTTATCGCGTTGACCCAGTTTCACGCCCGGGTGAACAAGGCGCGGCGTGTACAAAACACTCGGGCTCTGATCAGCATCGTCGTTGATATCGCCTACAGCAGTCCTCGGGTGTTTCCTGTGTGTGCTGCGATCATCAGTAAGCTGTTAAGTGTGTTGCCAACCACTTCCGAGCGCCTCGACGTTATCGAGAAAGTACACACCAAGATTTCGCAACTTCCGAATACCGGTCATATGGAGATCTGGTTGCAACGGATCAGCCACTCGTATGACCCGGATCGAGAGTTCAAGGAGCCCTTGTGCCAGCTCGTCAAAGGCAAGTCCGTAACTATCTGGAATGACGACTGGATTACGTCGGACAAATTGAAAAAGGCGCTGATACCGAGCGCAATCGTTCACAAGCCAAAGTTGCGCGCTCTTAAGCCAATCGTCAGCCCGAAGGAAATCGCGTTATTCGGATCAGGGACATACTGACGTGGCAGCGGTATCTAGCGCGCTCGCAGAGATGCGACTCACGAGCACCGCCAGTTCGCTCCACATGACCGTTGGGCTCGGTAATGTGAGGTTGGCCCGCATGCTCGACAATACGTTGCAGGTAATCGAGGATACGGTGTTCAAACTTTGTGGTGACTTCGACCTGCTCGTAGATGCCGCGAAAGTACAAATTCTGCGCCCAAGCGGCTTTGAGTTTGTAGGACAGCTTCAAGACGCGATCCTAGCGGCGGTCTCGGACAACATCCAGGCGATCAGCGCGGATGTGCCGTTTGTGGACTTCGGCAGCATCGAGGTCTACGCCAGCAGGCGCCCGCGTGCCGCACGGTACCGCGCGTCGATCCGGGCTCAGGAGGAGACCAAGAGCATCGACAAATCCCTGCTTAGCGACCTCTGTACGGAAACCGGGGTGGAGGTTTCGGATGCGGATGGAACGATTGTCGTCACCGAGGGGCACGAAATGGGATTCCTGGAAGTCCTTGACCGGCGGCGGTACGAGATAACTCTTGTGAAGGAGAGCCCTGAGCGATATCGAGCGGCTAGCCGACGGAGGCTCAGCGGATAACATGGTATGGCCAACACGTGAGTTGCGCCGTGCCTCTTGCGATTGGTTCCAGATGCCCTGGTTGTCGTGTGTTGCCTGGACGTGACTCGCACTAGACCCTCAAGGACTGACAATGAAGATCTCCACCATTCTCGACAAGATTGACGAAAAGCAGCTGTTCGTCCCCGCGTTTCAGCGCGAGTATGTCTGGAAACGTGACGACGCCAAGATGCTGGTCGATTCCCTCATCAAGGACTATCCAACCGGGACGATGTTGACATGGGAGACGGCCAGTCCGCCGGAGCTGAAGGGACCGCACAAGTACAACGAGAAACAGGGTGCGGTGCGCCTGCTGCTTGACGGCCAGCAGCGTGTAACCACTCTATACATGCTGATCCGCGGCCAGATTCCTCCCTACTATACCGAAGCCGAGATCATGAATGACACGCGGGGCCTGTATGTGAACCTCGCGACGCTGGAGCTCGCGTACTACATGAAGACACGCATGGATAACGTTCCCTACTGGCAGAACATCACGGATGTGTTCCAGGCCAAGGTGGGCGCATTCGATCTCCAGGCGTCCTTCGGGAAGCTGAAACAGACCCTCGGAATGGAGGAGCTCAAGCAGCTCAATGACAACATCAACGCGGTCACCCGTATCAAGGACCGCGATTTTCCGGAACAGACCATCCCGGTGAGGGCCAACATTCGTGAGGCCATTGACATCTTCTACAAGGTCAACGCTAGTGGTGTGGCGCTGACGGATGCCGAGCTTGCGCTCGCACAAATCTCCGGCTACTGGCCGCAAGCCCGCGATCTTTTCAAGGCCAAGCTTTCCCAGCTCGAGAAGGAGGGCTTCCCGTTCCGGCTTGACTTCCTGGTGTATGTCCTCCTCGGCTGCCTGCACCACATGGGCTCGGACATGCGCAAGCTGCATGGCGAGGAGAACAAGCCAGCGCTCCTGGACGCGTGGCAACGCCTCGACTCCCAGGTGCTCGACTACGTGGTCAACTTACTGCGCAGCAGCGCGTTCGTGGACCACCTGCACGAGATCGGTTCGCCGTATGCTGTCGTCCCGATCATTGTCTACTGCTTCGATAAACACGGAACGCACCTGGACGATCTGGAGACTCGGAAGTTGGTGAAGTGGTTCTATTACTCCCAGATTCGAGCGCGGTACGTGAGCCAGCTCCCCCAAAAGCTGGACCGAGACCTGCGGATTCTCACTGAAAGCAAGCAGCCGTTTGACGACCTCCTGCAGGTCATCGCGGAAGAGCGTCCCCTGGCCGTTCAACCACTGGAGTTCGTTGGGCGGGCGGTTCAGCACCCCCTCTTCAGCATGGTCCGCTGGTACGTGAAGAGCCAGGGGGCGGTCTGCCTGACAACCGGTGTGAGCCTCCGCAAGAATATGGGTAAGAAGTACCAACTTGAACTGGACCACATCTTTCCCTATTCGCGCCTCAAGAAGGCGGGGTATGGCAAAGGCAATCGCGTGAAGTATGCGCTAGCGCAGGAGTTCACAAACCGTGCTCTGCTCACACAGACCGCGAACCGCTCGAAACAAGCCATGGACCCAGCCGTCTACCTTGAGGAGGTCAAGTCGCGGTTTCCGAAGGCGCTGGCGCTACAGTGTATTCCCGAAGACCCCAACCTGTGGCAGCTCGCCACCTACGAGGAGTTTTTGGAAGCCAGACGGGGGCTGCTGGCGAACAGGATCAATGACTTTCTGAGCCGGATCACGCGGACAGACGAGGCAGAAGCACCTGTTACGATCGAGGATCTGATCCGCGAAGGAGAGAGTGACGAGTTGGAGTTCAAGTCGACGCTGCGCTGGGACCTCAAGGTTGGCGAGAGCAGCAAGAAGATGGAGGAGGTTATCGCGAAGACCGTAGCGGCACTGACAAACGGGCAGGGCGGTACCCTCGTAATCGGTGTGGACGATGAGGGCCATGTGATCGGCCTTGAACATGACTATTTGTCACTGGGCGGCGCCAGCCGCGACCGCTTTGAAGTACACATGCGCAATGTCCTAGCCGAGTACCTTGGCGTGGCCTTCGTAGCCAGCAAGGTGAAAGTCAGCTTCCACGACATCGGGGAATGCGAGGTATGCCAAGTTGACGTCGAGCCTGGGAGCCAACCTGTCGTCCTCACAACAAAGGACAAGAACGGCCAGAAGGTCGAGAAGTTCTACGCGCGAAGCGGCAACGGGTCCCACGAAATGCCGATGAGCGAGATGGCCGCATACGTCAAGGAGCGCTTTCTTTGATGATGTGTGTGTCCGCCGCCGCCGTCGGAGTCGCTGCGCCAAGGCTGCGCGCGACTACTGGCCAGAAGGTTCTTCGTCTCCAGGGCTTCTTGGCACGGTTGCCCATGGTGTATTTGCTGACGGTCTATGCGACGGACTGGTCGGAGTGCGGATGGTTAGTGCCCCAGGTGCGAGGTTGAGATGACGACCTCAGGTGAGACACTGGGAGCAGCGGACGGCACTTCCAGCAGACCGTCCGGTTCGGATGGTTCGGGGCTGACGGAGGCCGAAGGTGTGCGCCTCGCTGGCGCATTCGATACCTGGCGCGGTCGCCTTATTGACCTCTCCAAGCGCAATCGGGCGCTCAACTATCGCTCAACCAAGGTCGGTACCCTCAGGATTGTCGATGAGAAGCCGGTCGAGATTTATCGACTCCTGGTCGGCGAGGAGAAGAAATTCACCTTTTCTGCCACCCTCGGAAGCCCTCTGGAGGAAAGCAGCGAATCGTCAGGTGGGCAGGGCGCACCTATCAACTCCGTGCCGAGCGACTCCTCCCCGCACCCCGACGAGGGCGATGACAGCGAGGCGAGTTCCGCCCAGCCATTTGTCCCGTATGAGTTGAACGAGCTGCAGGATCACCACACAGACTCCGACCTCCGCTGCCAAGCAACCCCCGAATCTCTCGACAACAGCCTCCGGCGCCTGTCCCAGCTCCAGCAGACCAGCCTTGAGGAACAGGGTGTTAACACCCTCTATCTGGCTCTCGGCTTCCTCCACTACAAGGAAGCACCCCAGGCAACAAGCTTTCTCCGGGCACCTCTCATTCTCGTGCCCGTGATACTCGAGCGGAAAGGCGCTCGTTCTGGGTACTTCCTGACGGTTGGCGACGATGAGCCGGTGCTGAACCCCTCCCTGGTCGAATACCTGCGCCGTGTCCACGAGATCAAAGGAGTCCCCGATATTCCGGAGCTCTCCGATGAGCCAAGCTGCTGGAATCTTGCGGGATTCTATGAGAGCTGGACAACGGAGGTTGCAGCGCCCAGAGAGTGGAAGGTGACCGAGGAGATGGTCCTCGCCACATTTGCGTTCCAGAAGCTGGTGCTGTTCAAGGATCTCGAAGCGAACGAGGAACGATACAGAAAGCACCACTTGGTCCAACGAGTGGTGCTCCGTACCGGAGAGCCGGAACGAGGGCTACCCCCCGGTGTTGGCGAGCTTGATCTCGACCAGGACTACCCGCCAGAAAGCACTTTCCAGGTCCTCGACGCAGACAGCTCGCAGCTTCGCACCCTGGCGGCAGTGGCCCAGGGGCACGACCTGGTCATCCACGGCCCTCCTGGCACCGGCAAGAGCCAGACCATTGCCAACCTGATTGCTGATGCCCTCGGCCACGGCAAGAGCGTCCTGTTCGTTTCCGAGAAGATGGCAGCTCTCGAGGTGGTCCACCGACGACTCACTGAGGCGCGGCTAGGGGAATTCTGCCTTGAGTTGCACTCCACCAAGGCGCAGAAAGGCAAAGTCCTCGAAGACCTCCGGCATACGCTCAACACACATGCCGTGCCTGTGCCGGGCGCAGTTACGGTCGACGGTTCCCTACTGCCGGCAAGGGAACAGTTGAATCGATATGCCCGTGTGGTTCATGAGCGGAGAACGAAGCTGCAGTGCAGCAGCTATGAGGCGCTAGGGGAGTTTGCCGCAAACTTTGAGGCTCCGCGGTTCGTCTACCCATCTGATCCGACAGATCTGGAACCTGAACTGCTTCACGACCTCCTCGGCAAACTACGACGCTTGGAGACCCTTGGGAGCAATGTCTGGCCGGCCTCGGACAACGGATGGCGAGATACTCGCCTGACACACTTCTCTGAGGATGTCGGACACCGCGTGAGAGAGGTGATCTCCGAGGCACTTCAGCGCGCCGACCATTTCAAGGAAACAGCCCAGGCACTAACAGACACCTTTGGGGTTCCGACCCCGGAAAACCTTCCCCGGGCCGCCACGCTTGCGAAGGTGGCGGGACACCTCGCGCAGGCGACGGGGGTGCCTGGGGGCATCTTGCGGGACGAGAACTGGAAAGCGCGACCGCATGCGGTGTCGGAGTTATTGACGAGCGGTCGCAAATTTACAGCACTCACGCAGCGGCTGGCTGGGCGATACGCTATGGATGCCTTGGACGATGTCGACCCCTCCGATGCGCCGTATGTGGAGTCCAAGCTCAGCGGGGTATTGGGGTTTCTCGCAATCCTGGACTCCCGTTATCGTGGGATCCGCCGCCGGTGGATCGCCCTGCGCGCATCTACGACCAAGCTGTCCATGCTCGACCAGGTGGCGGACTTCAAACTACTTCCTCGGTGGCGTAGTGAGCGTGCCGCCCTTGATGCCCATGCCGAGGCTCCCGGATGGTTTGGGTCCGCTTGGCGTGGTGCTGCAAGCGACTGGAGTGACATGGAGTCTCGGGTGGTGTGGGTGGAGCAGTTTCATCGAATGGTTGCTGCGGAGGGGCCCTTCACCCCCATCGCCTATACTCTCGCTGAACAAGGTGGGGTGGGTTCCGCACTCCCGGGCGAAACACAAGAGGCGTCGCGACTGTTGGGCGAGTCCCTGGACCACCTCAGGAGCATCGTTCAGTGGCCCGCTGAGTTGCTGGCAACATCCTCAATCGACGAAATCACCTCCCGCCTGCAAGAATTGCTCCGGGATGTCGAACGAGGGCCTGCTTGGGTCGCCTTCGTGAAGGCCTGGCTGGCATTGGCTGGATCGCCGGCTTCGGCGCTCGCAGACGCATGCTTCGCCGGCATCCTTGGCCCACGGGATGTCATTCCGGCGTTCAAGCGAGCGCTGTATGGTGCCTGGCTAGAACAAGTAGTTCCAGCGACACCCGAGCTGGCAGATTTCAGTACGGCAACTCACGAGGATTTGCGTCGAACCTTCATGAAGCTGGACACGGGCCTTCTCAAGCAGAATCAGGCCAGGCTTGTATCGCAACTGCGAGACACGGGATCCAACCGCTACTCGTCGAGCCCGAGTGCCCAACGTGGGTATTTGCAGAAGGAATTTGCGAAGCAAAAGCGCCACCGCCCGCTACGTGTCACACTCCGCAGTGCCGGTGTGGCGATCAAGGCCCTCAAGCCCTGTTTCATGATGAGCCCGATGAGCGTGGCCCAGTACCTTACTCCGGATATGGTCTTTGACCTCGTGGTGTTCGACGAAGCGAGTCAGCTTCCGACGGAGGATGCAATTGGCGCGATATGCCGGGGCAAACAACTTGTCGTAGTCGGTGACCCCAAGCAGTTGCCGCCCACCAACTTCTTCTCCCTGCAAATCGGAGCGACGACGGCCGCGCTGGATGAGAATGGCGAGGCTATTCTCGAGGAAACCGACAGCGTACTTGAGGAGTTTCAAGCAGCTGGACTGCACGAGGGACACCTCGAATGGCACTACCGCAGCGCGCATCAATCGTTGATCCAGTTTTCGAACGATCGGTTCTACGGAAGCCAGTTGGTGGTGTTCCCCTCGGCGCTCTCGGACGGCCCGGAGTTCGGGGTTCACTTCGAATACATTCCTGAGGGCCGCTACGAGGGTGCAGGGCTGAACAGCATTGAAGCACGACGTGTCGCTGAAGGTGTAATCGAGCATTTCAAGAAGGCTCCTCAACACACGCTAGGCGTCGGGACATTCAACCAACGCCAGCAGACCGCTATTCTCGACGAGTTGGAGCGATACCGCCGAGAGGACCCCGCGTTGGAGGCGTTGTTCGATCGGTCGGTGAAAGAACCCTTCTTTGTAAAGAACCTGGAGAACATCCAGGGTGACGAGCGAGATGTCATCCTCCTGAGTATTACCTACGCGAAGCAGGCCGACGGCCGCCTACGATACAACTTTGGGCCCCTGAACCGACAGGAGGGTTGGCGGCGGTTGAATGTGCTGGTTAGTCGTGCGCGGCGACGCATGAAAGTGTTCAGCTCGCTCCGCTTCAGCGAGATCAACCCCGATCAGACCTCCACCCAGGGTCCCGCGCTCCTCCGAGACTTCCTCGAGTTTGCAGAAACGGGGAAGATGCTTGCTACCTCCCGCTCCCCCGCAGCAGAGGCGGACAGCTTGTTCGAACTAAATGTTGGGGAAGCTCTTGAGGGTATGGGGTACCTCGTAGACCGCCAGGTCGGGGTTGGTGGCTATCGCATTGACCTTGGGGTGCGCGATCGGGAGCGCCCAGGACGGTATTTGGCCGGGGTGGAGTGCGATGGCGCGCTGTACCATTCGGCACCATGCGCGCGCGACCGCGATCGGCTCCGGCAGCAGGTCCTCGAACTTCGGGGTTGGAACATCGTTCGGGTCTGGTCTACGGACTGGTTCAAGGATAGGACGGGTACCCTTTCAAGGCTGAAAACCACGTTCGCAAGCCTACGCGCGGCCATGGATGAGGAGGATACGGTTCGCGCCCTTACGGCGGTGGCTGCCCCTGACACCCCAACCACCATCGAGGTGCCAGACTCCGCCCCCAGTCAGGGACGCGCTGGACACATCTACGAACGTCCCAGCGTGCCGCGATACACGATGGCGAACCGGGTGACGGTGCAGAATACACTTTTGGCCACCGCCCCGGCCACCATGGTGGCGAGGGTCATAAAGCATATTGTAGATCATGAGGCGCCGATCCATGAGTCCGAACTGATCAACCGACTTCTCTACTTCTGGGAGCACACCCGTCGAGGGACCAAATTGATGGGCGCCGCCCAACGTGGAATACAGAGAGCCGTGGGCACAATGCTCGTCGTGAAGCGCGGTTCTTTCCTTTACGACTCAGAGGATGGGGCTATCCGCCCTCGCAACCGCTCCGATCTTGGAGTTGGGGCAGAGGCCGTGGCTCCAGAAGAACTGATGGCAGTTGCCCGGGTCATCCTTGGTGGTGGGGATGCATTTCAAGAAGACGAGCTTGGGTCCGAAATCAGGGAAGTACTTGGGCTCAAGCGTACCGAGGAGGGTGCAGGCGCAATCCGGGCTGCAATCGACCGTCTCGTAAGGGAAGGGATCCTGATCTATTCCGCGATCGGCCTTCGCCTCAGGCCCGCATCAGGCGGTGACTGAGGGTGGCGCCCGAGAAGGAGCAGGTCCACGCTGCGTGGCATAAGAAGCTCGAACGGGATTACAGAAGGAACCCTGCCGTGAGGAGATGCGATGAACCCGCTGGGAAGAAGTCTAAACGAAGTACCGGTCGCGATCATTGACTTTGAGACAACCGGGTTTTCCCCGAAAGCAGGTGCCCGCGTGGTTGAAGTCGCTGTTGCCCGTGTGGAGCCCGGGCGCAAGCCGGAGCTTGTTCTGGACACACTCATCGACCCCCAAGCCCGCGTACTGTGCACATCCATTCATGGTATTAGTGATGACGACGTGGACGGGGCGCCACTGTTTTCCGACGTGGCGGACGACATTGTGCGTGCACTCGAGGGGAGTGTCGTCGGGGCCTTCAATGCCTCCTTCGATATGTCTTTCCTTGCTGCCGAAATGGGCGCGTTCAGGCGTGGCTCAACGCTGAGAGTCCCGCCGCACCTTTGCATGATGTGGCTTCGACCGCTTCTTGGAATCGGGAACCGCTGCAGTCTCTCCGTGGCCTGTGGCGAATTGTCGCTTCCAGCCACTTCGCACCGTGCTGCGGAGGATGCTTTGGCGACCGGCTATCTCTGGGAACGCTATGTATCGGTGGCGCAGTCAAAGGGTATACGCACATTTCAAGACCTGCAGGGGCTAGGAAGTCACAAGTATCTCGCCAGTCTTGCGGGGTCGATGTTCTCAGCAGCAGATGTTGCGCAGATTGGACGCGAATCGTCGCGCACGGCTCTTAAGCCACGACTGGAGCCCCTGGCGGAGATCTGGAGGGAGGAGAACGCGCCGAGGACCGAAGAGCCTCAGGATAGCGGGGTGTCGACACGCGAGTATTGGAACGCTTTGGCATCGGCGTTCGCCGATCAGGCAGTTACCGCCGAAGAGATTGATTGGCTCCGGTCAGAGCAGCAGCGCCTTCGCTTGGGGATGGATGCCATCCGAGGGGTTCACGCCCGATTTGTCGCCTCCCAACTGGTATCGGCCGCTGAGGACGATGCGGTGTCGTCCCGTGAAAGCGAAGCTTTGCGTGAGCTGTTCGGAGCTTTGCATGCGCTGGGATGGGCGCCTGGTGAACGCGCCACCCCTGCATAGCCATCTCGACAATCTCGACTGATATCAAGCAGGATCAGGGGTACCATTGTTCAACTCTACCGGACGACCATCGGCCCTCATGACCGTCGGACTTTGTCCCACGGAATACCTTTGCGATGTACGGCGGGGTCTGTTTCTCGACGAACCTTTCGATCGTTGGGCGTGTGGCGAGAAAGGCGCGAGCCAACTCTTGTGACGTGGCCTTGCCGATGAGTACGAGCAGGGCGACGCGGTGGGCAATGACCGCTTCGAGTTCGTTGGGCTTGTAACGGATCCTGCGGTCATGGCTGATCGCGATCCAACCGCGTTTGCCGACTTCGGCGAGCCAGTCTTCGTCCGGGGTCCAGGGTTTGAAATGATCGTCGTGGCGCTCGACCGTCAGCCCGGCATCGCGAAGGATCTGGGGAAATTGTTTGCCCAGGTCGCGATCGGTGAAGTAGACAAGGCTCAAGCCGCCCGCTCATAGAGGGCGGCCTGGCCGATGTCCTCGGGGGAGAGGTCATAGTCTTCGGCCAGGTCAGCGACTGATTCACCAGCGTCCAGTCGCTCGGCGATGATAGCGGTGGAAATCCCGCGACTGGCGAGGATCGGCCGCCCGAAGGCGATGGCGGGGTCGATGGCAATCGGTCGATCGGCGTCCATCGGCTCAGAGGTGAGGAAGGGATAGAGGCGGATCGGGAACTGGTGTCGATCCCATTCGACCCGCTTTAGGTAGGCGCCGAGCATCTCGCGCATGGCCAGCTGACCGCTGGGGGAAAGTTCGATGAGCTCGCCGTAGCGGTCGAGGAAGAGCTTGCCTGCACTCGTCCGGAGCTCCTCGCGGAGCAACAGTCGCTTGAGGCCAAGCTCGGTCTCAGCGAACTGGATTGCGCTTCGGACCTTCGGGATGGAAACCTGATGAGTGTTGCGCAGGGCCCGAAGCACGTGGGCTTCGATAAGGTTGTAGAACGACAGCACCGGGGGCTTTCGAGAGGCCGGTTGAACAATCGCTCTGAACTGGCGCGAACCGTCAGTCGTGTGGTACTGGCGGCCAAAGAACCAGGAGCGCAGCGTGGCGGCCGGTACCTTGAGGTATCGGGCAGCTTCGGAAACAGGATAGGCAGGGCGGTTGCGGACGTCGGTCGTGGCGGCGGCACTCCTCGTAACTGGCAACATGCTAACATCTTAGCTAGTATTGCCAAGCGGCGCCAGAGGGCTGGAAAAACGCGAGTTGGGCAACGGTAGCACCCCCCGGAACTCCTCACCACGGGAACGACATGGCGAGTTTCACCGAGTCCGAGGTGGAGGATGCCGCACTGGCCTGGCTGGAAGCGGCCGGCTGGGCCATCGCCCACGGGCCCGACATCGCCCCGGACCAGGTCGCCGCGGAGCGCAGCGCTTACGGCGAGGTCATCCTCCCGGCGCGCCTCAGGGCCGCCCTTGCCCGGCTCAACCCGAAGCTCCCTTCAGAAGCACTCGACGACGCCTACCGCCAGCTCACCAGGACTGACGGCTCGGATCTGATTCAGCGTAACCGGGCGGTGCACCGACTGCTGGTAGATGGGGTGACGGTACAATATCGTACGACCAACGGGGAGATTCGTGGGGCTCAAGTCGCGGTCATCGACTTCGACACTCCGAGGAACAACGACCTCCTGGCGGTGAACCAGTTCACCGTCATCGAGAACAAGCACAACCGCCGCCCCGACGTGGTCCTCCTCGTCAACGGCCTCCCCCTCGCCGTGCTGGAGCTCAAAAACGCCGCCGACGAGGACGCGACGATCTGGACCGCCTTCCATCAGCTCCAGACCTACAAGGCCGAAATTCCGACTCTGTTCGGCCCGAATGCCGTGCTGGTCATCTCCGATGGCGTCGAGGCCCGGGTCGGCACTCTGAGCGCCGGCAGGGAATGGTTCAAGCCCTGGAGGACGATCTCCGGGGAGGACCTGGCCAGCGCACACCTGCCAGAGCTTCAAGTCGTTTGCCAGGGACTCTTCGATCCTGTCCGCTTCCTGTCGATGGTGCGCGATTTCCTGGTCTTTGAAGACGACGGCAGCGGGCGGTTGGTCAAGAAAATGGCTGGCTATCACCAGTTCCACGCGGTGCAGGTGGCGGTGGCAGAGACCCTGCGTGCCGCCGAGTACGTGACGGCCGGGATGGAGACTCCGGAGGGTGGAGCCTACGTGACACGGCGCCAGAAGGACGGGCGCCCGGGGGACCGACGAGTGGGCGTGGTCTGGCACACCCAAGGGTCGGGCAAGAGCCTGACCATGGCGTTCTACGCCGGCCGCATCATTCGCGAGCCCGCCATGAAGAACCCGACGGTCGTAGTTTTGACTGATCGCAACGACCTTGACGACCAGCTCTTCGGCACCTTTGCCCGGTGCCAGGGGCTGCTGCGGCAGCCTCCGGTTCAGGCCGACAACCGGACGCATCTGCGGGAGCTGCTGACGGTGTCCTCTGGTGGAGTGGTGTTCAGCACAATCCACAAATTCTTCCCGGAGGAGAAGGGTGACCGTCACCCGGTCCTCTCTGATCGCCGCAACATCGTGGTCATCGCCGACGAGGCGCATCGCAGCCAGTACGACTTCATTGACGGGTACGCCCGTCACATGCGGGACGCCCTTCCAAACGCCTCGTTCATCGGGTTCACCGGTACCCCGATCGAACTCCAGGACGCCAACACTCGGGCGGTCTTTGGCGACTACATCAGCGTGTACGACATCCAGCGGGCGGTACAGGACGGCGCCACGGTTCCGATCTACTACGAGAGCCGGTTGGCCAAGCTCGCGTTGGACGAGACCCAGCGACCCACGATCGACCCCGAGTTCGAGGAGGCCACCGAAGGGGAGGAGGTGGAGCGGAAGGAGAAGCTCAAAACCAAGTGGGCCCAGCTGGAGGCGGTGGTCGGGGCGGAGAAGCGACTTGGGGTAGTGGCGCAGGATATCGTGGAGCACTTCGAGCAGCGCCTCGAGGCGATGGATGGCAAAGGGATGATCGTCTGCATGAGTCGCCGTATCTGTGTGGAGCTCTACGGAGAGATCGTGGAGCTCCGTCCCGAGTGGGCCGCAGAGGACGACGCCGAGGGCTCCATCAAGATCGTGATGACCGGATCGGCTTCAGATCCGCTGGGCTGGCAGCCGCATATCCGTAACAAACCCAGGCGGGAGGCGCTGGCCAATCGGTTCCGGGCCCCGACCGACTCCCTCCGGCTCGTCCTGGTCCGGGACATGTGGCTGACCGGGTTTGACGCGCCGAGCCTGCATACCATGTATCTGGACAAACCGATGCGGGGGCACGGGCTGATGCAGGCTATTGCGCGGGTCAACCGGGTGTTCAAGGACAAGCCGGGTGGGCTGGTGGTGGACTACCTGGGGATGGCCCACGAGCTCAAGGCGGCGCTGGCGACGTATACCGAGAGTGGCGGCACGGGCAGGACGGCGCTGGATCAGGAGGAGGCGGTGGCCCTGATGCAGGAGAAGTACGAGGTCTGCTGCGCGCTGTTCCACCGGTTCGATTGGTCCAAGTGGACCACCGGAACCGCGGCCGACCGGCTTGGCTTGCTGGCTTCTGGGCAGCAGCACATCCTTGCGCAGGAGAATGGCAAGGAGCGGTGCATCAAGAGTGTCCGGGAGTTGTCGCAGGCGTTTGCCCTGGCCGTGCCCCACGAGGACGCCCTCCGGATCCTGGAGGACGTCGCCTTCTTCCAGTCGATCCAGGCGCAGCTTGCCAAGCGCGCCCCCGGGGATGCGCGTCCCGAGGAGGATCTGGACCATGCCGTCCGCCAGATCATTTCCCGGGCGGTGGCGCCCGAGGGTGTGGTGGACATTTTCACCGCGGCAGGGCTTCAGAAGCCGGACATTTCCATCCTTTCCGATGAGTTCCTCTCGGAAGTCCGGGGGATGCCCCAGCGGAATCTGGCCGTCGAGCTGCTTCAGAAACTGCTCAAGGGTGAGCTCCGCAGCAGGCGGCGGAAGAACGTGGTGCAGGCCCGGTCATTCGCCGACCTTCTGGAGCAGACGATCCGACGATACCAGAACCGGGCGATCGAGGCGGCACAGGTGATCGAGGAGCTGATTGGGCTGGCCAAGGAGATGAGGGAGGCGGGTGCCCGGGGGGAGAAGCTGGGGCTCTCCGAGGACGAGCTGGCCTTCTACGACGCTTTGGAAACCAACGACAGCGCCGTGCAGGTCCTGGGGGACGACACCCTCCGGGACATCGCCCGTGAGCTGGTCGAGACGATTCGGAAGAACGTGACCATCGACTGGACCATGCGCGAGAACGTCCGTGCGCAGCTTCGAGTGTACGTGAAACGCATCCTCAGGAAGTACGGGTACCCCCCGGACAAGCAGGAGAAGGCGACGCGGACGGTGCTCGAGCAGGCGGAACTGTTGTCAGGGGAGTGGGCGGCGTAGATCCCGTCCCAGCAGCGGCCCCGGTGGCCTCGCCGGATGAACTCCGGATCGTCGAAGGGGTGTTGACGGTGGAAGTGGCCGGTGAAGCATTGATCGTGCTTCATACGCCACCCGGAGAAGCCAACCGG
>Ga0163150_10005742_pt1 | contig 15653 bp, 10 predicted proteins | sample OliLakLV19P2IB_FD_148628 | JGI IMG/M metagenome (GOLD analysis project Ga0163150, IMG submission 148628) | Freshwater microbial mat bacterial communities from Lake Vanda, McMurdo Dry Valleys, Antarctica - Oligotrophic Lake LV.19.P2.IB | ecosystem: Environmental > Aquatic > Freshwater > Lake >...
ACCCGGAGGTGGCGTCACGCGCTGGATCTGGAGCGGTTCGGGCGCGCGCTTGCGCACGAGGGTCAGGCCGCCCCACAGGAGCAGCGCGGCGGCGGAGGACGAGATCGCGAACGCGAGCAGTCGCGGCCGCCACGGCGGAGGAACCTGGGACATGCGAGCGGGTCGGTCCGTGGGGCCTGGGTCGTTCGGGGGGAGGCCGATTCGAAAGACTATCCCGACGTGCGCGCTACAGCTCGCCGCCCGGTCCGCCCGATCGAGCGGCGGGAGGGAACGGACCGCCCGCGCTCCACAGTCGACGCGGCGACGCGCGCGGCTCGACGGTCGCAAACGTGCCGTCGCTCAACCGGTAGAGCTTGATCGTCGCCAGCGCGATCTGGGGCCCGAGCAGGTCGAGCTCCCACTCGGGCGTGGTGCCCAGCGTCGGCGCCGAGAACGCCAGGAGGAGGCCGCCCGGGAGCACGCTCAGCGGCACGATCACGCCGCGCACCGGGACTTCGACGGGTGGAGCGCCGTCGAGGGCGACGCGCGCCAGGCGGTGCAGGCCTTCGTCGTCGCGTCGCATCACGATCAGGGCCGGGCCCTCCGGGTCGACGACGACCGCCTCGCCCGCAGCCAGTTCCCTGACTACGGTGCGGGAAGGCACGCCGAACGCCCGGACCCAGCGCGAACCGTCCTCGTGCGCGACGACGATCGCCAACTGGGACCTGTCGACCCAGGCTGGCGTCGAAGGCCAGCACGCGACGCCGGTGGAGTCGGCCGCTCCGGTCTCGAGATCGATCAGCACGAGCTCGCGCAGGGCACCGCCGCGCGAGCGCGCGTCCTCCTCGTCGAAGGGCGCGAGCACAGCGGCGAGTTGCGCGTCGGGCGACAGGGACAGCGCGTGGATGGCGCGCGGGAAGCGCCCTACGGGGAGATCGCGACCGTCGACGTGCGCACGGCGCAGCAACACGCCGCGGTCGTCGCGCACGGCGTACACAAAGCGCCCGTCTGCAGCCGGGCCGGCCAGCGCCACGATCTGGCCGCGGATGCCGTGGTCGCGCGTCGCTCCCGAGGGCAGTCGGCGCACCTCGATCGGCTTCTCGCCGCGCGCCGACAGCACGCTGCCGGTCGCGAGCTGTCGCAGCTCGAGGTTCTCGAGGCCCTCGACTGGCTCGTACGCCGCGCCGCGCGAGACGAGCGGCAGGCCCCCGCCCAGGTTGGGCACGCTGTTGCACGCGCAGCAGAGCGCGGCGACGGCGAGCAGCGCCAACCTCATGGACGCAGGAGCACGTAGCTCGTGCCGCCGCGGCGCATCCAGACCTCCTCCATCTCCGAGCGCTTGTAGACGCGGCGCACCTGCGCGGGATCCGGGGACGCGGGGTCGTTGACGACGCAGTTCCCTTCCGCGTCGAAGCCGCACAGCACGAGCAGGTGTCCCGCGGTCGCCTCGTACGGCGCGCCTTCGAGCTCGCCCTTCTTCACCGCGATGCTCACGATCAGGGGGTTTCCGGCCTCGATCTCGCGCTCGACGGGGGTCCAGTCCGAGAACCGCGCCAAGTACCCCGGCACGCCCAGCGAGTACGCCGCCTGCACGTTGCGCGGCCAGTTCCCGTAGATCTCGTTGACCGGATCCCAGGCGCGATCGGCGACCGCGACCGTCGTCCTGTCGACGCCGCGGTAGGCCATCACCATCCCGACCGACGTCGGGCTGCAGATGCGGCCCGCGATCTCCTTGGGCTCGGTCTTCTGGCTGCGCAGCGGCACGTCGAGCACGCGGCCCCACGGGCGCTTCGCGAGAGCAGGCTGCGGCTCGACCTCGCGCTCGCGGTCGGAGAAGGACAGGACGAGACGCCGGATCTTCACGATCGTCCCCGTCTTGCTCGCGAACGCGCGCACGCGCACCTCGCAGCGGCCGAACGTGCGTTCGCCGCGGAAGTAGTCGACGTCGACGCGCCCTCCTTCGCAGGTGACCTCGCGCGGAGCCTGCGGCACGTCGCCCCACTCGCCGACGTGCATCCATTCGGACCAGCCCTCGTCGTCGAGCGCATGCACGCGCAACTCGACCACGAACCCGGAGCCGGCGGACGCGTCCACGTTCCACGACACGAGCAGGTCGCGGAAAGGCATGCTGCGCTGGTTCTGGACAGGGAAGAGTGCGGTCACCGGATGGTCCGGCCGAGGCTCGAGAGCGGTGTACTCGGCCTCGCGGGACGCATCGCGGTCTTGGGGCCTGGGCCCGCCGTCGAGCGCCAACGACCGCGTTTCGCAGTAGAACGGCAGGCCGGTGAGCACGAGGGCGGCAAGGAGAGCCATGGGCCCTGACTCTAGCGCGTTGGCGCGGGGCTCCGCGCCTGTCGGCCCCTCGGGGCCTGGACTCGTCCCGCGGCCGGCACGTGTGCGCATGCCGCGTAACGCCGGCGTGCGCCGGGATTTGAGCGTGCGGGGCCGCACGTCGGAGCGAGCGGATCGGAGCCGGGAGGCACGCCCGACGGCCTCCGGCGGGGTGGCACACGATGTGCTCGCGCGTGAGCGCAGGCGCACGGGCGTCTCGATGCGGGCGCCCTGGCCTCGCGCGCTGGCCTCGAAACCACGCGAGAATGCCGTAGCCTCCGATTGATTTGATGACCGGCGAGCCCGCCGGTCGGAGCCTTCCATGCCGAACGCCTTCGCTCTCCTCTTCCTGACCGTCCTGTCCGCGCCCGTCTCCGCAGTCGCGCCCACGTCCGAGGAGGCGACGACCGCTCCGACGGCGGTGCCCGAGAAGGAAGCGCGCCGCGTGCTGAAGCTGGCGAGCGGTCAGACGATCCGCGTGCTGTCGCGCTGGAAGGACGGCGCGTGGGAGTACAAGGGCAAGGGTGGCTGGCAGCGGCTCGATCCGCGCCTCGTCACGGCGGCGGAGCTCGAGACGGACGTGATGCGCGCGTGGCGCGAAGAGCGCGAGAAGTGCAACCCGAAGGACCTGGTCGCGCGCACGGCGCTGGCGCGCTGGTGCGCCGAGCACGGCCTGGCGACCGAGGCGCTGGCGGACCTCGACGCGGTGTTGAGCGCGTCGCCCGACGACGCCGGCGCCCTGGCGGTGCTGAGCGAGAACTGGCTCCTGAGCGTGCCCTCGCTCGACGTTCCGGCCGAACAGGAAGCGCCGGCGCGCGAGGAGCTGATGCGCTTCGGCTCGCCGCTGCCGCCCGCGGGCCGCGAGGTCGTGGTGAACGAGCTGCGCCGCGCGAAGGACCGGCCGGCGCTGTTGGGCGAGCTGTCCCGCGACCTGTGGTCCCCCATCGTCGTGCGACGCAGCTTCGCGGCGCTCGGGCTGCGGCGGATCTTCCCGGGCGAGGAGGCCAAGCCGCTGCTCGTCCACGCCGTCCGTGACGCGTCGGAGGGCGTGCGTCGCGAGAGCGCGCGCGCGCTGCGTTCCGCCGGCGATCCGGCGCTCGTCGTGCCGCTGATCAAGGCACTGGGCAGCAGGTCGCTGTCGATTCGCTCGAACGCGGCCGCGGCGCTGGGCGAGATGGGCTACCCCGCGGCCGTCGAGCCGCTGATCGCGCGGATGGCGGCGGCGCTGCAGTCGTCGAGTGACGCGCGTGCGCCGCACTCGAACATCTTCACGGGGCGCCAGATCGCGTACATCCAGGACTTCGACGTCGAGGTCGCGCAGTTCCAGGCCGTCGCGGATCCGCAGGTCAACGTGCTGCTGGAGGGCATGGTCACCGACGCGGCTGTGATCTCTTCGCGCGAGGAGGGCGTCGAGATCGAGCTCATGTCGATCCGCCTGGCGCTCGAGAAGCTCGTCCACTTCCGCCCGGGCGGCACGGCGCGCGAGTGGCTGCGCTGGTGGGAGAAGGACGGCGCCAAGTGGCGCGCGGTCGACCACACTGCGCCGCGCACGCCCTGATGGGACACCTCGCCGCGCGGTTCCGCGCGCCGCCAACGGGATCTGAGCCCGGATGATTCACGAAAACTGGGTCAGGGAGCGATCGATTCGGCGGACCTTCGTGCCTTCGCATGCGGTCAAGGCTCGCGAATCTCTGCCGAATCAAGTTGTGTCGTGAGACCCGGCAGCGGCGCGACCGTCTCTCATCCCAGCGCCGACTCGGCGCACGGCGAGGGTGATGCCCCGAAGCTGGCCGGCGGTCGCTTCGATCGGCAGCGGCAGCCGCCAGCACGCCCACCCGAGGGCTTCTTGAATCATCCGGGCTGAGAGGCCGTACGATCGATTCTCTCGGCTTCTCAGCGCGTGAACGAGAGCACGATCTCGGTCGCGATCAGCGCGATGATGATCCAGTCGAGCGCTTCCATGCGCCGGGTCGACGCGCTGTCGTGGACCTTTTGGTAGATGCTGTCGAGGGTCTCGAGCTTGCGCAGGATGCCGGAGTTCCACTCGTTGACGCGGAATCGTTGCGAAGCGGTGCGGTGGATGCGCGCCAGGTACTGGTCACCGAAAAGCTTCAGCGCGTTCGACACGCGCTCGAACAGGATGGCTCCGTCGACCTGCATCTGCGCGATGCGCCGCATCTCCGCGCGCGAGGCACCGGGCAGCCGCATCGTGCTCCACGCGCGCGGACCCTGCAGCGACTCGTAGGCGCGGTCGAGCGAGCGGTCGAGCTTCTCGTCCAGGAAGCGCATCTCGAGCAGCTCGAGGTTGGCGAACTCGAGCACGGACACGACGTCCTCCGGCTCGCGGTCGACGAGCAAGGTGGCGTTCCAGTCGAGCACGGCCAGGTCGTCGACGCCGAAGCGCACGCGGCCGGACAGCGCCTCCTGGACTTCCTGGTCCGACAGACGGTCGCGCTCGGAGCGCAAGAGGCGCGCGAAGTCGGCCGCGTGCTCGAGCAGCACGGCTTCGGGGTCCGCTCCGGTCGTGAAGGCCGGGATCTGGAAGATCAGGTAGTCCTCGACGGGATCCGCCAGGCACGGCCGGTCGACGTGCTCGCGGATCAGCTCGAGCAGGCCGGAGACGAGCTGCTCGGCGTGCGCGTTCAGGCCGGGATCGCCCGAGAGCATGCACGAGATCGCGATCAACTGCTCGAGCGTCCCCGCGAACGGGATCGTGTAGCCGACCGAGACGCCGCCGAAGTCGTAGAGCAGGATCTCGACCGTCGACGAGGTCGCGAGGCCCGCGATGCGAACCGGCTCGATATCGCGGTTCAGCCTCAGCGGCGGCGGATCGAACTGGAAGTACTGTGGCGCATGGCCCTTGTGCCGAATGCGCTCGTCCGCCTCCAGGCCCGAAGCCTGCCCGCGGCAGGCCTCGAGCCGGATCGAGAGCCCGACGTCGTACGCCAGGAGGACGCGGATGGTCGCCTGCGGGATGGGGAGCGAGGCCATGCGGCTACGGCACGCGCAGCTTCACGTTGCGGAACTCGACGCGGTCGCCGTGGTCTTGCAGCGCGATCCGGCCCGTCTTCGCCTGGCCGTAGCGCGGCATTTGGGCGAACTTGCTGGCCGCGACCGCGGCGGCCCATTCCGGCGTCCACAGCTCGTACTCGACCGTCCTCTCGCCGTTGAGCCAGTGCTCGACGTGCGCACCCTTCACGACGAGCCGCGCCGCGTTCCACATGCCCAAGGGTCGCGTCGGGTCGCGCTCGGGCGCGTGCAGCGCGTAGTTCGAGCCGGCCGAAGTCGCCGGGTTCTTGCCGTCCGGATGGCCGTCGTTGTCGAGCACCTGCATCTCGGGGCCGCTCTCCCACACGTACGAGCCCTTGTCCTCGACGTGGAAGAAGACGCCGCTGTTCCCGCCGGCCGGGATGCGCCACTCGAGCGCGAGCTCGAAGTCCGAGTACTCCGCGTCGGTGACGATGTCGCCGCCGTCGCCGGTGCGCACGAGCGCGCCGTCGATCGCTTCCCAACCCTTCGCGGCGCCCTCCTTCTTGAAGTTGCGCCAGCCGGCCAGCGACTGCCCGTCGAAGAGCAGCTTCCACCCGGCCTTGCGCTCCGCGTCGGTCAGGACGTTGACCGGCTTGCGCGGCGGAGCGGCCCGCATCTCGAGCGGGCGGTCCTTCGCCAGCGCGTTCAGCGTGTACCAGCCCTCGGTCGACCACAGGCGTCGTCCGGCCTCGTCGGTCAGCGGTCCTGCGGCGCGCAAATGCACGACGCGGCCGGCCTCGAGGCCCTCGATCTGCAAGCCGATGCGCCGTCGGTCGCTCGACACGGAGGCGCGGCCGACGACGAGACGGCGCTCGTCGATCGGAGGCCCGCCGTACGTCGCGGTCGGGACGTAGCGCCAGTCCTTCACGAACCAGTTCTCGGGCTCCCAGCCGAGATCGGGCGCCAGCGGCTCGGTGAACTCGACCTCGAAGCCGCCGGTCTTGGCGCGCACGGCCAGGATGTCGAACGCGCTCGCGCCGTTCCACGCGATGCGCTGCAGCCCGAACATGTGCTTCCCTTCCTGGCCCCAGTTGCCGGTCGAGCCGATGCCCCCGACGTAGAGCGCGCCGTCCGGCCCGATCGCCATGCGGTTCATGCCGGCCTCGAGGCCCTGCGTCCAGCGCAGCACGCAGCCCTGCCACACGCCATCGACGACCTCGACGATGTCGCGCTGCAGGCCGCCGTACGTGACGTCGGCGTGAACGACCTGACCGCCGAACGGACCGAAAGTCTCCGGGACGAGACACGGCTGGCTCGGGCTGTTGCCGATTTCGTTCTGCGGCAGCCACACGACGGGGGGGGTGACGGTCAGAGCAGCCGCGGATTCCCCCAGGACAGCCTGTGAGCCGTAGAAAGCGCCCCGTTCCAGCCGCAGAAGCTTCGACGACGGCAGCCAGTCGCCCTGGTTGTCGGTGATCAGGATCGAGCCCTCCGGCCCGATGCCGATGCCGTTCGGCGTGCGCAGGCCGTGCGCGACGACCTCGAACGCGCCCGAGTCCGCATCGACCTTCAGCACGGAGCCACGGCCCGGCACCTGCGGCCGCGTGCTCTTGCCGCCCGGGTCGATAGCGATCGCCAGGTTGAGGTAGAGCGATCCGTCCTTCTGCACGAGCCCGAACGTGAACTCGTGGAAGTTCGGGCTGACGTCCCAGGCCGAGCAGACGGCGCGGTACTCGTCGCACGTGCCGTCCCGGTCGTGATCGATCAGCTCGGTCAGCTCCTGCTTCTGCACGACGAAGATGCGCTCGCCCATGAGCGCGATGCCCAGCGGCTCGGCCAGCCCCGCCGCGAAGCGCGTCATCGTGACCTGGGCCGGATCGCCGGTCTGTGCGCCGGTCAGCGCGTACACCGCGCCGATCGCGTCCCACGTCGTGACGAGGAGCTTTCCGTCCGGCGTCCACGCCAGGCCGCCGACCTTGGGCTCGAAGCCCTCGGGTCGGATCGTCTGCACGGTGAGCGAGGGGTGCGCCGCGTCGAGCGGCATGCCGTCGCCGGGACGACCCTTCTTCAGCGGGCGGATCACCTTCTTCTTGCCCGGCGCCGTCACGCGCACCTCGCCGGCCGGGCACGACAGCGCGGTCGACGGGATCAGCTCGAACGCCTGCGCGCCCGGTCGCTTCCACGACAGCTCGAGCACCCAGCCGACGTAGACCTCCTGGTGCCACAGGTCGATCGGGTGCGAGCCCTTCGTCAGCTCGAGCTCGACGTCCTTGTTCTGAGGCGAGTGCAGCCCGTCGTGGTCGATCACGAGCTTTCCGTCGAGCCACAGCTTCGAGCCGTCGTCGCTGCGCACGCGCAGCGTGTAGAGGCCGGCCTCGGGCACCTCGAGCCAGCCCTTCGCGTGCGTCAGGAACGTGTCCTCGATGCCGCCCAGGTCGGCGTCCTCGAGGTCGATCGTCTCGAGACGGCGCGCGACGTTCGGCGTCTGACCGGGCACGAGCGGCAGGATCGAGTCGAACGGCTCGCCGAGGAAGTACCAGTAGACGGAGAGACCGGGCTCGCGCGGGCCCTTCTCCTCTTGCTCCTTCTGGGCAAGCGTCGCGCCGAGCATCAGGGCCAGCAGCACGCCGATCATCGCGAACCTCCCTGGCCGTCCTTCTTCGGACCGGCTTCGGGTTCCGCCTTGGGCAGCTCGATCGGATCGAAGAACTGGATCAGGCTGTTCGTTTTGCGCTGTGCATTCAGCCAGATCTGCGAGTGGATGCGCGTGTCGACGATCTGGCCCTTGTCGTCCTTCACGTCGATCAGCTTCTCGGCGCGCGCGCCGCCCGCGTCGATGAAGCGGCCCCGCGACGCGTCGCTGCGCACGAGCACGGCGATCAGCGCGTCCTCCGGCACAGCCGGCGCGTGGAAGCGGCGGACGAGACCGGGCAGGCCGGGCACCAGCGCCCACTCCTCGATCTGCGTGGGATTGAAGATCTGCTCGGGACGCACGAATTCGGGCCGCTCCTCGACGCGCACCACGCGCTTGTCGGGCAGCACGATGTCGTAGAGCAGCACGCACGCGCCGTGCTCGATCCGGTAGCCGCGCCAGACCGCGTCGGCATCGACCTGCTTCCCGCCGACGTCGGCGAACCACACGTCGCCGTCGAGGCCTTCCGTGTATGAGAGACCGAGCGACGACGGCGTCGGCCCGTGCGCGGTCGTGTAGACGGCGCCGTCGAACTTCACGCCGCCCTTCCAGGCCTTCGTGAAGCCGCACTGGCGCGTGTCCCAACAGGCCCACAGGTCGTCGGACAGCGCCAGCGTGACCATGCGCACGCGCTGGTCGAGCACGCAACGGAACACGAACGGGTCGCGCGGCCGCACGACGGCCAGCGGCGTGTGCGGGGCCGACTGCTGCGCGAGAGCGAGGACGAGAGGTACAAGGATCATCGAGGATCAAGCCGGTGCGAGCGCGGGTTTCTTGTAGGGATAGAACGAGAGCAGGAGCGAGAGGCAGGCCAGCGAGGCCCACATCGGGACGGCGAAGAGGCGCGTGTAGTCCGTGCCGCCTCCGTCCGATGCGGGCAGCGCCGCCCACTTGGCGACCCAGCCGGCGACGATGCTGCCCACGATGACGCCGACGCCGACGATGACGAGATTGTAGAGGTTCTGCGCGCTGGCCCGGACGTCGGAGCTCGTCTCCTCGTCGACGATCATGAACGCCAGGAAGATGAAGCAGCCGAAGATCGGCCCGTGCAGGGCCAGTCCGGCAACGAGCGTCAGCGTCGGCGGCAGCGGGATCGAGTCGACGTACGCGAACAGCGCCATGCGCAGCGCGTAGGCGGTCAGACCTACGGCCAACAGCACCTTGCGCGACACGCGCTTCGCAAACAGCGTGATCGCGCCGAGCACGAGCACTTCGGACATCTGGCCGATCGTCATCAGCCCGCCGCCTCCCGCGCCAAACAGCGCCTTCAGGAAGCCCGGCGCTTCGGCCTGGCGAGCGCCGAGGAAGGACTCGGTGTGCACGAAGTAGAACTGGTGGATGCAGCTCACCGGCACCGTGATCAGGAACAGCGTGACGAGCGGCTGCTTCGCGATCTCGCGCAGGGCCTCGAACGTCGCGAACTTCTGCGCGCCGCGCGACGGCGGCGTGTGCGGCAGCGTGAGGCAGTAGGCGCTCATCGCGAAGCCCAGCAGCGCACTGAGCTTGAACGAATCCGACTTGCCGGCCACGACGTCCGCCGCGTGCGCGTTGAGGAGCCAGTGCCCCATCGCGAGCCCTACGACGATCCAACCGAAGGTCCCCCACAGACGCACGCGACCGAAGTCGCGGTCGCGATCGGTGAGATGGTGGAACGCGAGACTGTTCGTCAGCGCCATCGTCGGCGCGTACATGAACCCGTACGCCAGCGAGAACCACAGGAACGTGCTGTAACTCTCGATGCTCGCGAGCTGCCAGATCAGGCACGCGCCGACGAGATGGTGGATCGCGAGCAGCTTCTCGGTCGCGATCCAGCGATCCGCGATCTGCCCGGCGAGGAACGGCCCGAAGATCGCGCCGACCGCGCCGGCGGCGAACATGTTCCCGATCTGCTCGGGCTGCATGTGCCGGTGGTCCTTCAGGAAGGAGTAGAGGAACGGCAGCCACGCCCCCCAGATCGCGTACTGGAGGAACATCATCACGCTGAGTCGCGCGCGGAGGGCGCCGGGGCTGTCGCTCATCGTCGGGGGGGCTTTCGGAACGAGCGGAGAGCGGAACGCGCGCGGGGACCCGCTTCCGAGGGAATCAGGATCACTCGCTGAACGCCGCGTCGAATGCGCGTTCGCTGCGCGGGAAATCGAGGCGCCGCACGTAGCTGCAGGCCTCGCGCGCGCCGTGCTCGCGGTCCATCAGCGCGTCCTCCCACTCGACGGTCAGCGGGCCGGCGTAACCGGTCTGGTTCAGGCTGCGCACGATGCCCTCGAAATCGATTCGGCCGCGGCCGGGCGAGCGGAAGTCCCAGTTACGCCCGTCGCGCCCGAAGTCGACGTGCCCGCCGAATGTCCCCACGGGTGTGGGCGTCGGCGACCACCAGACGTCCTTGACGTGCACGTTCCAGATGCGCTGGCCGAAGCGGCGCAAGAACAGCAGGTAGTCGACGCCCTGGTAGCCGAAGTGCGACGGATCGAAGTTGAACCCGAACGCCTTGTGTCCGTTCAGCGCCGCGAGGGCGCGTTCCGTGCTGGCGACGTCGAACGCGATTTCGGTCGGGTGCACCTCGAGCGCGAACGACACCTTGAGCTTCTGGTACTCGTCCAGGATCGGCGTCCAGCGCGCGGCGAACTCGGCGTAGCCCTTCTCGATCGCGCCCGGCGGCAGCGGCGGGAAGGCGTACATGTAGTTCCAGATCGGCGAACCGGTGAAGCCGACGACGACCGTGCGCTTCGTCTTCTTAAGGACTTCCTTGACGCTCTTCGGCGCGGCGTCGAAGAACGCGCGCGCGGCGCGGCCCGTGTCGATCATCTCGGCCTGCGCGCGCTTGCGGACGCCCTCGGGCTTGCCGTCGCCCCACACGCGCTCGGGCAGGATCGACTTGTGGCGCTCGTCGATCAGGTCGGCGACGGCCTGGCCGACCAGGTGGTTCGCGATCGCGTAGGACCCCAGGCCGTGGTCCTGCAGGAGCTCCCAGTGCTTCGCGGCGTAGCCCTTGTCCTTGATCGCGCGCGCGACGTCGAAGTGGTCGCCCCAGCAGGCCAGCTCGAGCCCGTCGTAGCCGAGCTCCTTGGCCTTTTGGCAGAGCGTTTCGAGCGGCAGGTCGGCCCACTGGCCGGTGAAGAGGCAGACGGGACGGGGCATGGGCTCCTCGCGGGGGGCGTCGGAGGATAGGGCTCGATCCGTCGCAGCGCGAGCACGCTGCCCCCGGCCCGGCGCGGTGCCGGTAACCTGAGGGTGGATCCCGTCCGACCTCGAGACACGCCATGCGCCACCTCCGCCTTGCCGCCGCCCTGCTCGGCCTCGTGCCCGCCGCCGCCTTCGCAGAAGACTCGTCCCCCGACGGCGCGCCGCAGGAGCCGCGGCGCGAGCGCTGGTCCACGCCGCGCCGGATCGAAGCGCAGCCGGCGCACCACGGCGGCGTCGCGGCGAGCTTCCTGGAGGCCGGCTCCGCACCCGAGGGCGACATGCCGCACGACATCGCGTACCTGGCCGACGGCAGCGCGGTGGTCGTCGCGAACCGCGACACGGACACGCTGACGTTCCTGGACGTGAACACGCGCGCCGTCACGCACTCGGTCGGCGTGGGCGACTACCCGGTGAACGTCGCGGTGACGCCCGACAACCGCTACGTGCTGGTCGCGTGCCCGTTGTCGGACGAGCTGTCCATCGTCGACGTGGCGACGCACACGCTCGTCGGCAACCTGACGCTGGGCGGTCTGCAACCGTACAAGGTGCTCGTCTCGCCGGATTCGCAGTGGGCCGTCGTCGGCCTCATCAACGACGCGATCAGCTCGGCCTTCTCGATCGTCGACCTGCAGACCTTGACGGAGGTCGCCGTCATCCCCACGACGAGCCAGGGCGTCGTCGGCTTCTACTTCACGCCCGAGTCCGGGATCAACGGGACGTTCTTCACGCGCTTCGCGCTGTCGCCCGACGGCCGCACGATCGTGCTGCCGGACACGGCGAACAGCCGAGTGATGGTCTACGACCGGCCCGGCATCCTGCCGGTGGCGACGATCGCGACGGCCGCCAACCCGACCGGCGTCGACGTCTCGAACGACGGCACGACCGCGGTCGTCAGCCACGACTTCAACGTGCGCACGGTCAGCCGGGTCGACCTCCCGACGCGGACGCTGGCGGCGGCCTTCACCGGCACGATCGACTTCAGCGACCGGCTGGTGCGCATCACGCCCGACAAGAGCCACGCGATCGTCGCGGCACTGAACAACGTCGTGTTCGTGAACCTGACGTCCGGGACGGTGGCCGCGAACATCTCGACCGGCACCGTGGGCGACCTCGAGATCACGTTCGACGGCCAGTACCTGTTCGTGCCCAATTTCAATGCGCGCGTGATCGACATCCCGACGCGCACGCTGGTGCGGACGATCACGTTCGCGTCGTGCTACGACGGGGCGACCAGCCCCACCCAGCGCCGCGCGGTCGCGCTGAACAACCGTTTCCGCGAGGACGTGCACTTCTACGGCGTGAACGGCGCCAGCGGCGCGCTGGAGGGCTTCGCGCTCTCGGGCCCGCCGCCCGAGGGCGACGCGACGCGCAGCGTGGCCGTGTCGGCCGACGGGCGCACGGCGGTGGCGGGGAACAACACGTCGCGCAACGTCACCGTCTTCGACCTCGTCACCGGCGCGGCGCGCGCCTGGATCGACACGGGCGACCGGCCGCTGGGCGTCGCGATCACGCCCGACGGCACGACGGCGGTCGTGTGCAACGCCGACGCGGACACGGTCTCGATCATCGACCTCGCGACCGACACGCGCGTCGCGAACCTGTCGGTGGTCCAGCGGCCGGCCGTCGTCGTCGTCTCGCCCGATTCGCAGTGGGCCTACGTGTTGTCGGTGGCCGGCACCGACCGCGTGCACTTCGTGCGGCTGCAGGGCGCGGCCAGCTTCGTCCAGTCGTCGATCGTGTCGGGCCAGACGGGTTCCGCGGGCGGCTACGCCTACACGGGCCTCTCCGGCATGGCGCTCTCGCAGGACGGGTCGGTGCTGGCCGTGTGCATCAGCTTCGACGACCAGCTCCTCTTGATGGACACGGCGACGCGCACCGAGCTGGCGCGCGTCAACCTGGATCCGGGACCGACGAACGTGTTCCCCTACTCGGCCGCGTTCACGCCCGACGGGACGCGCGCCTACGTCACGAACAGCTTCGGCGACTCGGTCAGCGTCGTGACCGTGAACGGCGCGGCTTCGACCTTGCTGACGACCGTCGGCGGCATCGACTTCCCGAGCACGGTGAACGTCGACGGCTCCGGCGCGCACGTCTACGTGACCGACGCGAACGGGACCGCCAGCTCGCGCCTGCGCGTGATCGCGACCGCCACGAACACGGTCGTCGCGAACGTGCCGCTCGCGAACCGCGCGATCCGCGCGGCGCACCTGTCCGAGCTGGACGACGTGCTCTACCTCGCGGCCGGCACGTCGACCGGCGGCGAGCTCGTGCGCGTGTCCGCGGCCGGCGCCAGCTCGGCATTCCTGGACGCGTCGCCGCTGTCGGCCTCGCCGGCCGAGATGGGTTTCAGCGAGTCGCTGCGCAGCGCCGTGCTGGGGCAGCCGATCCCGGACGGCGTGGACGTGCGGCGCTACGACCTGGTCGAGAACTACTGCATCGCCGGGCTGAACTCGTTCGGCACGATGGCGATCATGTCCTACACGGGCACGACCAGCGTCTCGATCGCCGACCTCGTCCTGCGCGTGACCACCGCGTCGCCCAACGGGCCCGGTCTCTTCTTCTACGGCACCGCGCAGCTGCAGGTGGCGTTCGGCGACGGATTCCGCTGCGTGGGCGGCAACGTGATCCGCCTGAACCCGCCGATGTTCGCCGACGGCAGCGGCACGAACACGCGCACCTTCACGCCGCCTCCCGGCAATCCCGTGCCGCCCGGCGCCACGCGCTACTTCCAGTACTGGTACCGCAACCTGAACGGACCGGGCGGCAGCGGGTTCAACCTCTCCGACGCCCTGCGCGTGACGTTTTCCCCCTGACCGACACCAGTCTGGCTTCTGGTCGGGGTGTCCGCCCGGCGGCCCGCGGCCGCCGGAACGACTGATGGGCCCGCGGCCGCCGGAACAACCCTACGCATCGACCAACACCTTGAAGCCGCCGTACGCCATGCGCTTCGGGTCGAAGGGGCACTTGGTGTTCTTCATCATCTCGAGGAGCCGCGGGTCCTTCATCACGGCCTTGTTGACCTTGTCGCGGTGCGCGCGCGACTTGTAGACGATGAAGGAGAAGAACACGGTCTCCCCCGCCTTGGCCTTGGCCATCTTGGGGAACGGCACGCCCATCCCCGGCTTCGCCTTCAGGTCTTCGCCCACGCACTCGCGGAACTCGAGCGCGCCGAGCTTGCGCCAGATCTTGCCGGCCTGCATGGCCATCTTGCGGTAGGCCGCCACGTTCTTCTTGGGGACTGCCAGCACAAAACCATCGACGTAGGTCATCGGTCGTTCCTAGGGGAGTTGTTGTGCCGCCCGCGTGGACGGCGGTTCACTTGATCTCGGAGAGCCGGACCGCGACGCGCTCCTTCGCGGACACGAGCGCGGCTTCCAGCACGCGCTGCGTCTCGAAGGCGTCCGCGAAGTCGGGCAGCGGCATCTCGGGCTCGCCGCCCGACAGCACGCGCACGATGTCGGCCGCCATGTTCACGAAGCCGTGCTCGTACCCGAGCACGTGCGCGTCGGGCCACCAGTTGGCGACGTAGGGATGTTCGCCCGCGGCCGACGTGGCCACGATGCGCCGCCAGCCGGCCGTGCGCGGCCCCAACGTCGCGTCGTGGAACCAGAGCTCGTTCATCGACTCGAACTCGAAGCGCAGCGAGCCCAGCTCGCCGTTCAGCTCGATCTCGTTCGCGTTCAGGTGTCCGGTCGCCACGCGCGACGCCTCGAAGCTGGCCGTCGCGCCGCCGCGCATGCTGGCCACGAACAGGACCGCGTCGTCGACGTCGGCCTTGCCCTTCTTGTCCGTGCCGGGGATGTCGCGTTCGAGCACGAAGGCGCGCGACACGGCGCCGTGCACCTCGGCCACTTCGTCGCCGGTCAGGAATCGCGCCAGGTCGACGATGTGCGCGTTCAAGTCGCCGTGCGCGCCGGAACCAGCCAGCTTCTTCTGGAAGCGCCACGACAGCGGCGTCGCCGGTCCGCCCCAGCTCTGCAGGTACTTCGCGCGCACGTGGTGGAGGCGGCCCAGCTTGCCCTCCGCGACGAGCTGCCGCGCCAGCGCGACGGCCGGGCAGCGGCGGTAGTTGAACCACACGAACGTCTTCGAGTGCTTCGACTTGCGCGCCGCGTCGCGCAGCGTGCGCGCTTCGGCCAGCGTGCCGGCCAGCGGCTTCTCGCAGGCCACGTGCTTGCCGGCTTCCAGCGCGGCCAGCGCCGGCTCGGCGTGCAAGTGGTTGGGCGTCGCGACGTCGACCAGATCGAGCTTCGGATCGCTGGCCAGATCCTCCCAGCGCGTCGTGTGCGTCTTCCAGCCCCAGCGCGTCGCGAACGCGGCCAGCTCGTCGGCGTCGCGACCGCACGCGGCCTGCGGCACGACGCGCCGCGGCAAGTCGAAGAAGCGGTTGACCTGGCCCCAGGCGTTGCTGTGCGCACGCCCCATGAACTTCTGTCCGATCAAACCGACGAAGATGTCGTTCATGCACTCCCTGCCGTGGCGGGCCGCGCATTGGATCCGCGTC
>Ga0163150_10005746_pt1 | contig 15641 bp, 20 predicted proteins | sample OliLakLV19P2IB_FD_148628 | JGI IMG/M metagenome (GOLD analysis project Ga0163150, IMG submission 148628) | Freshwater microbial mat bacterial communities from Lake Vanda, McMurdo Dry Valleys, Antarctica - Oligotrophic Lake LV.19.P2.IB | ecosystem: Environmental > Aquatic > Freshwater > Lake >...
GCAACCGGCAAAATACTGGATGCAAACGGGCGTGACCGGTTCCTTGCTCACGCGGCTGGATCGTAACGTAATACAAGTTACGCTTCGCCGCGACAGATCGCACCATTTTGCGACAGAAACTAGCTAGCTAGGGGGCGGTTAAACAAGTTGCACAAATCGGCAACCACGGTTTACTCGAATGGGATGTCCACTTCCCTGTAGCTGCCGGGTGCGGCGTTGTTAACAGCGGCAACGATCTCGTTAAGACGCCGCCGGACAAGCCACCACGGTGACCTGCCGAGGACCACAAGGGCGATCTTCCTGTCACTGAGGTTCTGCTGGTATCGAACGTTCTTGTCTGTCGTGAGCAATAAATCGAACCCAGCGCCTTCCGCCAATTTGAGCAAAGCCCCGTTTGAAATCATCTCCCATCCGAGCTTCCTGGCTTCTGTGACCTCGTGGGCTCCCAAAGATGCCGTGAGTCCCCTCGGCACGCCCTGATCAAACAGAATGCGCATCCGGCCTAAGTTGTTACGCCTACCGGGACAGGCGGCGCATCCAAGCTGCGGGCGGCGAATTCCAGAACCGCCTGAATCTGTTCCGGCGTCACATCGTACTGCTCCACGATCTCATTGATGCTGGTGCCTAGCTCCAGGTTTTCAAAGACAGTGGCCACAGGCATACGGGTACCTCGAAAAACCCATTCTCCGCTGCGGCGGTCCGCCACGCTCTCCACGGCGGGGCATTGCGACCAATCTAAACTTGCCATCGCTGGTCTCCTGCTTCTAGCGTACACCTTCAAAATACGGGAATTCCGAACAGAGCATCGAGTAGCACCCGACTAACGGCGCAGGGAGCGGAACACTGGCCCGCCGCCCGCCGAGGTACCGCCGCAAGCGGCCGCCCGGTCCATTCCGCTTGTACGGCGGCGCGCGTGGTTCCGGTTGGTCGGACCCTGCGCGACTAGGTGGGCTCTACCGAGAACAGTGTCGCATTTTCTATAATCAGACGTGCAAATTGTGGCGATTTTGCTAGCCGTTATGTGGCCGTTGGCCGCAGCTGATCTTTGCGCCTCCATCCGCTCCTTCGGCGCTCGCGAGGAACGACCCACCCGTGCTCGCGAGAAATGACCCAGGCAGCCGTCTGACGATGGCTAGGCATGCCCGATCCCCGGAAGAAACCTTGCCGGATCTGCCGGCAGTGGTTCCGTCCAGACCCGCGAATCGGCGATCGCCAACGAGCTTGCAATAAGCCCGAATGCCGGACTGCCCGCCGTCAGAAAACGCAAGCCAGTTGGCGCGCCCGGAACCCCGGCTACGCCATTGCCTATCGAATCGACCGGCGCCACCCGCCTGATCCGGAACCACCTCCAGAACCGCTCCGCTTACCCCCGCCTTTGAACGAACTACCCTGGGACCTCGCGAAAGACGAGTTCGGCGGCAAAGGTGTTGATTTCATTTGGGTTATGGGCGCACTTCTGCTGCGCGCCGCGAAAGACCAGTTCGTGGCCTATCTCATGATCCCACAAGGCTTGGCGGCACACTTCCCTCTTCGCGACAAAAGACCAGTTCCAAGCCGGCGCATACTGAAACCCGAGCCGCGAGCCATGCCGCAACTGGAGTTTCATCAATTGGACCGCCGCCTGGAGCACCTCCGGGTCCGCCATCCGGCGCGCCATCGGCGCCTGCTCGCTTCGCTGGCTGAAACGGGCCAGCAGACACCCATCATCGTCATCGAAAACGCCGGCCGATACCTGGTCATTGACGGGCACAAGCGCATCGCCGCGCTCGAGCAACTGGGCCGCGACACGGTGGACGCCGTGGTGTGGGCGATGAGCGAAGCCGACGCGCTGGTGCTCGACCGTTCGCTGCGCATGAGCGAGCCGGAGAGCGCGCTCGAACAAGGCTGGCTGCTGGCGGAGATGGAGAGCCAACTGGGCTGCTCGATCGACGATCTGGCGCGGCGTTTTGATCGCAGCGCCACGTGGGTGGCGCGCCGCCTGGCGCTGGTGGAAACGTTGCCGGAAGCGGTACAGCGGCAAGTGCGCGAAGGCAAGATCGCCGCGCAGATCGCCATGCGCTATCTGGCGCCGGTGGCGCGCGTCAACCCGGAGCAGTGTGAGCGGATGGCGCAAGCCTTCGCCAGGCAGCCATGGACCACGCGCCAGGCCGCCGAACTTTACAACGCTTGGCGCGACGCCAACGGCGTGGTGCGCCAACGCATCCTCGCCTCGCCGGAACTGTTTCTGAAAGCGCGGCGGCAGCCGCCCACGCCAACCACGCTGGAGAGCGAGTTGAACCAGATCGCCGCGCTCGCCGAGCGAGCTCTTCATCGGCGGGACGGCCCGCCGGAAAACAGCGGGCAGTTATTGCGGAAGATCCAGCAAGTGACTCAGTTATTGACCCAACTGGCCGGACAAATCGAGGAACAAGGACAGCATCATGTTGAGCCAAACGCAACGCGCGACGATTCTGGAACTGCATGCCCGGAAGGTCAACAAGCGAGAGATCGGGCGCCTGCTGAATCTCTCGCGCCACAGCGTGCGCAAGGTGCTGCAGGCAAACTCCAGCGCCGTGCCGAAGATCGGAAGGGAGGAGAAAGCCACGCCGTACCGGCAACAGATCCTGGAGCTGTTGCCGGTGTGCAAGGGCAATCTCGTGCGAGTCCATGAAGAACTGCTGGCCGGCGGCGCCGCACTGTCCTGTCAAGCCCTGACGGCGTTCTGCCGGAGAGAAGGCATCGGGAAAGAACCCGTTGTGCCCGCTGGCAGTTACGACCATGCATTGGCGCCCGGTGTGGAGATGCAACACGACACCTCGCCGCATGAAGTGACGGTGGATGGACGCAAGTATAAAGCGCAGACCGCCTCGGCGGTGCTGTGTTATTCGCGGATGCTGTTTTTTTAGATCCAGCCCACGTTTCAGCGGTTCGATTGCAAGGTCTTTCTCACCGAAGCGGTACGCTACATGAACGGCGCGCCACAACGGGTGATGATCGACAACACGCATGTGGTGGTGTTGCGAGGCACGGGCAAAGAGATGGAGCCAGTGCCGGAGATGGCCGTGTTTGCCGAACGGCTGGGGTTTTGCTTCGTGGCCCACGAGATCGGCGACGCCAATCGTTCGGCGCGGGTCGAGCGTCCGTTCCACTTCATCGAAAACAACTTTCTCGCTGGCCGCGTGTTCGCCAGCTGGCAGGATCTGAACAGCCAGGCACGCCAGTGGTGTGATCGCGTCAACGGGACTTACAAGAAACACATCCGCGCCATTCCGCGCGAACTCTACGCCGTCGAGCGAGTGCGGCTGAAACCGCTGCCGGCGTGGATTCCGGAAGTCTACCGGCTGCACCAACGCATGGTGGACGTGGAAGGCTATGTGTCGCTGCACTCCAACCGCTACTCGGTTCCGGCGACGTTTATTGGACGCCGCGTGGAAGTGCGCGAGACCAGAGACAAGATCGAGATCGAACTCGACGCCCGGCGCGCCGTGACGCACGCTCGCATCGCCACGCCCGATCAAGTGCGCGTGACGCTGCCCGAACACCGGCCGCCACGCGGCGCGGGCGGGAACAAGCGCGGCGCTCCGCATCCGGAAGAACAAGCGATTCTGGCCGCCGCGCCGGAGCTCGCGCCGTATGTGGAGAGCTTGAAGCGGAAGGGGCGCAAGGTCGTCGCGCTCGCGTTGCGGCAACTGCTGCGGCTGTTGCGCGAATATCCGCGCGAGGCGTTTCTCGGCGCCATCGCCGAAGCCGGGCAGTATGGGCTCTACGATCTGGATCGCGTCGAGCGAATGATTCTGCGCCGCGTGGCGCGCGACTATTTTTTGCTGGATGGAAACGATGACTGATGAAATCGAACAGCTTCTCAAGAATCTCAAGCTCGGCCGCATGCGGGCGGTCTACGATGAGCAGTTACGCGCCGCCGATCAGCAGCAGATCTCTTACTCGGAATTCGTCGCCGGGCTGTTGCGCGCGCAGTGGCATGACCGGCAGGAGAGCGCGCTGGAGTGGCGCATCCGCCGCGCGAATCTGCCGGAACGCTGGTCGCTGGAAACGTTTCCGTATGCGCGCCAACCGGGCGTGAATCGCAAGCAGATTCGCGCGTTTGCCGAACTTGACTTCGCCGCCAGGCGCGAGAACCTTGTGTTGATTGGCCCGACGGGTGTTGGCAAAACCGGACTGGCGTGCGGCATTCTGCTGAAGGCGTTGCAGAACGGACTGCGCTGCCAGTTCGTGCGCGCGCAGGATCTGTTCGATGAGATGTACGCTTCGCTGGCCGACCGTGCCACGCGGCGGTTGCTGAACCGTTTGGCGCGGCTCGACGTGTTGCTGATCGACGAGCTGGGCTACGTCAATCTCAAGCCCGAGCAATCGAACATTTTCTTCAAGCTGATGGAGGAGCGTTACCACCAGCACGCCACGATCATCACGACGAACCTGGGCTATGAAGAGTGGCACAACTTTCTCGGCAACAAGCCGATGGTGGATGCGCTGCTGAGCCGCGTGCGGCACTACTGCCACACGGTACGGATCGATGGCCCGTCGTTGCGCGAGCCGCAGGGCTGAGGGCTTCTCCGCATGGACCCGGCTGAATATGTCCGGCGTGTGCTCGACGCTTATCGCGCCACGCCGGGCACGTGCGGCGCGGCGCGCAAACCGGACCGCGCGCTCGCCCTGCAGTTGTTCGCGCGCGGCGTGCCGCTGGCGGTGGTCGAGAATGCGTTTGTGCTGGCCGCCGCGCGCCGGCTGGCGCGTCCCGCCGATGCGCCGCCGTTGGGCATGATTCGATCGCTCGCCTACTTCTCGCCGGTCATTGATGAGGTCTTGGCCTTGCGCATCGATGATGGTTACTTCCAGCACCTCCGCCATCGCCTGGCACGATTGCTTAGCGAAGCGTAGCGTTTCGCATTCTCCAATGCGCGCACGCCTCCGGCGTGGATGATATCGTCACACACCGATCCCCGCTACAACCCACGCTCGCCTAACGGCGAGGATGATGGCGCCATGCGGCTGGTGTTCACAGTCCTGTTTCCCGTGGTGGCAACTCTATCCGAGCACGGGTGGGTCGTTCTTCGCGAGCGCCGAAGATCCGCTCACTCGTTCGAAGTGAGTCCCAAAAACAAAACCTGCCTGCGATTTCGGTCACGATCGTTCAGAACAATAAGATCGTTTGTTCGATCGCGCAAGGCTGGGCGGATTTGGAAGAGCGAGTCCCTAACACGATAAGAAGTCGACACCGTTTGGCTTCGCTGTCGAAGCCAATTACCGCCGTCCTGACAATGAAGCTGGTGGAAGAAGGGAGGCTGGTGCTTGACGATTCCATTCGCAGGGTCCTGCCGGAGTTGCCCGCCCGATATGATGCGGTTACCCTCAGGCGACTCCTTTCCCACCAAAGCGGCATCCGAGAATACGCGGGCCTCGAGGAGGTGTTTAGCACCCGGCACTACTTCAATCTTGGAGAGGCAGCCCGTTCGATATTCATTGACTCACCGCTTTTGTTTGAGCCGGGGTCCAAAACGGCGTACACCACCTACGGGTACGCTCTGCTCGGCGCGGCCCTTGAGCGTTCGACGGGGCAATCGTTCAAGCAGATTCTCGAAACTCGGATGCGAGTTTTCGCCCTGGACGAGTTGATGACGGTATTGCAAGATCGTGTGCGACCGTATCGGAAGAACTCCGCCATGGCTTGGGAAAACGCTCCGGCGTTCGATGCGAGCAACAAATACGCTGGCGGGGGTATCGTTTCAAGCGCCGATGACTACGCGAGCTTTCTCATTCAACTGACTTCGGGGCTACTGTTGCGAAAGGACTCCCTAACAACCATGTGGACTCAGCAGAAACTTGCTGATGGGTCTGTTGTTCCTTATGCAACCCTTGGTTGGGCAACTGGCATTCGGAACAACCGTCGTTTTTTCACGCATGGTGGGCTCCAGCCTGGAACTACCACTGTGATGCACTGGTTCCCTGATTTGGGGGTGGGCAGCGTCATACTCTGCAATGCCGAAGGACCAGACCTCAATGGATTGCAGGAACGACTTCTTGATGTTCTTGTGGGCCGGAAACAACCATAGAACCCACAAAACGGCGATGTCGTTTAATCAAGCGACCCGAATCACTTGCCCCGGTTGGATCGAATCAAGTACTCGCAGAGCTTCGGGGACCAAAAGACGCAAGTCGCTGAGCCGGTTCGTTGGGGCGCAGAGCACTAAAATCGAGATTCGCCGGGTGTTCAGACTCTGCCTGGATCACTGGGAAGCCCGTTGGGCTGACACGCGCATCCACGGCACGACCAAACGCCAGGTAGCAGCCATGTTCGGCGAAGAGAAGCCGTCGCTGCTGCCACTGCCGCTGGAGCCGTTCCGTCTGTACCAGTTTGGCGAGCGGCGGGTGAACCTGGATGGCTGCGTCGAAGTCGATGCCGCTTACTACAGCGCACCGCCGGGCTGGATCGGCCGCAGCGTGAAGGTGCAGTGGGACGGCCACGTGGTCCGAGTCCTGGACCCGCGGACGGGGCAACTGCTGCGCGAGCACCGCATCCGGGAGCGAGGCCGGCATCGCATCCCGGATGAGGACAAGCCCCCGCAGACGCCACGCCCGATCGCCCAGCTGCTGGCGCGTTGTGGCAAGATCGGCCCCAATATCGGAGCGGTCGCCGAGCAGACCTACCGCCGCGATGGACCCGAATCCATTCGCCGCATCATGGGCCTGACCGGCATGGCGCGCCGGCATGGCGCCGCACTCACCGATGACGCCTGCGCAACCGCACTGGAGATCGGGCTCCCCGCCAACCCGTATGGCTTCGTTCGCCGCTGGCTGGAGCGCAAGCCCGCACTGACGCTTCGCCAGGTGGATCCCATCATCCGGCAACTGACCTTGTATCGCGACCTCATTGACAGCAAGACCCGGGAGAACCAGGAATGAATCTCAACGAACTACAACGGAGCCTGCGCCAGCTCCGTCTCGGCGGTATGGCGGCAGTGCTGGAGACGCGGCTGCGGCAAGCGCAGGCCGAACCCATGGCGCCAGTCGACCTGCTGGCCACGCTGGTATCTGACGAACTGACGCGGCGCTCGGACCGGCTTCTGGACAGGCGGCGCAAACTCGCCGCCTTCCGCGATCCCAGCAAGACGCTGGACAACTTTGACTTCACCTTCAATCCGAAGCTGAATCGCAGTATGGTTTTTGATCTGGCTACAGAGACGTTCATTGATCGCTGTGAGGACGCACTGTTTCTCGGGCCCGGCGGCACGGGCAAGAGCCATCTGGCGCAAGCCATCGGACAGGCCGCGATCCTGCAGGGCCACAAGGTGCTCTATCGTCAGACGCATATCCTGCTGGAGGAAGTCAGCGAGGCGAGCCTGGAGGGCAGGCGTAAGAAGTATATGGAATCGATCTCCAGCGTGGCGTTGCTGATCATCGATGACTTCGGCATGCGTAAGTTACCGCAAACGGCTGCCGAGGACTTGCTGGAAATCGTGATGCGACGCTACGAACGCGCCAGCACGCTGCTGACTTCCAGCCGCCCCGTGGATGACTGGGGTAAACTGCTGGCCGACGTTGCGGCGGTGGGCGCCATGCTCGACCGGTTGCTGCATCATGGGCACGTACTCAAGTGCGGCCCCAGGAGCTGGCGTACGAAAACGGCAGTCGTTGACTGAAAGCGCTCACCGGAGCTCGAACGCTCGAACCATGCGAGGGTTCTGCCCTCGCGCTCCCGGGATTTATCGCATTCCGGCCGCTGGGTCGGCGCTCTGGTCGCATCCCTGCGGAGCCATATCCTCCGCCCAGGTGTCGTCAGCATAACCGACTATAGCTACAATTTGCGAAGTTTTCCGTTGCCGCATGTGCGGCTATGAGTTATAACTACCTTGTCTTGCCTGATTCTATTGGCCGGTTTTCAGGTGTCCCCCAAAGGCTGGGTTGGAACTGCCGTCAAAACAGTAGAGACGGACTAAGGAAGCGTAAAAGAATTACTTGAACTATTTTACGCCGAAGTATAGACTTGGCGAATGGAATCGGATGCGTTGATTGTCGCCCGGCATCAAGCGATTGAGGGGTTTCTTGACGAGCGGCAAAGGCGGCTGCATGCGGCGGTGGAAGCCAGGGTATTGGGGCACGGCGGCGTCAAGCGCGTGAGCCAGGCCACCGGCGTTGCACGCGGGTCAATCCTGGCCGGGATCAAGGAACTGAAGTCGCCACAGCCCTCCCTGCCGGAGGAACCGCGCCGCGTCAGGCGCGAAGGGGCAGGGCGGAAGAAGCTGGTGGATCGGGATCCTGGCGTACGCGAGGCGTTGGAGCGCCTGGTGGAGCCGGCAACCAGAGGCGATCCACAATCGCCGTTGCGCTGGACCTGCAAGAGCTTGATGCAACTATCGCGCGAACTGAGCGGGCAGGGGCATGCGATCAGCCACGTTTCGGCAGGCGTCTTGCTCAAAGACATCGGGTACAGCCTGCAAGGCAATCGCAAGACGTTGGAGGGTGGCAGCCACCCAGACCGCAACGCCCAGTTTGAATACATCAACGGCAAGACACAAGCAGCCCTCAGTGCCGGGCAGCCGGTGATTTCTGTGGACACAAAGAAGAAGGAGTTGGTCGGCCGCTACAAGAACGGAGGCAAGGAATGGATGCCGCGAGGAAAGCCCGAGCAAGTCAAGGTGCATGACTTTGTGGACGAAGAGTTGGGACGGGCCAATCCCTATGGGGTCTACGATGTTGCAACCAACACCGGCTGGGTCAGTGTGGGTACCGATCACGACACCGCAAGCTTTGCCGTGGCCACCATCCGGCGCTGGTGGTTTGCAATGGGCCAGGCCACCTATCCCGCCGCCCGGGAGCTGATGATCATGGCCGACGGTGGCGGAAGCAACGGCTCTCGGGTACGGCTGTGGAAGCTGGAGTTGCAACGCCTCTCCGATGAACTTGGACTGACCATCCGGGTGAGCCACTTCCCGCCCGGCACGAGCAAGTGGAACAAGATTGAACATCGCCTGTTCTCCCACATCAGCCTCAATTGGCGAGGTCAACCTCTGGTGAGCCACGAGGTCATCGTCAACCTGATCGCCGCAACTACTACCCGCCAGGGACTCAAGGTGCGCGCTGAAATCGATGATGCTCCATACAAGAAAGGAATCAAGGTGACTGACACGGAGTTCGCAGCGATCCGGATTGTCCGCGACGACTTCCATGGTGACTGGAATTACACCATCTCCCCGAACTCGTAAAAAGTCCATCTAATTGTTTTACGCTTCCTAAGGCGCAACCTGGACTGCGCCGCCGTACGCAGACTGCACAGCATCCTTCGCACACAGAACATGCCGCCCGTCGACACCGTCAAAGGGGTGTTCACGGAAGGCGACCCGGCCAGGCGACCCGGCCTACCCGGGCTCGGGATTCAGAGAGAAGACCCACATTCAGGTTGCTGTCACCAATCCGCGATGCATCTAAGGGTGTGTTTCGGGTGCCCGCCGAGCAACTTCGGACGTAGATGCCGGGTGCAAAATGGAGCCAGCCGGTTCCAGTGCGGATCCGTCGCGGGGACCATCAGTTCGTGGCTGAATTGCCTCGACGTGCAGGTGATCAACGCAGGCGCGGTGCGGCGTCGGATTAAAAGGTATGGCTGAGTTGTCGTTCCTTGACGAATCGATTGCTGTGCTGGAGAGGGCTCCGACTGTCTATGGTGCGTTGCTTCGAGGGTTGCCGGCGACGTGGGTACGGGCTATGGACGGACCGGAGACGTGGAGTGCTTATGACGTCATTGGGCATTTGAGCCACTGCGAACGGACGGACTGGATGCCCCGGCTGGCCATCATCCTGGAACATGGGACTGGGCGAGCGTTCGATCCGTTCGACCGGTTTGCGCAGTTTCGCTCCGGTTCGGAACAGACGATGGAAGAGCGACTGGATGAGTTTCGGAGTCTTCGTGCTGAGAATGTGGCCCGGCTGCTGGCTCTGGGGCTTAGTGAGGCGCAGCTGGAGTTAGAGGGGACTCATCCGGCGCTGGGGCGTGTTACTGCGCGGCAACTGCTGGCGACGTGGACTGCCCATGACCTTGCTCACCTGGTGCAGGTGAATCGGACCATGGCCCGGCGTTACCGGGACGAGGTGGGGCCGTGGGCAGAGTACATGTCGGTCATGAAGGATCGCTGACGTAGTGAATTTCGAAGCTCTTGTTTGTGATGAACAGCACGGTGACATCGGCTTGCGCTGTCGCGCCGTGCTCCATTACTGAGCCCTCTGGAAACCACACAAAACTGCCGGGTCCGTACTGGCCTTGATGCGTGACCAGTGTGCCTTCCAGCACATACATTCCGTGGGCGCAGGGATGGGTGTGCGTGGGGTTGACCGCGGGCTAAGTCGGCGGCTCGCCGGAACTCTGTGCGTGCCTCGGCGTGACGGCCGAGTTTACTTAGTAAGTCGCCTCTTACCGCCGGGAGTAAACAAAATCACTGTCGTGATAACGTGTGCTCCTCATTCCACACCCCGCTAAGTTCTTCTCCCGCCTCACCCAGACCAGTTCCAAGCCTTTGAGAGCCAGGGCTCCTTCACGTCGTCACAGATTTGTTCAAATCCGGCCGCGCCTTGCTCTTGCCGTTCCGGTACCAAAACACGGCCACTTGGCTGTCGGTCGCGATGATATCTCCGGTCTCGGCAAACTGGGCGACGTAGTGAACGCCCCTTAGCAGCCCGTGGCAGTAGTAAGTCGGGTCAGAACAAACGATTTCCCGCTACGTTTCGAGGGTACCCAGGCATCCAACTTCGCGTCGCCAGCGCGTTGTAGCGCCTGTATTCGTATCGCCTCTCGAACGAGCTATCAGCCTTGCCCTGCAAGTTACTACTGCCACGGGCTGTTAGGCCAGACTTAGTAAAGGTCTTGATAGCCTTTCGCGGCAACTGCTGGCGACGTGGACTGCCCATGACCTTGCTCACCTGGTGCAGGTGAATCGGACCAAGGCCCGGCGTTACCGGGGCGAAGTCGGGCCATGGGCGGAGTACATGTCCGTTATGAAGGATCGCTGACGTAGTGAATTTCGAAGCTCTTGTTTGTGATGAACAGCACGGTGACGTCGGCTTGCGCTGTCGCGCCGTGCTCCATTACTGAGCCCTCGGGAAACCAGACAAAACTGCCGGGTCCGTGCTGGCCTTCATGCGTGACCAGTGTGCCTTCCAGCACATACATTCCGTGGGCGCAGGGATGGGTGTGAGTGGGGTTGACCGCACCGGCCGGATAGCGGACCAGGCGCACCTCCATGCCGGTATCGGGATCGATGATGAGGTTCTTGCGGTAGAGCGAGCGGCCGATCTTCTCGTTGGGGCGCTCCTCCCAGGGAAGCGCGTTGGAGTCGATGGACGTGACTTTGATGTCCGGCATTACTCGATTATGCCCGGCTCGCAGGCAACGGCTCGGCTGATGAGGAATTTCTTTTCCCGGTCGGTGGGGGCTAAGTCGGCGGCTCGCCGGAACTCTGTGCGGGCTTCGGCGTGCCGGCCGAGTTCACTTAGTAAGTCACCTCTTACTGCCGGGAGTAAGTGGTAGGTGGCGAGGGCTGGTTCCATGGTCAGGGGATCTGTGAGGGCGAGCCCAGCCGCGGGTCCTTCGGCCATGGCTACGGCTACTGCGCGGTTGAGCTCGATTACCGGGGACGGGGTGATGGTTGCGAGCTCCCGATACAGACTGGCGATGCGGTGCCAGTCGGTTTGCGAGGCTTCGAGGGCTCGGGCGTGGCAGGCGGCGATGGCGGCCTGGAGGACGCAGGGGCCGCGCCGGGTTGCGATGCTCATAGCGCGGCCGAGGGCGCTCAGGCCGCGGTGGATTAGGAGGTGGTCCCACTGGGATCGATCCTGGTCGAGAAGAAGAATCGGAGTGTTGTCGAGCGCGACGCGGGCGTTTGATCGCGATGCCTGGATTTCCATGAGGGCCACGAGGCCGTGCACCTCGGGCTCCGCGGGCATGAGGCTTGCGAGTGTGCGGCCGAGACGCAGGGCTTCTTCGTACAGGTCTTTGCGAATCCAGCTGTTGCCGCTGGCGGGTGAATAGCCCTCATTGAAGATCAGGTAGATGACTGCGAGGACGGCTGACAGACGCTGTTCCATGTCGTCGCCCTGGGGGAGTTCGAACGGAATTTGTGCCTTGGACAGAGCGCGTTTGGCGCGGACGATGCGCTGGGCGATGGTGCTTTCCGATTGCAGGAAGGCTCGTGCGATTTCTTTGGTGCTGAGACCGCCGAGGAGTCGAAGGGCAAGCGTGACCTGGGCGTCTGTCGGGAGTATCGGATGACAGGCCGTGAAGATGAGGCGGAGCAGATCGTCGTCAATGGGATTGTTGAGGCGGGTGTCGAAGTCGGGCTCGAATTCGGCGGACTGCTCCCTGAGGATTTGCTCATACTTGCGCGTCCTCATCTGTTCGCGGCGGAAGGTGTCGAGCGCTTTGTGCTTCGGCCGCTGCCATGAGCCAGGCTCCTGGCTTGTCGGGCACGCCCTGTTCCGGCCACTGTTGGAGGGCCGCCACCATGGCGTCGTGCGCGAGGTCCTCTGCGAGGCTGAGGTCGCGCACGATGCCCATGAGGCCGGCGATCAGGCGTGCGGATTCGATGCGCCAGATGGGCTTCGATGGTGGACTGCGTAGGCTTACTGCCTGTTGAGCGATTCGGCGTGCTGGCGGAGTTCTGCTTCTTTGGCCTGCAGTTCCGGCGTGAACGCTTCACCGAAGTCGGCTGGCTCATACACGGGACGGATCTCAATGTCGGAGTCGCTGAGCATGGGGTTCGGGCAGCGCTTCTCCCACTCGATTGCTTCCTGCAGCGATTTCACCTGCCAGATCCAGTAGCCCTCGGCGCTCACGAGAAGTTGACCACCTGTGCTCATTTAGAGTTGACCACACCGAAAACAGGCTCTGCCACGTGGCGCGGCGGTGGTCTGGCGACATCATCCGCGCCGCAGGCGCGTAAGTCTTCTGTTTCCGTTGCGGCCTTGTGTGGCATCATCATCCCGCGGCGCAGGCCGCGTGGCGTGGCAGCGTGAAACGCGCTGCCACGCGGTGGTCTGGTGGATCACTTTTGGCGAGCATAGGTGGGTCGTTTCTCGCGAGTGCCGAAGCAGTAGCCGGCGACGAGCTCTTTGGTCTCGGCGAACGGGCCGTCGATCACGGTCCGCTTTGTGCCGCTGAAGTGGACGCGGGCTCCCTGGGAGCTCGGCTTGAGGCCGTCGCCGGCGAGCATGATGCCTGCTTTGACGAGCTGCTCGTTGAACGCCATCATGTCCGAGACCAGCTGTTCGGTGGGCATGACTCCTGCTTCCGATTCGCTGGTGGCTTTTACGAATACGACTACTTTCATTTTTTGTTTCCTGCTTTCACTGGTATGTCGAATGACGGGGGCCTGGATCGACGTGGTTCCTTCATTTTTCTTTTCGCGGTTCCAGGCGGACGTAGGCGCCCGCCGCAGCCGTGGGCGGCTGCCCCCCTGGTTCTTCGTATCAGGCGGATTTTTGCCAGTCGCGGACGGCGCGTTCGAGGAGCTGGAGAGGGATCATGCCGTTGCTTAGCACCACGTTGTGGAATTGCTTCAGGGTGAACTTTGCGCCGAGCTTTTGGCGGGATTCGTCGCGGAGCTCGAGGATCCTAAGCTGACCGATTTTGTACGAGCAGGCCTGGCCGGGCATCATGATGTAGCGGTCGACTTCACTCTGCGGGATGCCGTACTGGATGGACTGCTCGCGGGTCCACTTTTTGGTGTGCAGGCCGGTGTCGACGACTAGCTGCTAAGCTAGCTAGCTAGCGCGCGAGGCGGTACCAGCGGGCGAGGCGATGCGGTGAAACTCCTGCCCAGTAAAGGATCTGCAGCGTGATCCAAAGTGCCCAGACACTTACATACTGCGAACCGCTGAATCGCCGCGCCGACGTGAAGATTCTGGTAGAAAGATGGACAAATTTGCCGCGGCGCTTCATACGGCGGATCAGGTCCAGGTCCTCAAACAGCGGGTATGGCCTGCAACCGCCGATCGCCTCGTAAACGCCGCGCCGGATGAAGATGCCGGCATCGCCGTAGCTCAGACCAATCCGGCGAAGATGTGGATAGATCCACGTCATTTGCCGGGCGGAGTAATGGTCGCCCTCAAAGACGAGCGAGAAGTTTCCACCAGCCGTCGCACCGTCGCGCAACGAATCGAGGATCGATTCAAGGGCGCCATTTCCCGGTCTGGTATCGGCATGAACAAACCACAGTACGGATCCCGTTGCTTCAAGGGCCGCGGTTCGAATCTGGCAACCACGGCCGCGCTCGCAGGAGACGACGCGCACGCCGAGGCCGGTAGCGATTTCCACCGTAAGGTCTTCGCTGCCTCCGTCGGCGACGAGGATTTCCTTCTCGCCGGTTAGCGCTAAAAGGGCGCGTAATGTGCCGCCGATCCGCGTCTCTTCATTCAGCGCCGGTATGATGATGCTTACCATGGAATTGTCGACAGGGACATGAAATCGCCGTCTACTAATCTTATTCGCCAAAGCCCCAGTCGCCGGCCGAGTGAAGACAAGGCTATGCCCCGGTTCAGATGGAAATGGAGAAGGCGTTCTCCCAGTAAGGTAATGGAGAGAACGCATGAAGAAGCAACGGAAGCACTACACACCGGAAGAAAAAGTCGCCATTCTGCGGCGGCATTTGCTGGACACGGAGCCGGTCTCGAAGCTTTGCGATGAGATTGGCTTGAAGCGGACGGTCCTCTACCGCTGGCAGAAGGAGTTCTTTGAGAACGGGGCGGCTGCCTTCGACCCAGAAGAGGCCAATGGACCAGATCGTGGACTTCGTCCGGCGATGGTCCGAGAAGACCGAGATCAGCGCCGGGCAGTTTATCGAGTGGCTCAACATCACCGCCAGCAAGTTCTACGACTGGCTGGAACGCTACGGCAAGGTGAACGAGCATAATGGTTGGTTTCCCGCGATTTCTGGCTGGAGGATTGGGAGAAGCAGGCCATCATCGGCTTCCATCTGGAGAACCCGCTGGAAGGCTACCGGCGGCTGACATCCATGATCATCCTTGCAATAGACGATCTTCGTCTTCTCCGGATGAAGTTCCAACCCACATCCCAACAAACGCGCGGCGATTGCCGCCCGTACCTCTTGAGCTTCCTCTTCCGTCCTGCAATGCACGATGGCATCATCGGCGTAACGTTCAAACGGACACTGCGGATACCGTTGCGCCAGCCATCGATCAAACCCATAATGCAGAAATCGATTCGCCAACAAAGGGCTGATAACTCCGCCTTGAGGCGTGCCTTTCTCACGCGGCACTAACTGGCCGTCCTCCTCTTGCACCGGCGCTTTCAGCCAGCGTTCAATATAGAGAACCATCCAGGTTTCTGTCGCATGTTTCTTCACCGCCCGTAACAGCAGATCTTGCGGAATGTTATCAAAGAAACCCTTGATGTCCAGATCGATGATCCAGTCATAACGCCAGCATCGCTGCCGCGCCTGCCCTACTGCATCCAGCGCCGATTTCCCCGGGCGATACCCGTAGGAATCCGGATGGAACAATGGGTCCACCATTGGCTCTAGATCATCGTTCTGTTGAAAGCTAGCCAATGTCGATTTGGTCCATCTTGTACTTCCACCGGAAGATCACGGGGTCTGCATTGACCTCGGCGAAGTAGAGATGGATGCGCTCGATCAACTCCTGTT
>Ga0163150_10005748_pt1 | contig 15637 bp, 15 predicted proteins | sample OliLakLV19P2IB_FD_148628 | JGI IMG/M metagenome (GOLD analysis project Ga0163150, IMG submission 148628) | Freshwater microbial mat bacterial communities from Lake Vanda, McMurdo Dry Valleys, Antarctica - Oligotrophic Lake LV.19.P2.IB | ecosystem: Environmental > Aquatic > Freshwater > Lake >...
GGCCTTCGCCGCGCCTACCCAACTGGGTAAAGCGAGTAAACGAACCGCTATCGAAAAAAGAACTCGCAGCGGTTCAATTGTCGGCTCAACGAGGCAGACCCCTTGGCGACGACAATTGGGTAGAATCTATCGCCAGAAGACTCAACCTAGAATCGACAATGCGTCCACGTGGACGTAAACGAGTTCGATTCCCGATCCCGAAACCAAACAAAGAGGCCTGACCCCTTTGAATACTCCCACGCTTCGCCTTCTTGATCACAGACGTTAGAATGGACGTAAACCAAAACCTAAGAAACCAGGATCAACCAATGGCATTTGAATCAAAATTGGGTCAGAGATTTCAGGTCGGCGTCTTTCAGCAACACGACAAACCGCAAGTCTTGAAAATAACGTTCGTTCCTCAACATGAGCATACTGCCGGCCCTGAACAATTCATCGTGGGAGTCGACGTCAGCAACAATGCGATGAATTGGAGTGGAACTCGCGACGTTCCTAGAGAGATACAAGGAGAGTTGGAAGAGGAAGTTCTTAGGCGGATGAAGGCGAGGTCTGAATGGATTGAAAGTATTCATGCCTTGGTCGACGAAGTAGAGAAATACACTTTTGACCTAGGTTGGTCCACACGGCAAATTCCATATGAGCTCGACGATTCATACATCGGCAAGCATAAGTTGCCTGCATTAATAATGCAAAAAGATTTGTGCAAGGTCGTATTACAGCCAGTATCTAGAACGCCTCAGGGTGCCAGCGGCCTAGTCGATCTCTATCTTCTGCCTCAATATGACGATATCGCGAGTCTATACTTCTACAACGACCGGTGGAACGTCCACTATCTGTTTGATAACGACGAACAAGTTAATACGATTCGCGAGGCTCGGTCGAAACCGCTCTCCGAGGAAGTCTTAAACGACGTCCTGAAGGAGATGGCTGCACATGCCTAGCCGATTCCAATGGCATGCCCGAATCAAGGCGGTTGAACGTGAGTACTACGCAATGAATGTGGCCGCCAGACGAATGCGAGATGTTGAATGGGTTGATCTTGGCCAGCTTCCTCACGACCTTCGCCAGCGTGACTTAGTCAATGCTGCAGAACGTCTTGAGAACACGTATCTGATTCGACTCTACGCAGAATATGAGGCTGGTGTGCGCGAATATTGGGCTTCAATCCGAAATACCCAGCCAATGATGAAACCTTTAATGGAATCACTGACGGGTCGTCGCGGCATTCCGACAGAAGTCCACCTAGCGGCGGATTTTGTTCGTGAAGTACGCAACGCTTGCGTTCACCATGCTGAACATGACTCCCGAAACACGCTTGCGTCTCATCGCTCATCGCTTTCCCACTACTTTTCATTCCTACCCGCAGAATGGTAATGCTGTGCACCCTATCGAATCTCTCATGTGTCTCGCGACATAGAATTCCCCTGTTGGGCCTGTCGGGGGACACAGGGGAGGGACAGAGCGTTTGGAATGTTGGTTTCAACTGGTCAAAGGTTAGTTTTGAGGCGATCCAGGCAGCCGAATGTGGTTCAGCGACTCTGCTTGATGGCGCTTTTAAGCTCCTTGGCGAGGGCTTCTGTCAAGATCCGCTTTGCCAATGTGACAGTGGCCTTTGATTTCAATCGAACGCTCAGATTGAAAGCCGTGGTGCTGCCCCATGATCCAGCACTTACTAATATCCAATCTTCGATGTCTTTCAATTCTACGACTCGCATTCGTACCAGAATCAGCCAGCCGGATCGGACTGTGAGCCGATCTCGCTCAATCAACACTTGACTGCGATAGAAAAATACATCGACGATCGCCCAGAGTAGGAAAAACGACAGCATCAAGGTGATGGGAATCAAGCCGGGCTTCCATAGATAAAACAGCGCCACGCCAATTGCGACTACAAAGCACGCCTGCACGACAAGCATGGCCGTTGCGAATCCCAGATGACGTCCCGCGGGAAATGTAAAAGCGCGACCAGTCGGCGATTCATCCACACCGATGCCGCTCGCGCGAAGCCGAGTATAAGGATCGGCTGTCGCGACAAACTCATTGTCGCTTGGTTGAACGTGGACCTGCCCATCGCTTTCGTCCGTCAGATAAATGGGGACGTCGAATTCGGCTCGATAACCGTGGTTCGCAGCCAATGCATGGATCTTCAATTTCCAGTTTTGCGAGTAGTTTTCCGATCCGATCATCGTGCTCGGTGCCGAATGCGGAATGGTGAATAAAACCGGAATCCATGCGGTCCCCATCGAATCCAAGAGCTCGCGCGGCACTTTGCGCCGGTCGCTATACGAGGGCAGGATGCTCTTTGCCTCCGTATAGCAGGCCAGTTCAATTTCGTACCCGTTCGGAGAGGGCACGATACGATCAGGTCGAATCGCAGCACGGAATTCTCCGCCAACCACTCCTGGGCAAGTTGCCATCCGCTAAATTGAATTGATCATGTCCCGGTTCTGGAGGTAGATCATGGCTCGGTTAGCTCGGGTGGAAGTTTTCGCTGCTGAAGAAGTGGCGATTGTCTATGGGATGAATCGGACTGTGCGGTGTTGCTTCTTAATGTGCGATGATCCGCTTACCGGAAAAAATTACGATCATCGCAAAGCGTGGATGGAACGGGAGCTGCAAAATCTGGCGAAGTTCTTCTCTATCGACCTTTTATGCTATGCGATTTTGTCCAATCAATTGGACTATCCCAAGTTACGCGATTTGCTGCCATAGTGAGCCGACGAACAATCAGTTATCACAAAACATTGAAGGTTGAACGAAGCCTATTGTTTTTCTCTTTGTAAGGAAACGCATTTTCGAGTTACCAATACTATCGAGATGAGGTTTTGATTGAGGTTTTTGACTGAGGATTTGCATTGCGTGATGAAGAAAAAGAAGCACTTTTCATAAACTGGCTTGGCAAGAATGGCTCGTCAGTGATGAAGGTGGCGCGCGCCTATACTCTAACTAGCGATGAATGTCAGGACCTCGCTCAGGAGATCCTGCTTCAGGCTTGGAAGTCTTTGCCAACATTTGAGGGGAGGTCGAATGCGTCGACATGGTTCTATCGCGTCGCATTGCAGACCGCCATGAATTGGCACCGAAAGGATAAGCCCCGCCGATCAAGGCAACAACCGTTGCTGGAGGTGCATGCGATAGCTTGTACTGATGTCGATAGTACCGAGCAAGCTCATCATAGAGATACCGTCGAGCAGCTCTACCATGCGATTCAGCAATTGCCGAAGGCCGATACGGCTTTAGTGCTGCTGTACCTAGACGAATTGAGTTATCGGGAGATGGCCGAAGTCTTGGGCATCTCGGAAAGCAACGTGGGCGTGAAGCTGAATCGGGCGAAAAAAACTCTGAGCGAACTGATGAAAGGAGGACTCCATGGAACCTGACAATCGCCCTGATGATGGCCCTGACCAATATCAACAGGCTTGGCAAAAGCATTCGACTCAGACTCGCATCACGATCGATACCGAGTTATTGCAAAAGGAAGTTCAGCGTTCTCAACGAGCTTTCCGAACGACAATTTTCCATAGAGATTTCCGTGAAGTAGTCGTCGCACTGATGTTGCTGCCCTATTGGTTCTATATGGGGATCACTAAATCGTTGCCTTGGACGTGGTGGCTGGTCGTGCCGGCGCTTGTTTGGATTGCTGGGTTCATGCTGGTGTATCGAATGCGCCACAAGCAGGAGCCTAGCAAGACGGAAGATTCGCTCCGTGATTGTGTGCAGCGTTCGTTGACCGAGCAGGAAGATCAGATCTGGTTGCTGGACAATATCTTCTGGTGGTATCTGCTGACGCCTATGATCCCAATCCTGGCATTCTTTGCCCAGGTTTCATGGTCGTTACGGTCTCAAGGTTGGTTGGAGGCACTCGGCTTTTTCGTTGGACTCGTCTTCGTTCTGGCGATGGTGTATGGTTTTGTTTATTGGCTGAACAAACGTTGCGTTCGTGTCAGTCTTGAGCCGCGACGCCAGGAATTGCTCACACTGCTTGCCAGTCTCGGCGATGAATCGACGGTAGAATACATTGCGATGCGACAAGCGAAGAGCGAGGAAAGCTCAAGGACGCTTAGGCGATGGATGATCGTCGTCGCGATTGTTTCGTGTCTCGTGATATTCCCGTTGATTGTCCTGGACGTTGAGCTCCCCGTTTCCAAATATGATGGACCACCTCGAAGCAGCGGCCCAGCAGGTGACTCGCTCGCAAAATTGATCACCGATCAGCGCAAAGACAAGAAATTCGTTGGCCTGACACCGTCGACGATATCTTCTCAGACTCATCCATTCACGAAGAATGGAAACAGGTCACGCTCGAACAACTGCTGACCGACACAGCGGGAGCTCCCACGAACTTCCCAAGGAATTTGTGGACCAAACGGCTGCCACTGGGCCGCGAACGGACCGTCGCGCGTCGAAACGCGGTGCTGGATGTAATCGCTGAAAAGCCAGTCAATCCGCCCGGCGAGAAGTCTGTTTTGTCGAATGTCGGTTACACCATTGCCGGCGCGATGGCTGAAACGGTCACCGGATCGACCTGGGAAGATCTAGTGAAACGAGAAGTCTTCGAACCGCTTAAACTCACCGGTGCGGGGTTCGGCCCACCAAAGAGCACGGATGCTACGCTCGAACAACCACGAGGTCACCGTAAGGCGATGGGGAGGAAAGTCCCGATGATCGACGAGATAGACAATAGTCCCATCATGGGCCCTGCCGCCACGATTCACATGAGCCTGAGCGATCTCTGCACGTTTGCCAACGAGCACCTGATCGGTGAGCACGGCGATGGCAAGCTGCTATCCGCTGAAACATATCAGTTGTTGCATACACCTGAGCTCGACCAATATGCATTCGGATGGGTCAAGATAGCGCCTACCGCCAAAAAGCCATACGCCTTGTACTGGCACAACGGGTGGAACACTTTGTGGTACGCATTGGTTGTGTTCATTCCCGAAAAGAACATGATCATCGCCGTCACCTCGAACGACGGCGATTTGGAGAATGATGAAGCTGCTGCGTGGGAAATCGTGTGGAGCCGAGCCAACCATTAAATCACTCCCACTATCTCGTTTCCCGTCTAGCCGAAGGCGTAAGCGAATCTCGGCAACTACACTAACGCGCGACCATGCAAGTCGACGTGGTGGGTAGCGATCGGAAGGCGTAAGCGAATCTCGGCAACTACACTAACGCCTTCGGCTAGACGGGAAACGAAAGTAATCCACTCAGTTTCGCTATTCGTTAAGCCGGACGCATGTCAGAGAAGCGATCAGCAAGAAGTCTCCTCCATCCACATTTTTATGTAATAACTGCGTCACGCGGCCATCAGACCATCAACGAATCCTGCTCGATAAACTTGGGCTAGCTGCGTACGGCTCACAACTTGGGACAGTCGAATTAACATATACACAATCGAATATAAAAACCCGGCAACTTGCCGATGAAGAATCAGTTACCACAATGCATTGATGGTTGATCGAAGTCTATTGCGACGGCGGCTTTTTCACAGTGGATGGCCCAAGACGATCTAACCTACGTTCAACCAAAAAAGCAGTTCCAAGCCTTCGTCTGAGTTTTAGTGCGATACGCTACTCGCGAAGTCGCTCATTTTTGCAGGCCTTTCCCAAACAAGGCAAAAAATCCATCGAAGTCTGATGCCAAATTGTCAGAAAACTCTTCCGCGTCATCGGACGTCGATTCTGATTCGTCAAGCGGCGATTCTGGTTCGTCGAGCAACGATTCATCATCGATCGCCAATTCGACCGTCAGACGTTCAATAGCCGCTACTGGCCGGCTCTCAATCCCGCTGTTCGCTGATGATGACAGTTCGGACGGGATGAATGCGTTATACGATATTCGACGTGAACGCGACGAAACAGTCAGGCCACCCAGGATTGGTACGCTCATCCCATTTGGCCCGATCGTCGCAGAAATATACAAACTCGCCTGCGCCGTAAATATGCCGAGAATTCTTTGAATCGCGTTTTGTCTAACGAGAGACATATCAAGCAAGTTGACGCTTCCATCCTTATTGACGTCATAGATATTGGTGACGTTCGCAGAATTGGCACCCAACGATAGATTCTGACGCACGGCCGTTGCATCGGTCGAGTCCGAACTAATAATTTTCGACGTACCAAGATTTCCTACATTGACATCCCCCATCGCATGGCCAAGGTAGAAAAGATCGTTAGCTGACAAGCCTGTATTTGCATTCGCGAGCACCGTTGTTCGTATCGACGTAGTAAAGTCCCCGCCGAAGATCACGTAGCTTTTGCCGGCGTACGAGTTGGCCTTCATCGCTCCGATGAGCATGTCGTTGTATCCCTCCCCGTTTACGTCCCCGGCGGAACTCACCGAGAATCCGCTATTATCCTCGGCAGCCGCGGCAAGGATCGTCATTCCGGCATTGCCAAGCGTTTCTAGATCGATTTTCGTTAGCGGCGACGCACTACCGAAGATCACGTAACTTTCACCGGCCTCGGCTTTGGTATTATTGAATGCGTCAGCCCGTCTCGCTCCGATCAAGATGTCGTCGAAGCCATCGCCATTCACACCGCCCGCGCTGCTTACCGAAACACCACTATTGTCGTTCGGATCGGCACCGAGGATCTTGAAACCAGCGGACCCCAAGTTCGCGAGATCAATCGTCGCAGGCATCGAGGCACCGCCGAAGACGACGTAATTTTCGCCAGCGTCTGCTTTACCATTGCCCAACGCGTCCGCTCCCAAAGCCCCAATAATCACGTCGTCGAAACCGTCACCGTTCACGTCGCCGGCATCGCTAACCGACCAACCACGTCGATCTCCTGCTTCAGCGCCGACGATGATCAAACCCTCGGTTGCGGTCAGTGTTGCGAGATCGATCGTGCGATTGACCAAAAGTGGAAATTCTCGTGCGTTTGCCAAACTCAGCCGACGTCCCGCAGCGTCTTGCTGGCTTTCGCGAGCGATCAGTCGATAGTTACCCGGCGCTAAGGTAAAGTTCAACGGCAGTGTAACTTCCCATTGTTGCGTCGTTGCGTTGTATAGCTGCTTAAACTTATCAATACCTTCAAACTGCTCTTTAGTCGCTAGCGGATCAGTCTCGTCCGGTCCAAATTGCGGATTCTTTTGCGACAAGAATCGTCCATCAGGAAGCCGAAGTGCCCAAGCGGCCGCTTGGAGGACATTCCCATCGCCACTTCTCACCATCTCTTGTGAATAACCGACGATCAAGCTCTTGCTATCCTACAGATTTCCCCATTTGTCAAACCAGCGAGCCGAATATCCATCACTTTGCAGCGGCTGATCGCTACCGTTCGAACAAATAACGACGAAATTGCCATCGTTATCGATCGCAACGTCGGGAACTTCTCGCCATATTCCCGGAAACGTCGAGTTGTCCGGATAGGTCAATTCGAACGAGAAACCAATCGCACTGAGCTGTCCATCAAACCGCCTTGCGACGATGGACCCATTGTTTTGCCATGTAATCACCGTATCGCCTGCTGGATTCATGGCGATACGCGGTTTCGATTGATAGAGATAGATTAAAGGAAAAGTGTTGTCGACAGAAAGTTCATTTCCAGGAACGCCCAGTGCCGAAATCCGTCGCGCTTTCACATATTGATTTGGCCTAAAAGAATTGGGTTCGCGAGGCTCTTCCCAAGTGACGATGACGTTTCCCGCAGCGTCGATCGCGACATCCGGATTCGAATGGGGATATGCGAAAGAAGGATTATCGACGCGAATCGGCGAACCCATCACTGTCCCGTTCGCAGCAAATTGTTGTGTGTAAATCTCCTGAGCAAGAATGCTTGGGGACGATGTTGGTTTATGCTGCCAAGAAATGACAAATGCGCCAGTCGAATTCATCGCCAAGGTTGGCTGTGTTACGACAAAGGAAGGAGCAATCTGGAGTTGAAACTCGGGACCGACGCGTGTCCCATTCGCTTGAAAACGCTGTGCGGCAACGTAGTGATTCACGCCTGATACGCTTGTATCCCAAACAATGACATAGTTGCCAGAGCTGTCCATCGCGATCGTCGGTGAAGTCTGATCGTCAACGGTTGATGTATTGACGCGAACTTGGACTCCAAGCGGGGAACCTTGGGCGTCGAAACGACGTGCGTAAATATCCGTCTCGCCTGGAACGGCCGCTGGTCCCTGCCACACTACGATGTAACTTTGATCGATCGGATTCACCGCCAAGCCTTCTTTTACATCAGCATCACTTGGAACGCTTGAAATGATTTTCGTTGCACCGAGTGGTACAGGTTCGGCGGAGATTGTAAAGCGTTCGACGTAATCATCGCCGGGTTCCCCATCTGTGTTTCCATCGAGCTGTCGCCCCGCAAGATCCGTGATAGTCCCTTTCGCAATTAGTTCGTAGTCGCCCGGTTCTAGCGCGGCTGCAAAATTCAGTAGGACTTCTTTCCGACTCGTTTGAGTAGCGCCGGTAATGGCAACATCTGTCCCGTCACGTTGCAATGACCAATTTTCGACATTGTTCACGCTGCTTGCACCATTGATGGGCGTCAATTCCGAAAAGCCAACTTTGTGTCTTAGTTTCTCGTTGCTTAACGTGGATTGAACGATAGTCAGCGGAGCGGTGTCAAACTGTCTCGCAAAAATATCTTTTGCATTGCCATCGTCCATCCATGTAACGATAAAATTGCTTTCGACTTTGGCTGATACGGCGGGAAAGTACTGGTTGCTTACGACGGACGAATTGACTTGGAATTCGTCCTCAATCGGTTGCCCTGAACTATGGAAACGCTGGGCAAAGATTCCCTGCCCGCTGCCATCTTGACCGAGGCTTTGCCAAGCGTTAACAAAGTTTCCACTCTTGTAAAGAGCAATTGACGGCACCGTTTGATCATTTTCATCAGTGCTATTCACGCGAATCTCTCCGCCTATCCTTACCCCGGTTGGACCGAAACGTTGAGCTTTTATACCGAATCCGATTTGATCGCTCGCATTTGTTTGCCACGTCATGATGAATGCACCGTCAGGAGCCGCCACGATTGCGGGTTGACTTTGTTCGTTTTCAAGATTGGAATTGACGGTGAACTCAATCGCATCCATCGGTGCTCCAGAATTGTTGTAGCGTCTTGCATAGATATCGCGAACCGTACCAACCTGGCTGCCGTTGTCCCAACCGATCTCAAAGCCTTCTGCGAATGCCGAGACCGAAGGTGAACCTTGCGCACCCAGCGTATTAACGTTGACCCGAAACTCGTTACTTAAAGGATTATTAATTCCATGGTAGGCGGGGATACCATAGCGACGAGCATAAACGCCACTGCTGCTTCCATCTTGACCATCGCTTTGCCAAGTGATAACGAAATTGCTATCGGCTAGTATGGCAATTGACGAGTTAAACTGTCTTCCAGTTGGATGCTGATTGACGCGAAACTCCGATCCAAGTTTTTCACTATAATTTATAATTGATGAAGTTAATGGTGAAGTATTGAGCGAAGACACCATAATCGCTTCCGTCTTGGCCAAAACTTTCCGAGCTAATAACGAAGAAACTACCCGAAGGCGATATTGCAATCGCTGGTCTCTCTTGGCGACCTTGCGTAGTTGAGTTGACGAGGAATGCACCTCCATTTTGCTGACCGGAGGATGTATAGCGCTGAGCGTAAATACCGGATTCACTACCGTCTGTATACCAACTTGTCCAAGTTACAATGAAACTTCCATCTGCCGCAGTCGCAATTGCAGGAAGCGACTGTTCGTTCGAATTGGGCAAGTTGACCTGAAATGCGTTTCCGACGTCGGTGTTCATTTGGTCATGCCAGCGTACATTCCCACCAATGTTGTAATCGTCTTTGTCTTGGTCTTCGACGACATCATCGATTCCACTACCACTTTCGATTCGGTCAAAACCGAGTCCTCCAACAACATAGTCATTGCCATCACCTGCTAGGATGTGATCGTTCCCGTCACCACCAAACAGTCGATCGTTTCCGGCGTCTGATCCGCCTTCGATATGGTCGTCGCCTAGGCCGCCGTAGAGTTTATCGTTGCCAAATTCACCATCGATGGTGTCGTTCCCGCTGCCGCCATCGATGGTGTCGTTCCCGCTGCCGCCATCGATGGTGTCGTCGCCTGGTCCGCCGCGGAGGATGTCGTCGCCGTAGTCGCCTTGGATGTCGTCGTTGTTGGAGCCACCGATGAGTGTATCATGGCCCGCTCCGCCAATGAGCTTCGCTTTGGACTGCAAGCCGGTGGTGTCGATATGATCATTCCCGGGGCCGCCGTCGATCGTCACGTTCTAATCCGCTTGATTGCCGAACTCGACTCGAATGTTGTCATCGCCACCCAGGTCTTGCACACCGACGGCTTCCAGCGTGAGCATGTCTTGAATGACGCCTTCGCGCACGCCATTGATCTCAATAACGATCTGCCGATTACCGGTATTCCCAACGAGCTCCGAGAAAATTCTGATCGTGTCGTTAGCTTCGGTGCCGTCAAACCAAAGCGTATCAATATCGCCTTCGCCCTTGATAATATCTCCCTGCTGGTCAAAACCTTCGACGAATCCACCCGAGGCATGAATGTTATCGTTTCCATTTCCACCCAATAGAATGTCGAGATTCGGACTGCCATAGATCGTATCGTCGTCGTCGCCCCCGTCGGCCGTATCGATATAAACCGATTGATACTTTAGTAAGTCGGCTTGGGAGAGCAAATTTACTGTGATCGCGTCTTGGACAATGCGCAATTGAGAGATGTTTTCGGGAGTACGTTGCGCCTCCGGAATTGCTAGCAGAATTTGGTTTCTCGCTTGCAATTCTGGCATTACCGCGACAAGCTGGTTAAAGCGACTTTGAGCTTCGTCATTGGTAAATTCTGCAATCGGATCGAGACCAAGCGCGGTCCGTATCTCGTTATTGAGATGGGTATAGATCCGATCTTCGCCGTCGTCACCAGAAATATTATCCCGACCCAATTCACCGATCAGAATATCATTTCCAAGTCCGCCTCGGATGATATCGCCCATGTCCCCGCCAAGGATCGTGTCGTTGCCGCCTTCACCATCGAGAGTATCGATGCCAGAACTTCCGATAATCGTGTCATCGCCATCGCCTCCGGAAATGATGCTTCCGTAAATGCGGGTGCCAGCGACAAGATAATCGTCATCTGGTCCACCGCGGATGATTTCGCGTCCTGAACCTCCGGAAACGATGTCGCCGCCGGGGCCGGCGTAGATGAGATCAACCCCTTTCCCTCCGTCGAGTTCATCACGTCCTTCATCACCGTAAAGTGCATCGTCATTTTCGCCGCCAAAGAGTTTGTCGTCACCTGGACCGCCTTTGAGAATGTCGCGACCTCGACCACCTCGCAACGTATCGTTCCCTGTACCGCCATCGAGTACGATGTTCTTACCTGCAAACTCGCCGTCGAGAACTTGCAATTGGTCATTGCCGCCAAGTCCTTAATGCCAAGCTGCTCGATATCACCGTTCGGGCTGGAGTCGAGTGTAAACTGCATCGACTGCAATACGACACTGGTCGCGGGTTGAAGATTGATCGCTTCGAAAGTATTGCCGATTCCCTGCTTGAGCTGAATAAAGTCATCTTTCTCGGTGTCGAGAGTGGCCGTGTTTCCAGAAGCAACGACACCGTTGACGCTTCCGACGATGGCAACTTGATCGCGATCGAGCCCGCCATGCAGGTCGTCAATCGAGCCGTCAGCCGAGGCAAAGTCGAGTTGCAGCGTGTCTTCACCGGCATCGCCATAGAGCTGGTCCGTCCCCTATTTCCGTTGAGCGTATCGTCGCCGTCACCACCGTAAAGAAGATCGTCATCGTCCTCACCCAAAAGCTGATCGTTGCCGCTCATTCCACGAAGGGTGTCGTTTCCTTGATCACCGTGAAGAATATCATTCCCTTCGCCGCCTTCGAGAGTATCGTTCTCCGTACCTCCATAGAGAAGATCGGCGTCCGTACCTCCGTCAAGCTGATCATCATCGGCACCGCCCATCAGAACGTCGAGACCTGCTTCGCCATAGAGCGTGTCCATTCCCGACTCGCCGTCCAAGCGATCATTCCCTTCCTGGCCATGAAGCGTATCGTTGCCGGCTCCTCCGCGAATCTGATTCTGTCATAAATTAGGTTCTTTATTGCGTAAAGATTTTCTCGGGCTCCAGCGTTTGTCACGATTTCATTTGGGGCATGTGCAAAGCGAAACGAATCCCAAACATAGAGCAACTTGACCGCGTTGTCCCAATTAAAACCTACGTCATTGGGATGTGCAGCGCCGTAACCAGATGGACTATTATCCCAAACAACGACTTTCCCGCTTCCTGGCGGTTTCGCCGCAACATATGCGATGGGTTCTGGTACAACTCCGATCGAACGATACTCAATGGCTAGAAAAGAGACACCGGAACCGGGAACCAAATGGCCTTCGGATGTGAACTTCAATTCGTTAGAAGTGCCATCCACTTCGATGTCTGCATCCAATCCAGCTTCGTGTTCGGAATGAGGATTGTTTCCACCTGATCTTATGCTGCTAGCACCATTGAATTTCAGCGGATTGCTACTACTAAATGACGCTGCGGCGGAGACTAACACATCGTTCGTCCAATTTGTTGCCCACTTCTCTGCCTGGGTACTGCCGACGGAAAGTTCGGGCGTGTTCTTCACTTCTACCCACTTAGGAGCATTCGGCGCGTTAAGCCAATTGGCAGTCTGCGTGTCGATTGTTGTTTTTGAGTGGGGATGCGTGAGGTTCTTCACAGACCCTTCGAATAACCCCAAGGCTCTCGCACCGTCTTCTACGAATGGGATTACGGGATTGTTAAAATCGCCATCAACAGCAATGGGTTTTCCGTCGTCGCTTGCCGTGAAATTGAGATAATTCAATCGCTGCTGCAACAGCATTCGTTTCAAGACGTCCGTTCCACCGTTTGAAGCGGGTTCAATAATCTTCGAAAACGGTCCATTGTCAACGGTGAAGAGAACCTCTTGATACGGTGCATTCAAGGCGTCTTTCAACATCAATTTGATGTCGCCTACGAAATGGTTGACTTGCCAATCCGACTGCGGTTTAGAGTGCGTGCGCGGAGCGAGGGCCAGCCTTGGGGACACCCACGGTTAGTGATCGACCGACGCGATGAACGCGACTGGCAGTTGCCAAATTTATGATCCGACTGCCATGTCCACGACGGCTGCGTCTCCGTTAAGAGTCGATTCAGAAGATCGCCAACGCCTTGCCTGGGAGCACAGTGTCTTAGGTAGTTTTGGTCCACGTTGGCCGTGTTCAGTTTTGCGACCAATGTCAAGTCACGCCACTGTCGTTCTGACAATTCGTTGCCAAGCTGATACCAAGCCAGTTTGAAAACTTAATGAAAAGGAAAAAGGCCTTTCCTCACCGCCTTGCGCCGAATGTATACTGGCGATCAGCCAGTTGTCTCGTTTTTCTTTCAAATGTGAACGGTGGAAATTCTGATGAAATGCTTTTTAGGGTTGTTAAGTTCGATCATGGTTTTCACAATGTCATTGCAATCGGCTTACGCGGAGGAAACGATCCGTCATTCGCTATTCATCGCGGGACCGAATTTTACCGGGATTCTCGACGAGGATGGGAATGAACACTGGAAAGCTCCTCGCAACGCGGCGCGCGATGGTTTTGTGCTCGACAATGGCCATGTACTGATCGCTTGGAATGACGAAGTCAAAGAGTTCGTGCCGACGGATAACGACAAAGTTGTTTTTCACTATCGCAAATCAGCCGCCAACAAAGAGATCGGAACTGTGCAGCGACTTCCCAATGGTAACACCCTGATTACCGAACTTGGAGCAGAGCCGAAATTGATGGAAGTCGCTCCGGATGGTCAAGTTGCCCTTTCGTTTGCTTTGGTACCGGAAACCGATAACGCACATATGCAAACTCGGATGGCTCGGAAGTTAGCCAATGGAAATTACCTTGTTCCGCATCTGCTGGCTTTTAAAGTTAAAGAGTACGACGCGACGGGTAAAGTTCTCCGGACGCTTTCGACCGATTTAGAATCGCTTGGAGGTCGACCGGCTGAGAACTGGCCGTTTACCGCCATTCGCTTAGATAACGGAAACACGCTCGTGAATTTAACGCACGGAAATAAGACGGTAGAATTCGATGCCGAGGGAAAAATAGTGTGGCAAGTTTCGAACGACGATTTCCCAAAGCTAAAACCATTTTCCGATCCGTGCGGTGCTCAACGATTAGCCAATGGCAACACCGTCATCGCCTCCTATGCCGCCAAGGAAGGAATCAAAGTTTTCGAAGTGACACGCGACAAAAAAATCGTCTGGCAATATGCTGGTCCCTATCGCGCTCATGAAATCCAAGTTTTGACGACGAGCGGTGAAAAGCACACCGGGACTCCATTAAAGTAGGCCGTGCCTTTACGGAAGCTTTAAGGGCGGTCGAGTCCGATCACGGCGAGCAACCATAGATGATTCCACACGGACTTCGAATCGTAACTTTTTCTTCGAGCAATTACGCAAACTATCGCGGTGCAGTGATGCTTTGTTTGAGCACAAATCCTAAAATCGCGCCGACGACCAGAGCCGGTGGTAGCACCAAGGCCACCGTCATGGCGACGATCATCCAAGTGTTCGTCGAGGCGTGGGAAGGCGAATGAGTTCGAGTTGTTTGAATCGATGACGACATGCTCCCAAGGTGCGAAGGTGCGAGTGATAGTGAAGGCTGATCAGGATTTTGAATGGGAGGAGCGTCGGAGGGGAGTGACTGCGGGCTGAGGTCGCGGCTGCGATGTGTCGCTTGGCTGGCTTCGAAGGAAACTCCCGTTGACTCTAGCACCGAGTCGTCGGAAAGCTCGGCAAGTGCATCAAGCGACGGTGGCGGTGCCATCCAGGGACTTCGCGTCATTCGAGTGGTTGTCAATTCTCCTATGTCACCGGCCCACGGTTCGAGACGAGCAGCAACCTCGGCGCAAGTCTGAGTTCGCTCGCGAAAATTTTTCTCCATCATGTCGGCGATGATGTCGATAAATTCTTCTGTTAGATCCGGCTGGAATTTTCTTGGATGCCATGGCGTCTCGGAAAGATGTCGACGAATTTTAGAAGCAGTGTCGCCGCCAGGAAATGGAACTTTGCCACAGATCGCATAATAAAGCGTACATCCTAAAGAATAGATATCGCTAACGGTACCAACTTCTAACGGTGTACGAATTTGTTCGGGCGAAAGATAGTCAGCCGTGCCGATGATTTTACCGGCGCGCGGATCATCGAGCAGATCAACGGCGAAGCCGGCCAAGCCGACGTCGGAGACTTTCGCGATCCCTTCCGGCGTCACCAAAATATTTCCCGGTTTCACATCGCGATGAATCATTCCTTTCTGATGAGCGTAGTCCAACCCGAGAGCAGCTTGCATGATGATGCCGGCGGCTTGCTGGATTGGAAGCGGTCCGCGACTCTTGACCAACCGGCGTAAATCCATGCCTGGTATGTATTCAGTAACCAAAAAATGAACGTTGCCGTCTTGACCGGCATCAAAGGCTCGGACCAAGTAAGGGCAATCCAACTTGGCTTGCATTCGAATCTCGCGTCCGAAACTCAACAACGTTTCTGGAGTCGCTCGATGCAGCGGCAGCACCTTCACAGCGCATTCGCGTCCCATCACTTGATGCACGGCTTTAAAGACCTGCCCCATCC
>Ga0163150_10005751_pt1 | contig 15632 bp, 29 predicted proteins | sample OliLakLV19P2IB_FD_148628 | JGI IMG/M metagenome (GOLD analysis project Ga0163150, IMG submission 148628) | Freshwater microbial mat bacterial communities from Lake Vanda, McMurdo Dry Valleys, Antarctica - Oligotrophic Lake LV.19.P2.IB | ecosystem: Environmental > Aquatic > Freshwater > Lake >...
AAAAATAGCGGGGTGGTGGGTATGGGGATTGTCTTGCTGGATCGGAGGTGGCTTTTGCTCCGGTTCAGGGTCATGGGTTGTCGACGAAAATCGGCAGCTGGTCCACCTTGGCAAGAACGGACGGGGCGTCAAGCGGCAGCTGGTCTACCTTGGTGGCTCGGGCACGGGCCTGGGCGTCAATCGGAAGCTGGTCCACCTTGGTGGCAAGAACAGGGGACAGGGCGTCAATCGGCTGCCCGTCCCCCTTGGCAAGAACGGACGGGGCGTCCATCGGCAGCTGGTCTACCTTGGTGGCTCGAGCAGGGGACTGGGCGTCAATCGGCTGCACGTCCCCCTTGGAGATAGGGGAGATCAGGGGGATTCTTCTCGGTTGTTGCCTTGGTTTAGCGCACTAGCTACTCGACTCAAGAGGGTGCGTGTGTGCTCCGGAGATTGGTCGAGAGTCTGTGGGCCATCGGTAACTTTCGGACACGGGTTAACCGCTGTATTTCTAGATCCACCCTATGCTGACACTGCCGGGCGATGTGATAATTTGTATCGGGATGACTCCCTAACCGTAGCGCACGAAGTGCGCGAATGGGCCATCGCCAACGGCGATAGGCCCGATATGCGAATAGCTCTCTGTGGATATAAGGGAGAGCACGAGATGCCCAAGACGTGGAGCGAGCAATCGTGGTCCGCACACCCTGGGCTCGGAGCGCAGGCAAAGATTCGCAGCGGGAACGGCAAACGCGAGATGATTTGGTATTCACCAGCCTGTCTCCCCCCTTATCAGGAAACCTATTTAGGACCAGACGATGAATGAATCTAAAGATGTCAAGAACCCTTCCCTGCCTGCCCCTTTCCCGTGGTTTGGGGGAAAGAGGAAAGTAGCTAAGGATGTGTGGGCTCGCTTCGGAGTAGTCCGAAATTACGTAGAACCTTTCTATGGTAGCGGAGCTACCCTGTTGGGTCGACCTCAACCCTTTGACGGCAACGAGACGATCAACGATCTCGACGGATTCGTCGCTAACTTTTGGCGCTCGATTCAGCTGTCCCCCGAGGCGACGGCAGATTGGGCTGATAATCCGGTCAATGAAAATGATCTGCATGCCAGACATGCCTGGCTCGTGGGTCAGGTGGATGCGCTGCGCCCGAGCCTGGAAGGTGATCCGGACTTTCACGATCCAAAAATAGCGGGGTGGTGGGTATGGGGATTGTCTTGCTGGATCGGAGGCGAATTTTGCTCCGGTTCAGGGTCATGGGTTGTCGACGAAAATCGGCAGCTGGTCCACCTTGGCAAGAACGGACGGGGCGTCAAGCGGCAGCGTGTCCACCTTGGTGGCCGGGGCTCGGGCGTCAATCGGCTGCACGTCCCCCTTGGGGATAGGGGAGATCAGGGAGATTCTTCTCGGTTGTTGCCTTGGTTTAGCGCACTAGCTACTCGACTCAAGAGGGTGCGTGTGTGCTCCGGAGATTGGTCGAGAGTCTGTGGGCCGTCGGTAACTTTCGGACACGGGTTAACCGCTGTATTTCTAGATCCACCCTATGCTGACACTGCCGAGCGATGTGATAATTTGTATCGGGATGACTCCCTAACCGTAGCGCACGAAGTGCGCGAATGGGCCATCGCCAACGGCGATAGGCCCGATATGCGAATAGCTCTCTGTGGATATAAGGGAGAGCACGAGATGCCCAAGACGTGGAGTGAGCAATCGTGGTCCGCACCCCCTGGGTACGGAGCGCTGGGAAAGATTCGCAGCGGGAACGGCAAACGCGAGATGATTTGGTATTCACCAGCCTGTCTCCCCCCTTATCAGGAAACCTACTTAGGGCCAGACGACGACGACGACGACGACGACGACGACGACGACGACGACGATGAATGAAGCGCGGACATGGATTGAACTATGGAACCCCGCTTCTTTCGAAAGCATGTCGGCCTGAAATGCCCTACGAAAACAAACTAGGGAGTATTCTGTCTCAACTTAATATTGGGGATTGTGTAATTTGTCGAAGCTATCAAGAGGATCTGACCGAGCCCGGCCTGGCTCTCAGCTCGCGAGTATATCGGGGCAGATTGGCGGAACAGCACTTGAGAGATGGTCACGATACAAGGATTCGTGCCGAGTGTGCAGCTTGCCAAAGTCTTCAAACTGCCCTGATCCAAACTACTAGCCGGGGCGCAAGTGCCCGAGGTGAGTGGGTCACGATTCTTAATTGGGCTGAGCGACATTGGAATGAGGACCATCTTGAGGGTCGACAAGATACGGCAGACCGGATCAATCGCGGGGAAAATTGTTATGAAGAAGGACGCACAACACCCCTCTTGGTGCCGATCTTCAAGGAGTCGACTAGGAGTGTTTTGGATCGGTTACTTGACGACGATGAATTATAAAAGTTTACTTGGCATATTCCTATGAACGATACCTGGCATTCCAAGATCTCGGAAGAAATGGCTATATGGGGAGACAGTTGGGATAACTTGGTTGCTCAAGTGCCTTCTGAATCAGCCTGGCTACATGTAGATTCTACCGAATTTATGAGCCAGACATTCACAATCTGGACTCGGGATCGCGTCTACTTTCCAGCGGAATATGATATGATTGCAGAATTCGCCAGATCCGTGGCACGGAACCCGGACGGTGAGCCGACTCCTCACATATAACGACGAGACAGCTCAGGATAGGCAAGTTCTTGAATACGTTGACAACTACTTTATCAAGATCCTTAATTTCTAACCAGTCCGATCCGTCTACAGGTCATGATTGCGAAAAAAGCTGCCGAGTACCTCATCGCGGGCCTGACTATATATACGGCCCTGGCCGCCTGTTCCGCTGGTACGGGCTCCAGTTCTCCGGTGCAGGCTTTGGGTGGCATGCTGGGACAAGGTGGCATGCAGGGACAAGGTGGCATGCAGGCTCTGGGACAAGGTGGCATGCTGGGACAAGGGCCGGGAGGATCCTCAGCGGGACAAGGGCCGGGAGGCAGCATGATCTCGCCCGTGCCTGACGCAAATGCCCAAACTGGAGGGACTCGCTTAAAGGCAATCTACTTTATTGGCGATGATGGTTCACGCCAGTTCTCTCGCTGGCATGACACGGAGCTAGATATTGATTGTATTTTCGCCCCTGATCAGGCTGGGGTCCTGAGCTGTATTCCCTGGCCATCAGAAAAACAAGCTATAGCGTTTAAAGTAGGGTATGTGGACCCTCTCTGTACCGTCCCCTACTTCAGTTCAACCTGTGACACGGCACAATACGGGATAGCTCAAGAGAGCACGGCGTGTGGGGTGGTGTCGATGGAAGTCTACAAGATACGCCCAACTCAGGCCGATATCAACTATTATAATAAGGGCCCTGACCTCGAGTGTCGACCTGCCGAGCCCATTCCAGGTTATCGCAACTACATCGGAGACCTGAAGCCGTCCGGAACCTTCGTGACTGCAAGAGAGGTGGCTCAGTGACACTTCCTAAGATACTAATCCCACACCTAATCGTTGCGCTCATGCTCTTAGGGCTCGGGGTATTTGCACTGTTTTTTCTACCCCCTGCTCCCGCAAAAGAATCTTTCAATGCTCAAGTAACCAGCTTACTAAATGACTCAGAGAGGGCGGGACGAGCATCGGAGATGGCTCGCCAGGCAGCGCTCAAGGTGCTGAAAAACGAACCGACGGCCGATCTCTGGATGACCGACCACGACAAAACTGTTCTAAAATGTTACAAAGAAGGCGGTTACCCGGTGAGCCTCGAAGAAGTGGGGGCGAGCTTAAGCTCATCCCTAGCCTGTTTATCGAAAGGTGGCGGGACGATCTGGGTGAGACGTAACCCTAACCCACGGCAGCAACCATGGTGAGAGACTGGTTGACACGAGAACTTGATTGCATGCGCGAAAGCAAGGAGCTTGATAACGCTCGAGCGTTTCGCAAGGCGGTTGTAGATGCGCTAAACTTAGGACCCGTGTCAGACAAGGATATATTAGACGAGATTCACGGCCTAAAGGCGGCTCTGCTGGAGGGACCCTGGCCCCACTCTTGCGTTAGTTCGCAGCTACCCTATTGTGTAGATCGGTCACCCCCCTTGCCCCAGAAAGATAAAATATGAAATTGATTGTGAGAAAAGCTGCAGGGACCCAGCCTCGTGACCTTGTATTCGTCTATTTTTGCTTCGGTATCGGCGTCGCAATGTTTACCGGGGGCAGCCGCGTGTTAGGTTTGCTTTGGATAGGTTTTTCAATAGGACTGTGGGCCGGGCGTCGAGGTGAGTAAATCACATGAAAACACGAACTAAGGTAACTTTGGATGAGATCCTGAAGACAAAAACCTGGTTGGGATCGTTCCTTGGTCCCGCTCAGGGCTCTGAAGGATCTCTCGACTTCTGGCGGTGGCGTGAGAGTGAGTACAGCCATCGGTACTTCCGGGTCGCTACCGCAAGTGTCGTCATGTCCTTTTGTTACAATCATGACCACGGAACGGCAAGCCCCTGCCTCGCGAAGCAGGCGGGGGTCCACCAGGCCGGGGCGAAGCGGCGAAGCCTTAAGCCGGTCTCTTCTGGTTCTCCACGTACTGCCGGAGGATCTCGATAGGCGCGCCGCCTGCTGTGATGAGGCAGTAGCTCGGAGACCAGAGCACGGGTTTGCCGCGGTATGCGGCGCGGAGCGCGGGAAACTCGGTCCGCAACCGACGGCTGGAGACGGTCTTAAGCAGGTTGATAAGATCGGGCAGGTGCACGCGTGGCGGGCAGTCGAGCAGAGCATGCACGTGGTCGGCTTCGCCGGAACACTCAAGAACGGTGCATTCCCACGAGGCCGTAAGGTCCACAAAGATCGCGGCACATCGATCCAGCATCGCGCTGGAAAAGACATTCTTCCTGAATTTGGAGACCAGAACCAAGTGGTAGACGAGACGATAAACAGCGTTGGAATTGCGGTGAAGCGCTTGCGTAGGCATACCGAACCAAGTATACTGCATCCGTGGTCCGCGTCTTTCGCTATCGTCTCTATCCAACACGCGCCCAAGACTCTGCGCTGCGAGAGACGCTCTGGCGACTGCGTGAGCTGTACAACGCGGCTCTTGAGGAGAGGACAGGCGCGTACCGCAAGCAAGGCGTTTCGCTTTCCGGCTATACGCAGATGGCTGAGCTTCGCGAAGTTCGCGCTCTGCTGCCCGAGTACGCCGCGATTCACGTCCATTTGCTTCAAGACGCGATCACTCGACTTGACAGAGCCTATCGCTCTTTCTTCCGGCGGGCCAAGGCCAAGCAAACGGCTGGCTTTCCGCGCTTCCAAGGACGCGGGCGCTACACGAGTTTCACGTTCAAGGACGCTGCTAATCGGAACGGTGGCGACGGGCACTGGTACGCTTGCATGTGCTGCAACGACGTGCCTGCCAAACCGCTGCCTGCGACTGGCGCAAGTGTCGGCATCGATGTCGGCATCGATGTCGGCATTACGACCTTTGCGGCGCTCTCTAACGGCGAACTGGTCGCCAACCCACGGTATTACGAGCAGGCGCAAGCCAGTCTGCGGCGAGCGCAAAAGACCGTCTCGCGACGCCGGAACAAGCGCTCGAATCGGCGTCGCAAGGCCGTTGCGTTGCTGGCCAAGCAGCATGATCTAAGGCGAAGATCAAACACCGCATGACCGCGGAGGGCGAGCTTAGCCGCAGGTGGAGTCGCGAGCGAGGCGTTTCTAGGTTCTCAGCAGACGCGAACGACGACGAAATTGAGAGTGAGGTGTAACGTGATCGAAGAGGTCATACATGGGGAGTGTATCGAAGTAATGCGGAGGCTTCCTGATCGTTGTGTGGATATGATCTTGTGCGATCTCCCGTATGGGACAACACACTGTAGTTGGGACAGCGTGATCCCCTTTGCCGATTTGTGGGGCCAATACAGGCGATTAATCAAAGACCTTGGAGCTATCGTGCTCACGTGTTCACAGCCCTTCACAAGCATGTTGTTGGTGAGCAACCCCAAGATGTTCCGACACGAGTGGATTTGGGAGAAACACCAAGGAACTAACCCAATGAATGCGAAAGTCGCACCCCTGAAATCGCATGAAAATATCCTCGTCTTTGCCAGTGGTAAAACGCGATACTATCCACAAATGGAACTCGGTGCCCCATATTCTGGATTTGTCTCAGATGCGCCGCAGAGTGAGGTGTATCGCGAAGACTTGCGTTCTGTGCACAGAGACAACAAAGAGGGCACACGGTACCCAAAAACCGTGCTCCGCTTCACTAAAGACCGCGGGAAGCGTTTTCACCCCACGCAGAAACCTGTGGCGTTGTTTGAGTACTTGATCAACACCTACACACTCCCGGGGGATGTTATCCTTGACAACTGCGCAGGTTCAGGGACAACTGGGGTTGCTGCAAGGAACTTAGGGCGCAACTTCATCCTGATCGAACAAGAAGCCAAATACATTCAGTGCATTAATGCGCGCCTAGCGCGGGAGGTGTAACGTGGACGGAAAAAAGAACGACACTGGTAAGTTGCCGCTAGAGTTCCTACCACTCGACGCAATCGAGGCAGAGGCGGAGGTGCTGCAGTTCGGCGCATCGAAGTACGATGCACGGAACTGGGAAAAGGGCATGCGTTGGGGCCGCCTGTACGGTGCTGTGCTGAGGCACTTGTTCGCCTGGTGGAGAGGCGAGGCGAAGGACCCGGAAACAGGTCTATCGCACCTCGCAACCCATCGGTTCGTGGGGCTCAGACCGCATCGCTGTCGAGAACCTCAACGTCAAAGGCCTCGCACGCATGCGACTGGCCAAACAAGTTCACGATGCCGCATGGGCACAGGGGAGTTGTCACCAAGCAATAGTTTGAAGCCATGACTCAACCCAGGAGAGTCAATTTTTGAGAAAAGGACGGGGCTTCCGCCCCGATGGAAACCAATGAAAGTGTATAAAGTAACCTTGATGGTAGTGGACCACGACGAGGTCGGGACGGATCTTCAGGATATCCTTGAAACTACGAAGTACCCTAATCGCTGTATCGAACCTCACGTGATAGATATTGAGTCCAGGGAGATCGGCGAATGGTACGATAGCCATCCACTGAATATAGTTAGTAAGATTAAGGCCGAATTCCTCAAATTGTTTGACTCTTAAACAGCTTCTGGACCCTGCCGAGCGGTCCTGGAGAAAATGCTCGCCTGATCTTACAACAAGGCCCAGGCCTTGATTCAATTTAGCGTAGAAATCAGTCACCTTAATCCATTCATTGAAAGATTACAGTATGTTAGTAAAAGTAAAGTGGTTAATTAAAACTCTGGTTGTCCTGATCGCATTTAGCGCATGTCAGGAGGGTTTCCCTACTACTGAAGTAGTGAGGCAACAGGCTCAAGCTCTCACTATAACTCTAGGCGATTCGACCATCCTGACTGGCAATAACTTTGCCAACGTGCTGGTAGCTAGCCAGGCGACACTGGTCAGTCAGGCCACGATCAACAGCCTGAGCTTCTATGTAAAAAAGACTGGTGGGAAGCTTCGGTTGGGGATCTACAACGCAACTGGACCCAACGGGGGCCCTGGAACCAAACTTGCCGAAACTGTTGAATTTTCAACAGTCGTGGTGGGGTGGAACACGAAGAATGTCGTGACGGCCGTATCTCTCCCGGCCGGATCATACTGGCTGGCATTCCTCGGCAATAACAATGCCCTTCAGCCAGTGTACACGCCGGCTGGCAGTACTGTCACGACATCGTTCACGTATGGGATCATGCCCACTACATTCTCCACCACACCTTCAGCCCGTGCCGAGCGTTATTCCTTCTACGCGACCCTCACAACACCGAATGCTCCGCCCCCCACAGTCACTCAGGTGAGCCTGGCTACACCTAACCCAGTCATGGGCACACAAACGGGCCTGACAGTTCTAGGGGATGACCCGGCTGGGGAACCGGGCCTGACCTATACCTGGTCCGCAGTATCACCTCCAGCGCCCGTTGCGTTTAGCCAGAATGGTACCAACGCGGCAAAGACCACGACCGCTACTTTCACGAAATCCGGAAGCTACACCTTGCTAGCCACAATTGCTAATGCGGGCGGGGGAAGCGTGACGAGTCAGGTGTTGGTGCCAGTCGATCAAACCCAAACTGCCATGACTCTTACTCCTGCTACGGCTCAGGTGCAGCTGAACACTACTGTGCAGTTCACTGCACAGACACGAGACCAGTTTAATCTCGTGATGGCAAGCCAACCTGCCTTTACTTGGACCGTGACAGGTGGAGGTACTGTTGATCAGTCAGGCCTATTTACTGCCGGATCAGTAGTGTCGGGGCCTTTTACTCTTCAGGCCGTGACAGGAGCCCTTCAAGCTCAGGCAAGCGTCACTGTTATGGACCCTAGCATCCTATACCACAGTGGGCTGCAAACCATTCCAAACTTCAATGGTAAGAAGGCAACGATGCCCTACTTGGGATCAAATCGCCTTGTCTTCCGTGACCGTACCCCAGGTAAAGGATCAAACCTTGGAGCTGTATTTTGGCCCGGTTCAACCGGTCCCTTGACGCTCTACACTTCTCGTGATGATGGGACAACCTGGCAGTGGGTTGCTCAAACTGGACCGAGTGTCGGAACGTGGGCCCCTCATTCACTTTGTCAAGATGTGACGGGCAAGGTACATATCATTGGCCAAGCCGACGGCGGGGCAGGCATTGAATATAACCGTATCGCCCTCGTACACGATGCCCAAGGACATGTCACTAGCTTCACAGCCGAAGCCAATAGTGTCCTCATTAACCGAATGAATTACACTAAGTGGCTTCACATTATCGATGGCGTTGACGGGCTTAATAACCCGGTCTTGTTCTATCAAGTTATTATTGAACAAGGTGGTAATGGTCACCGAGTTGTTGTAGGCAAAACAACCGTTCAAGCCGGTCTGTCCCCTACGACATTCTCTGATTGGGGTGACTTGTCTGGAGTCGCAAGCACATCTGTGTACACACCTGCTGTTACAATCATAACTTCAGGTTCATATACAGCCCATAATATGGACTCCAGTATCGCTCAAAATCCTGCCTCGAAAGACCTGCATATCTTTAGCGGGGTTACAAACACGGGTGATATGATACCCCCTACACCTGGTATTAAACGCTTTCGTTATGTAACGGCAGGTGCAAATTGGGTTCCATCTGGTGGGGCTACGCAGGTTGCAGTTGATGGTATCGATCCCCCTTCTTGGGGCTCAGCTAGCTCGACCGAGAACTATGTTTGGTACACGTATTACGACAGCACAGGTCTATTTGTTAAACGCATAGACCAAGCAGGTGTAGAGACCGTGTTTCCAACTCCAGAACCTGGCCTTGGAGGTGCATGGGGTTGGGCCACATTGTCAATCGACCCAACAGAAACTAAATTGTGGGCATTATGGGTTCGCGTTAGCACTATTGGAGGCCCCATGCCTTACTTGGCATTCTCTGGGTTTTACAATGGCTCATCCTGGCAGACATTTAATGATACGGGCGCCGGCTACATTGACCCTTGGGGTCTTGGAGGTACGGTTAACTGGCGCGGAGGCATTGCTGCGATTAGTCCTGATGGATTTTTCACAGGAGCTGGATATCCAGCCAAAATGTTGGTAATTCGCGGACAGTAAGGTTAGACACCTTAGGGGGATTCGGGTCACGTGATCCCGAGTCCCCCCTTTTTCAATTTATGGTACAAGACTCTGTATGACCCTCCCGCATCTTCTAGGTCGATATAAAGCAGCCAGGTCCGCTGCCCGGAGGCCTATGAAGCCGGAGAAGATGACCCTGTTGCTCATGAAGCTCCGAAAAGGGGTTAGCCCTTCGTTCAAAATGGATACCTTGATCCCGATCCTGGAATACTTGGGTCAATGGCGGTTCCAAGATCACGTTTGGCTCGAACCTCAAAGTTTCATCGAAAGCAACGTATCCACATACTCACACTCCATGCCAGAAGCTGTCCTGCAAGAGTGGGAGAAAGCACGATCTCTTGAGGTGCCGGGTCTCCCAAGGCACCCTAAGCTTAACCAGAACTATTACCAAGACGTGGGGGAGATATATCTGCAATCCAACGGAAATCAAGCCTTCAAGTTCAGGGCTTGGAAGGGGGCCAGAGGCACGGCCGTTACATCACCAAGAGGTCAGACATTTAACCTCCTGGTTGCAGGAGATCAACTGCTGGACGCATATCCTGCAAACCTGCGTGATGTCGATAAACAGGGATTTTGGAAGTGGTCAGTATCACAGGGCCTGATTGACCAGATCAATCAGAAACTCATGCTGGATTCGTACGAGATTGAACGTGAAAAAATCAGGGGTCCCGTCCCGACCCGTGACAACGTGGGTACTTGCCCCTGCTGCTTTGGTCTTTTTAAGCTGGCATCTAGAACGAAGCAGGGGAAGGATAAGACGATGCCTGGCTTGGTCCTACACGGGTACAAACGGCCCGGTACGGGATACCTCCACAGTAACTGTTTTGGTCAAGATTGGCCCCCCTTCGAGTTATCTCATGAAGGTACGGACGCCCTCATACAACGGTTAACACTCACCCTGAAGCAAGATCAGCAGTATTTGAATCGTCTACAGCAGGGCGATATCTTGAGCCTACCTAACCCACAAGGCCCTCCACGGAAGAAGTCTGATATTGACTCGCGAGCCTGGGCCCTGTACCTAAAGGACGAAATATCGAGCCAGCAAGCAAGAGTCAATCAGATAAAAAGGGACTTGCAGGACCTGGCCCGGCATGTCGCGAGCTGGGAGCCAAGCCTGCTCCCGACCGGTTGATATTCCCTGGACGGACCCATGAAAGATAAGCCGACACAATATCTGGAGCTCTTGGCGAGCGCTGAGAATCAGGTAACGGGACCCCATGCGTGATATCCTAACATGCCTGCTCCTCCTAAATAAGATAAGAGAGCTGCAGGGCCAGGGCCACTATCAAGTGGGGCGAGTAAGGTTCCTCGATTCTGAACAGGCTATGGAGCATGCCTGTCAGGCTTGCAAGTCGGGCCTGCTGTGGTGGTTTGTCTCCAGGACATACCACATCCAGGACAGGCGTCTTGATGGAATGACGGTAGGGCACGTCACTAAACTGGCTCGATCTAGTACACTGATCAAGACCTGGACTTGTCCACATCTATGGATCGGCCCAGCTGGAAGTTAAGTCTTGCTAACATAGTTCCACACCGCCTGGTCTTCGCGCCAGTGGGTGTTCTCTGCCTCGCGCACCCACGCAGGGATCCTCCCCATGTAGCGCACGATCATCTCCGGGGTGCAGTTGCACGCGGTCTCCATTGTTGGCCGGCCTACCTGCCCACACGGACAGGGGCTCGATGCCACAAGCAGATGGAAGCGCGAGGGGTACGGGCAGCCATTCCCCGTCACGTGCTTGATATGCCAGATGCTCCAGAGCATGGTCCATATCGTTTGGTGAAACTCTGGCGCGTCGTCCAGAAACAACACTCCTCCCGACGCCAAGGACACCTCCCCCGGCCGCCAGTCCCATCCCCGAAGCACCTGCCCATACATCCCGCGCTGGCTAATCGTGTGGTGTGGGGCGCGGAAGGGTGGGGCTAGTTCGGGCCCTTCCCTTCCGAGCCCGGCTAGGTAGAGGATGCGATCAGTCTCGCCGTTATGGTTCTCTATCAGCTTGCCCTGGGATTTCGCCCACAAGCGCGCGTATGTGGTGCGGTCACTCCCGGGCCTGCCCACGATGAAAGAGAGCTTCGGCTCAACGCAATTAGTCACACGTCCTACCATGTTAGTCATACCTGATAGACGGATCGACCCTGCGGGAAATTAAGCCTCCCTTGAAAGCAGTCCAAACAGCCACATAGATCGCTCAGCCTGCGTGCCAGCATGTGCGGATATCACAATTTTGCGAGTGCCTAGCCTCTCAACATTTAGCGTGCCGAGCACGCGGGACGCGTTAAGCTCAGCAATCTGGGCCGGGAGGCCAGCCGACACGATAGACACCTCAATATCGGGCACTCTCGTCGTCGCTGACAGGGTTACGGGCGGCCGAAGGGCTAGCAGCCCTTCCTGGTCATCGAGCGACACAGGACCGCGCTGGAGCGGCTTGCCGTTGATACCATTGACGGGCCCGGAGCTGGACCAAGCCGCAAATGTCGCAACGACCTGGCTGCGACCAGGGCCCGGCACAATCAACAGGCGAGACAGAGATGTTAGACCCCCCAGCCCTGAGACCGCCTGGAGTAGCGTCGGAGCACTCATCGGACCTCACGTTGCCATCGCTCGATCCGAGGCAGTGCTGGACCCTCGTCACAAATGTCCGGCCGTTCGGCCGGGCCGTGAATGAGGTGTTCCGCTCGTGCTATCAGGCTCGGGAACGCTATCCAGCCCTCCCCCATGTCAGTATCGTACAGATTGCTCAAAAATACCCGGGTGCCAAATTCCCGCCTCAGGACGCGTTTCGCTCCCGCCAACGAGGTCACGGTTCGGCATCCGCGGTTTTTGCCAAAAAACACCTCGTAAACCCGCTCGTATCGGATTCGATCAATAATCGACTCAGTCGTGTTTGCCATACCTGATAGACGGATCGACCCTGCGTGAAATTAAGGGAGCGGCCTGACAGCGTAGAAGTGCACTAACTGTGCAAAATTGTTCTGTTTTACGTCAAGCTGGCTGACCCGCTCCCGATCTGGTGTAAGAAAGATCTTAAATCCGATGACGACATGGCGAAAACTAATCAACGAGGCAATGCTAACCCAAGGCGACGGCTGGGAGAATCTGGAAACACACGCTCCACTCACGACCGAGTGGCTGGATGAGGAGTTCGACGATGGATATGGTCTGGAGGAAGGTTGTGCCTTCGCTCTGTGGACCCGTCGCTACATATATTTCCCAGCCTGTTACGATGGGTCCGAGTGGGTAGCATCGATGGCTCGAAACCCTGATGGGGTGCCGGCAGACCATGTCGGCGGGGGCTAAGGCTTAACTTCTGATCAGCTTGATCCGTCTATAGCTTAACAGGCAAGCGCTCCAGCCACACGGGATCTGATGCCCATTCGAGATTTTTATGAAGACAATGATCAACAGAACTAACAGCCTCGCATTCCGCCTGGACCGTGCCCTCGCCCGCGTTCTGGAAAAAAGAGGCGATGAGGACATGCTGGCCGCGATTCGGCAGCTGATGGCCAAGAGTGTAGAGGATACGAGCCTGCTAGCGGAGGCTCGGCAGGTGGGCAAGGATCTGGGTGAGCAGTTGCGGCAAACGACGGCCGCGATGAGGCGCCTGCAGGTAGAACGGGATGATGCTCGGGCGGGCTGGGCTGAATGCGCCTTGCTTTTAGCCCAGTGCGAGAAGGATAAGATCCACCTGCTGGCGATGTGCACGCTTGCGCGCACATATTTGAATAACACGGAGCAGCGATGACCGCTGACAAGATTATGAGACTGGTAGCCGAGTACACTCGCAACCCATACTTTCTGCTACCCGACGGCGGGCCAGGTGTCCTGGCCCTGCAGCTCGCTATCCAACGTGTGGTGGAGGAGCGTGACGAAGCTCTGAAGGCACTCGACGAGGCACGGGAAGCTCGGGTGTTTAGTGAAAACGAGATGCAGGACGCGATAATAGAGCGCGATGAGGCACAACAGGAGGCTCGGGCGGAATGCCATGGGATTGGAGAGTCTGAAAGGTACACGCTTAAGGCCAGCATTCGGCGGGCGGTGGAGGAGCGTGACCAGGCGCAAGAGGATTTTGCGCGCTTAACGAGAATGCGGGCAAGATCAACAAGGGATCGCTATGACTTCTGACGAGATTATGGCCCTGATAGCCACGTTTGTTGAACACCGGTTCTCTCACCCACCACACGACGTCACCGTGTTTTTGGCGATGCAGGCTGCCGTTCAGCTGGTGGTTGCGGAGCGTGATGAGGCTCGAGATGAGTGTGAGCGGATGAGAGCTGAGAGGAATTTATGACTGCTGACGAGATTTTGGGCTTGGTTTTTGATTACGAGCACGCCGATGAAGGTGACAGCCAATTCTGTGGGCGATTCAACTCTGGTCCGTCTTTTCTGGCTCTACAGGAGGCCATCCATCAGGTGGTGGGGGAGCGTGATGCGGCCCTGTTGCGGAATGTTGAGATGCGTATTCTTTGGGTGGCCAGTGAAGCCGATGAGCAGGCCGCGATGGCCGAGCTGAGAATCGAGCGCGATGCGATATTCGCGGAGTGCGAACGGATGAGAGCCGAGAGGAATTTATGACTGCTGACGAGATTATCTCTTTGGTTTTTGAGTACGAGCACGCCGCTGACGGTGACAGCACGGTCGCAGAGGAAGCCGCAGAGGTGAACTTCAAGGCAGCCATCCATCAGGTGGTGAACGAACGCGATGAGGCGTTGGCCCGGCTCGAAGCGATGACGGCCGAGCGCGATGCGGCAGTGGCAACGTTGGGCGACAATGAGGAGTGGACGTCGTGAAAACCGAGTACTCTATCGTTCTGCCGAACGGAACCCGCATTGCGGGAGGGTTTGTCTCGTCGAGGGAAGCGGGGCTTTGGGCCTTCTCTCAGTCGAGTATCATTGGGATTCTTTTCCGAATCGAGCCCAGGAACATGACTCACTATGCTTTCAGAACCAAGTGGAGCGTGACACGCGCTCAAAGGGAGCCTCAGATGAGGGCCTTAGAGATGGCTGACAGGAACCTATGACCGAACAAGAGCTTTTCGACATTGTATACAAACACCTGATGTCTCAGAACGCCAAGAGTATGATGGCGCGGGCGGCGGGACCCGGCTTCATTTGCGCATACCGAGGGAATGACGGGTTGATGTGCGCCATTGGCGTCTTGATACCCGATGAGGATTACCGCGCAGACATGGAGCGCTTTTCCGCTCAGAACCTTTTGGTAAAAGGCGCTTGTCTCAACCACTTGGCGTCTCATCATCGACTTATCGACAAGCTCCAGGGCATCCACGATAACTACCCGGTTAAGGACTGGGATAGGGGACTTCGTGAGACGGCCGTAGCGTTCGGTCTGGTCTGCTCATGACGGGGGAGAAGATGATGGCGAGATTCTGGAGCAAGGTCGACAAAGATGGGCCAGAAGTCACGCATGTTGACGGACTAGGACCGTGCTGGCTTTGGGCGGCGGCGCTGGATAAGGATGGCTACGGCAAGCTGCGCGTTGGCGGCCGGATGCTTAGCGCTCATCGGGTCAGTTACGAACTCCATAACGAGCCGATACCGAACGGAATGTGCGTTTGCCACTGTTGCGACACTCGGCTCTGTGTTAACCCGACCCATCTATTCCTCGGGACTGTGGCTGACAACAACCGGGACATGACAATTAAGGGCAGGCAAGATGCGGCCAGGGGCGAGGCGAGCGGGACAGCCAAGCTCACGGAAGCCGATGTTTTGAGCATTCGCGCTCAACACGCGAAGGGCGGCGTTTCCCAGGGAGCGCTGGCCAAACTGTTCGGAGTCGACCAGGCGAACATCTCGTGCATCATCTCGCGAAAGAGATGGGCCCATGTCTAAGCCAGCTTGCCAAGAGGACATGCCCTACCAGATTGACGCCGTGTCAGCGGCGCTCTCCCATCAGGTGGTTGCGGAGCGCGATGAGGCTCTGAAGGCACTCGACGATGGGCGCGAAGCATGGGCATTCAGCGAAAACGAGATGCAGAACGAGATAATAGAGCTGATGAAGGAGCGCGATGAGGC
>Ga0163150_10005752_pt1 | contig 15628 bp, 7 predicted proteins | sample OliLakLV19P2IB_FD_148628 | JGI IMG/M metagenome (GOLD analysis project Ga0163150, IMG submission 148628) | Freshwater microbial mat bacterial communities from Lake Vanda, McMurdo Dry Valleys, Antarctica - Oligotrophic Lake LV.19.P2.IB | ecosystem: Environmental > Aquatic > Freshwater > Lake >...
TTTCATGTCGAGATGCTTGATCCCTTCGCTCCACCACTTGGGCGCATCAGCGCCCTTCAGGTAGTGATTGAAAAAGTCCAGCATCCGGTAGCTATAATCCTTGCGGTTGCCTGGCTCCCGCAAGCCATGATTCTCGCCGGTGTATTGCAGCATCACGACCGGCTTGCCCAACCGGCGCAGGGTATTGAAATACTCAATCCCCTGGTTCCAGTCGACCGCTCCGTCGGCGTCGTTGTGCAACAGAATCAACGGCGTCGTAACCTTGTCGGCGTAATACACCGGTGAATTCCTGGCATAGGCATCCAGATTGTCCCAGTACCCACCTTTGAAACGCCCCTGGCTGCTTTCAAAGATCGGCTGGTTGGCACTTCCCGAATTCCAGTAGATCGAACTGTACATGCTGATCATGTTCGTCAGCGGAGCACCTGCCACGGCGGCTTTGAAGCGGTCGGTCTGCGTAATCAGAAACGCCGTTTGGTATCCACCCCAGGAATGACCGTGCAAGCCGACCCGGTCCGGATCAACGACTCCGCTCGCGATGGCAGCATCCAGACCCGCCAGAATACAGTCCTTGCTGGACAGTCCCGGATCGTTGATCTGGAACACGATGTCGGGATTGAAGACCGCATAGCCATTGCTGGTGTAGATCGACGAACTGAATCCACCGGTTCGCGGCGAATCAAACCGGTTGGCGTTCTGCGAAAGTTTCTCGTACATGTAGACGATCGTCGGGTACTTCTTCCCTTCGATATAGTCGGCAGGCAGGAACAGCGCGCCCTGCAGCTTGACACCCTGCGAATTGGTGTAATCGACCAGCCTTACACCGGCTGACCATTTGAAGTCCTGCCTCTGTTTGGACAGGTCGGTCAGCTGCCGGGGTTCTTTCAAATCGGGGCCGCCAACCAGCCAGGCCGTGATGTCCTGCTGCGTCCCTCGGGACCAGGAATAGATTTCGTGATCCTTCAGTTTGCTTAGCGACCCGAAACTGGCGTCGTCCCAAACCAACAACTCGACACCGGCAGTGTCCGGGCTGATTCGGCCAAAGCCTGCCTTCTTGGTCCACTCGCCGTAGGCGGAAACGTAAACCGCTTTGGACAGATCGATTCCCTCGATGTCAGGATCGAAGCGGTGAGGATTGGAGTACCGAATCTGCTCTGCCTTTCCATTGACGGTCAGGTTAACCGCTTCGTCCCCATCGACCGAGACTTTCCAGATATCCCATCCGTCACTCAGCAGCACATAATCACCCGCCGTCGTCCAGCCCACGGGACGTTGGGGCGGATTGATCACATTGTGGTCATCTTCAGTATCGACAAACGAGACTCCGGCCTTTTCGGTAATGTTGGTGTGGGTCCCGTTGGCCAGGTTGTAGATATAGAAATGTCCTTCATTCCGGTAGTACAACAGATCGACTCCGTTGGGACTGACATCAAAAACATATTGGGCCTTTTCCAGAACCAGTTTTCGTTTCCCGTCAGCCAGGTCGATGGAGTAAACGTCGCGAAACCTGTTTCCCTCGAGGTTGCCAAGGCGTTCATATTTCTGGTCATCCGTGCCAATCGCAAATTTGTACGGACGGGATACTGAAGCGTCCGGGATTTCCTCATCGGCCAGTCGAAACGTCGTCCCTTTGTCGACCAGATATACGCACAGGTCCGAACGGTTTTTGTCCCGGGCCTCCTGCTTTTGCTGCATCGACTGCAAACGGGGATCGTTCCAGTGCCAGATTACCAGGCCCGCAGTTTCCTCTTTGTCTGCGGCCGCAGCCGGTGGTTTCGGCTTGTCAGCCTCACCCCCGGCTGATTCCTTGCTGCCGTCCGACTTTTCCTTCCCATCGTCCTTTTTCGGTTTCAGCTGGTGAATCCCGAAAAAGACTGCCGTCCGGTTGTCGTTCCACTGCGGGTTGCGATTGGGACTGATGGTCATGTCATCCGGTACGGCCGGATCTTTTTCCGGATCGAGTGAAATCTTTTTCTGGTTCGGGCCACCGATGTCGGCAAATGCCAGCAGCGAATGGCGTTCGTTTTCAAACTTGTCGTCCTTTTTCGATTTCAAAACGGACAACGCGTCCCCTTCGCGGGTCCATGACATGGAAACATACGAGGCCTTGTCACTGTCGAGCGACTCGATCCGGTTGTCGGCGACATGGACCAGCTGAACGCCATTTCCGGACTTCCCTTCGGCGTCGATTGTCATTGCCAGGACCTTGCCGGACTTGTTGAACGAAAAACTCCGGACGTTTCCGATGTTGATGTTGGTCCCTGAGACCAGGTCATGAATCAGCAAGTCGGTCCCTTCCCAGCCCTTGTCCCCTTCGGGCCGGCCTTTGGGTTTCATCCGGCTGATCGCAAGGCATTTGGGGTTTTCGCCCGAGAACGAAAAACGTTGGGCACTCTCAAATTCCGTTTTCTCACCGGTTTCCAGGTTCAACAGCACAGCCGTGTTCTTCAGCGGCTCACCGGATTTCTTTGAGGCTTTGGCGGCCTTGTCTTTTGGAGCATCGATGTACGCTACGAACTTGGAATCGTGCGAGAACTCGAACTGGCCCGAACCCGGTCCGACTTCGAATTCATACCGGTTGGACGCTTTGCTCTTTCCTTCCTTTTCAGTCGAATCTTCACTGTCTTTGTCCGCCTTCGATTCCCCGGTCCCTTCCTTCGATTCCCCGGTCCCTTCCTTCGATTCCCCGGTCCCTTCCTTCGATTCCCCGGTCCCTTCCTTCGATTCCCCGGTCCCTTCCTTCGCATCCCCGGTCCCTTCCTTCGCATCCCCGGTCCCTTCCTTCGCATCCCCGGTCGCGCCAGCCGACCCGTCTGTTTTGGCGATGATCAACTGGCCATCCCCTTCGGCCGGCATCACGACGTGCGCGGACCACTGGCCGTTGGGAGAAAGCGTAAAATTGCCAACCCCTTTCCAGCCATCAGCGTCGGCAATGGTCAAAACCCGGGGAGCCGACGGCTTTTTGTCGGGATCAACATCCTGCTGCGCAAAACCCGAAAGGCAAAAAGCCATCCAGCAAACCAGACAGAGCAATTGGGTGCGGCAGTTCATGGGTGATTCCGGTCCAGGTTTACGTTAATTGAAAACTGACAGTTCTGACAGCGTCAGGTTCGTCACGTTGATCCACACCGGACCGGTTTTCCGGCTCCCTCTCCACCAAATGTTTCGCGCCATTTCTGGATGCATTACCAACTTGCTTTACCGCGAAACATTAGGGGGAGAGGGCTGGAGTGAGGGGGCAAAATTGCGATGTCCAGTTACCCGCCTATCTTAATTGCAATCCCAACAGAAAAAACCTGGCTGGTGCGGACTTCTCCGGATTTACAGCGATGCAAGCCGGACGACCATCGCTTCAAGTGCCGTTCCTGCTTTACGGGGCTGTATACCGGCTCTCCTGGCTCAATCCGCATCACCGTGGTCGGGGCCACTCATTACCGCCCGTCAATCATTTTTGTCATCGTGACAGACGAGATCGATGGATATCGCATCAAGCCAGCTCCCGACAGAACAAACCAGGGTAACCAAATTGTGTTCGCGTTAATCGCCCTCTTTTCGAAATCTTCTTCCCTGCGCTCTCTGCGCCTCCGCGACCTCTGCGTTTAGGACCAGGTCAAGAACAACTTCCGCTTTTGTTTGCCAATTCGGGAGGTCGAGGCTCCTGCCGAGACATACTCTCGAGCGAACCTGTTTCGGCGGGAGCCTCAACCTCCCAGGATCTGGGAAGTTATTTTGACCAATTCCTTAAATCCCCCAAGCGATGACACAAATCCAACGCAAAGGCCCATCCGCAGAATTCAAACATATTGGTGGCCACCGCCCTGTGGTCCAAGCCGATCGAGTCCCAAACGAACGGCCTTCAGATTCCCGCAAGTTTTCTGGCCTTAATCGTCAGCCCAACTTACCGGTATTCGCGACTACCAGCCTTCTGTCGTTTGGGAACCGGAAAATCCCGGACTCCAATGGATTGAAAACCGGAACTGGGCCTGCGAGAATTTGATCCCAGCCGGTCCGGAATTGCGAACCAAACATGTAACTGGAGTGCCCTGATGAAAACGATAACCAAATTCGCACTGATGCTGCTTGTTTCGGTCCTTGCCAACTCCAGGACCTTTGCCCGGCAGGACATTTCGTTCGACTACAAGGGAGAACTGGAAAAGATCGCGGTCATCGACCAGAAAGTGATGATGCCGATGCGGGACGGAATCCGTTTGTGTACCGACATCTATCGACCGAAAACCGCTGAGCCGGTTCCGGTAATTTTTTCCAGAACACCCTACAACTTCAACATCTGGCGGAATGGCGAAGAATCGACGGGGAGTTATCGCAGCGCCTTCGAAGCTGTCCAACGGGGCTATGCCTATGTCGTCCAGAACGAACGGGGCCGCTATTTTTCCGAAGGGCAATGGGACATTCTCGGCACGCCATTGACCGATGGCTACGACTCCTTTACCTGGATGTCCAACCAGCCGTGGTGCAATGGCCGGATCGGTACGATCGGTTGCTCCTCCACTGCCGAATGGCAAATGGCCGTTGCCTCGCTGGATCACCCGGCCCACGCAGCGATGGTACCCCAGGGATTTGGTGCCGGCGTCGGACGGGTTGGACAATTCAACGAACAGGGGAACTGGTATCGGGGTGGTGCCGAGCAGATGCTGTTTTTCTCGTGGCTGTACGGAGTGCAGAACGATCGCGTTCGACCGACCTTTCCGCCCGATGCGACCCAGGAAGAGCTGATCCGCAATTCCCGCTTTTTCGATCTCGCTCCAGAGCGGCCTTCGGTCGACTGGGTGCAAGCCAACAAGCACCTGCCGGTCCAGGACATTATGAAAAATGTAAACGGGGCGGTTGGTATCTATGAAGACATGATTCGCCGGAAGCCCAATGATCCGAAATGGCATCAGGGGGGCCTGTACCACGACAACATGCCGTTTGGCGTACCCAGCTTCTGGTTCGTCTCCTGGTTCGATGTAGCCAGCAGTCCCAATCTCGCGCTGTTCAATCACGTCCGCAAAAACGGCATCGACCAGAACGTACGGGACAACCAGTATCTGATTATTGCTCCCAACACGCACTGCGGATTCAAACGGTCGACCGAAGAAACCATCGTCGGCGAACTGAATGTCGGTGACGCCCGGCTGGACTACGACGCGCTGACCTACGGCTGGTTCGACGCCAAACTCAAACAGGACAACGCGGCGGTCGAAATGCCCCGCGTCCGTTATTACACGATGGGCAAGAACCAATGGCAGACCTCCGACGAATGGCCTCCAGCCAACGCCCGGATGACGCCTATGTATCTGTCCAGTCAGGGAAAGGCCAATACTCTGAACGGCGATGGCAGGCTCTCCATTTCCAAACCAGGAGCCAACGCCACCCCGGATTCGTTCGACTATGACCCGATGAACCCGGTAGCCAGCTACGGCGGAAACGTTTGTTGCACCGGTGGCGCGATCGAAGCCGGTTCTTTTGACCAGCGAAAGATGGAAACCCGGCCCGAGATTCTGGTCTATTCGACCGAGCCGCTGACCGAAGGGCTTGAAGTCAGTGGTTTCATCGAAGCCGAACTGTACGTTTCGTCATCGGCGAAAGACACCGATTTCACGATCAAGCTGATCGATGTTTATCCCGACGGCGCCGCCTATAACCTGGACGAAACGATCCAGCGGGTCCGTTACCGGGACGGTTATGATCATGAGTCGTTCATGGAAGAGGGGCAGGTTTACAAACTGAATCTTTCCCCGATGTCGACCAGCAATTACTTTGCGGCCGGACACCGGATTCGAATCGAAGTCAGCAGCAGCAACTTCCCCCGTTTTACCCGGAACATGAACACCGGCGGCAACAACGTCGATGAGACCACTGGCATCATTGCCCGCAACACCATCCACCATTCCGTCGAACACCCCTCCCAAATCCGCCTCCCCATAGCAACCCAACTCACCGAAGCAGTCGATCCCGGACGGGAGTAATACACCTCGCCCGAAGAGACGTTTGCGTGCAAGCACAATCACCTGTTTAACGTCGTATTGGCAACTGCCATTCAATGTTTAACCGCGAATCTTGCCACACATGCGCATTTCCGTAACACGTCCAATTGCATGAAACAATTCAGTGTTCGGCCGCGAAGCACGTCGCCATTCCCCGACCGCGATTCGCGGTTAAACGGGTAATGGGCCAGAGAATATTTGGCATCTGGACTATCCGGCACTTTTTTTCCGAATCGCGAATCCCCCTGCAAATATCACCGCACACCCGGCGAGTGAGCTGATCCAGTGGGGGGTTTGCGGGATGCCGAAATCGGGTAAGCCGAACGATGGCCAGAAGAGGGGACCGAGCAACGCTATCAAAACTCCGGGGATTGCAACCAGACTGTAGTTCCAGCCCGTTGCGAAAGCACTGAACAAAACCACCAGCCCAACAAGGACCGGGGCCAGCGAATTGAACAGGCCTCCCACGATCGGGAAATTCAGCGGCGGATATTTTTCGGTTAAGGGACCGAATCTCATGGTGGTTATCGAGTTGACGTCCCAGGACTGGACAGTCTGGCCAATCGCTTCCGCCTCGGCCCGCAACGATTCCAGCCTGGCCGGATCGAGAAAGCCGTTTTGTTTGGCCCAAAATACACAGCCAGCAATTAACCCGGCGGCCAGCAGGAACCGGAATTTGGCACCGAACAAATGATCCAGCGCCGCCTGCTGGGCCCGCTTTCCAAACGTCTTCGCATCAGGCTTTGGCCCGCTGTGTGCATCTAGCAGCATGGCCCGGATCCGGTCCCGCTTGGCTTGCACCGAATCCCCCGCCTGTCGGCCCGATGATCAACCCTGGTTCTATCGTCTTGAGTGAAAAACTGTGCCCGCATTCCGGGCAAGCGATCTGGTTGGACATGAATGTGGGCCTGCATTGCCAGGGGAAGGAGGCGAACGGAACAGGATGGGCTCACTCACATGCTACCCTGCATTTCAAAAACCCGTCAATGATTGGTCAGGCAGCAAACCAGGAGACCGCGTTCTCGAAGATCGACAGACCGTCCGGTTTCCGCTTCCGGTCCAGGCGGGTCCAGCGCGGGTGATGGGTCAGGTGCACATTCCGTTCGGGATGAGGCATCAACCCAAAAACCCTGCCAGTCGAATCACACATTCCGGCGACGTCACCGGCCGACCCGTTCGGGTTCCCACCGGTCGGGCTATCAACATACCGGAGCGGCAGTTGGGCGTTGGACGAAAACTGGTCCAGCGTCGCACCATCGCGGGTCACAAAACGGCCTTCGCCATGGGCGATCGGCAAGTACATCCGGTCAATGCCTCTCAGGAACACACACCGATCACCCTCGGCCTGCAATGCCACCCATTTGGCCGTATATCGCCCATTGGTGTTCCAAGTCAGTGTCGCCCCGAATCCGTCGTTATCCTCGTTGTCCAGCAAACCGGTTTTGATCAGCACCTGAAAACCGTTACAGATCCCCAGAATCAGGTTTCCGTTGTCGCGAAACTGCAGCAGCTGTTCCTGGAGCCGTGCCCGGATCGAAGACGCCAGGATCTGCCCGGCCGAAATGTCATCTCCATAACTGAAGCCACCCGGAAAGCAGACAATCTGAAACCGCTTCAGCAACGACGGATCGTCCACCAACCGGTTCACGTGCACGGCCTCGGTACTGGCTCCGGCCAGCTGAAACGCCCACGCCGACTCTTCGTCGCAATTGGTTCCCGGTGCCCGCAAAATCAATGCCGATGGTTTGACCATGACTATTCTCAATTCCTGAAGAAACTCGCGATCCAAAAGGGGTCTGACCATCCCGGATTTTCAAAGGGTCTGACCCCTTTTGGTAAAAACTATAAACGTAGCGAACCCTACTTCCAGTTCAATGTCTGTTGCCATGCCGATTTCATTTCGGTCACACCGGCAGACAAAACCGTTTTCCCATCAAACTCAATCTTCAATTCCGGTTCAGCCGACACCGAACCGATCTGTACAACGGGCAGCCCGCCGAAACATTGCTCAAATGCCGAAGCATTCTCCGCCGCGACTTCGCAGACAAACCTCGATGCCGATTCGGAAAACAGCCGCACAAAACCGCCGGCTTTCGATTCACCGTCCATCGGCATACTGTCCAGACTGACATTCGCACCTAGCCCACCAGCCAGGGCCATCTCGGCCAGCGACCCGGCCAGCCCCCCTTCGCTCAAATCATGGCAACTGCGAACCAGTCCCGCACCCATCGCCCGGTGCAATGACCGGAACAACGATTTCGCAGTCGCATGGCAAACGTCCGGCACAACACCCTGTCCATGTTTTCCCTCAACAAGCAGCGCGTGCGATCCACCGAGATGTTCTCCCGTCTGGCCCACCAGATACAACCGGTTACCGGCTTCTTTCCAGTCCATCGTGACCGCATTGGTCACGTCCGGAATCTGGCCAAGTGCACTGATCAGCAATGTCGATGGAATCGTCACCGTCGTTCGTTCGCCGTTGTCGGCGGTATAACTGAATTCGTTATTCAGGCTGTCCTTGCCGCTGATAAACGGGGTCCCCATCGCAACCGCCGAGTCCTGGCATGCGATCGCAGCCCGCACCAGTGAGCCCAGCGTTTCCGGACGGTCGGTATAGCCCCAGCAGAAATTGTCCAAAATTCCGATCCGCTCCGGATCAGCCCCGGTCGCAACGGCATTGCGAATCGCTTCATCGATCGAAGCCGATGCCATCCGTCCCGGATCCAAGTCACCAAACAGCGGATTCATGCCGTTGGAAACCGTAATTCCCCGCTGACTGGACAGGACCGGCCGGACTACCGCAGCATCCGAAGGTCCGTCTTCCATGACACCGACCAGCGGCTTGACCACGCTTCCACCCTGAACCTCATGGTCGTACTGGCGAATGACCCAATGCTTGCTTGCCACATTCGGATGGGCCAAAACTTTCAGCAACGTTTGCCTGAAATCCGTTTTCTCCAACACCTGGTGGTCCACCGGCGTTACCGTTGGCAACCGGTAGACCGCTTCGCGAATGACCGGTGGCCGGCCGTCATGCAGAAAATGCATTGACAGGCGACCGACTTCGTTGCGTTCATACTTCAGGACCAAATCGCCGCCTGGCCGAAACTGTCCGATCACCGTCGCTTCGACCGATTCGCTTTCGCAAAGGGTCAAAAACTCTTCCCATTTGTTTTCCGGTACCGCAAGGACCATCCGCTCCTGGGCCTCGGAAATCCAGATCTCGGTGCAGGACAACCCGTCATATTTCAGCGGAACCCGGTCCAGCCAGACTTCGGCCCCGATCTTCTCACCCATTTCACCAACGGCACTGCTGAATCCCCCCGCTCCACAATCGGTGACCGCGTTGTACAGTCCGCGATCCCGGGCCTGCAGCAAAACGTCCGTCACCATTTTCTCAACGATTGCATTGCCGATCTGAACGGCCCCGCTGCTGGTTGTCTCGCTGGTCTCGTTCAATTCAACCGAACTGAACGTGGCGCCGTGAATCCCGTCGCGACCGGTTCGCCCACCCACCGCAACGATCAGGTCGTTCGGTTGGGGATGTTTAAAACTGTGTTCCCGGGGAATCAGCCCGACGTTGCCACAAAACACCATCGGGTTTCCGACATATCGCTGGTCGAACCAGATGGCACCATTGACCGTCGGAATTCCCATCCGGTTTCCATAGTCGCGGACACCAGCCACAACACCCTTCATGATCCGCCGGGGATGCATTACGCCCGGAGGGAGTTCATCCTGGGGCGTTTCGGGGTTGGCAAAACAGAAAACGTCCGTGCTGCAAACCGGACGGGCACCCATCCCGGTTCCCAGCGTATCCCGAATCACGCCACCCAATCCGGTGTTCGCTCCACCATAAGGCTCAATCGCGGACGGCCTGTTATGCGTTTCTACTTTGAAAGTCAGATTGAATTGATCGTCAAAGCGGATGATCCCCGCATTGTCCTTGAATACGCTGACACACCAGTCATCGTCCCCCAGCTGCTCGCGGATTTTCATCGTCGCTGCGAAAATCGTCTCCTTCAACATGTTGTCGAATTGACGCGTTCCGTTTTCGTCCGTGTAGGTCACGCGACCGGCAAGTGTTTTATGGCTGCAATGCTCGCTCCAGGTCTGGGCAATCGTCTCGAGCTCAATCTCGCTGGGGTCGCGACCGAGTGTCCGGTAATGTGCCTGGATCGTTTGCATTTCGACCAGGGTCAGGCTGAGTGTCCCCTCGCGGCTGATTCGCAGAAGCTCATCGTCGCCGGCGTTTCCAAGCGGCACGGTGACCTGTCGAAAATCCCAGTGCGACCCGAGCCCAAGACTGGTCGCGGTCAGCGGGCCAACCACCAGTTGTTCGATCGAATCATTCAGCAATGCCCGCTGCTGAAGAACCTTCAGGTCGGCCGGAGAAATGTCGCGGAACTCGAACCTGCGAAAGGTCCGCACCATCGAAACGTCGTGACCCAGTTGCCGGATGGCCGCAAGTGCACTCTCCGCTTCGGGATCCGTCACTCCGGGGCGGGGCAGAACATGCAGCAGTACTTCAAAGTTGCCTGATTCGTCAGCGGAATCTCCGGCCAATTGGCGCACCACCGGCACCTGCACAATCGCTTCGGCCAGCAAGCCCGCTGCAATCCGCTGTGCAACTTCCAGGTTGATTTCACCAGACAGCAAAAACCCCCGGGATGCGTTCACCTCGAACTGTCCAGGTAGTCCCAGTTCGCTCGCATGCGTGTAAACCTGGTCCGTCAGCCGGCTGGTGAAACCGGGAGCAGCCGGGAGATCAATCTGAAATACCGCTGCTGCTGCAGAACTGTCCCGGGAATCCACGACAGCTGGTTCCGTTTCGCTGGCCGAAGTAGTCATGCTGGGTCCGGGTTCACGCCCGCCTGGGGAATCGAAGAATGGTCACCTTTGTCTGCGATTGTAACATATTCCCGGGTGGTCTCCAGGATGAGGTCCCACTATCCAACGTACAGAAAACCGGCAAAAAAAACCGCTGCCGAAAAATTCCGGCAGCGGTTTGAATTTGATTCCGGTTCGGACGGTTCACTACCAAATCCGGATGCGTTCTGATTCCGGCTTGAACAGCTTGTCGCCGGGCTTGAGTTCAAACGCATCATAAAACGCATCGATATTCATAACCGGTCCATTGGCCCGATATTCCGATGGAGAATGCGGATCGGCCAACAGCCGGTTGATCATCTCGCTCTCCCGGTACTTTCGCTGCCAGACACGACTCCAGCCAACAAAAAACAGCTGGTTACCCGACCACCCCGCGACCTGCGGAGGCTCCTGCCCCTCTTTGGCCAGTTGGTAGGCTTTGTACGCAATTGCCAGGCCGGACAGGTCGGCAATATTCTCACCCAACGTCAGGTTCCCATTCACCTGTTTGCCGGGAACCGGTGAGTACTGTGCGTACTGCGAAACCAGCCGGTCCGTCAGGGCCTTGAACGAGGCCCGATCCCGGTCCGACCACCAGTTGCGAAGGTTTCCATCGCCATCGTACTGGCTTCCCTGGTCATCGAATGCGTGACTGATTTCGTGACCAATCACCGCCCCGATTCCTCCGTAATTCAAACCGTCGGGAGCGTTTGGATCAAAGAACGGAGGCTGAAGAATCGCAGCCGGGAATACAATCTCGTTCATGCTCGGGTTGTAGTAGGCATTAACGGTCTGCGGAGTCATTCCCCATTCCAGACGGTCCACCGGCTGGCCCAGCCTCGTGACGTTCCGGTCGTGCTCCAACATGGCACTGCGCATCATGTTGCCAACCAGATCATCCGGTTTGACAACCAGCGCCGAGTAATCCCGCCACTTTTCGGTGTAGCCGATCTTGGTGGTGATTTTCTCCAGCTTTGCCCGGGCCGCCGCCTTGGTCTCGTCGGTCATCCAGTCCAGTTCGCCGATGCTGCTGGCAAATGATTTCAACAGGTTATCGACCAGCGCTTCCATGCGGGCCTTGGATTCGGCGGGGAAATACTCCTCCACATACAAACGACCGACCGCTTCACCCAGTGCTCCAAAGTCACCGGCACCTCCACCGGTAATGGCCAACACCCCCCGTTTCCAGCGCGGCATCAGCTCCTGGGTACCTGCCAACTGTTTGTCATGAAAGCCGAAATGGGCATTCACAAAATCATCGGAAAGATACGGAGCCGAGGTATCGACAATTTGCACCTGCAAATACATCCGCCAGGTGTCGACAGGAATCTCGCCAATCAACAGATTCAGCCGGTCAAAATAGCTTGGCGTCACCACGTTGACTTCGCTGACTTCGGCCAGCCGGGACAATTCGAAAAATTTCGGCCACTCCACAGCCGGAACCGCCTTGGCCAGTTCAGCAACGGTTCGCTTGTTGTAGGTTTTCTCCGAATCACGCATCTCAACCCGTGACCACCGGATGGCAGCCAGGCGGGTTTCCAGGTCCAGAACTTTCTGGCCCACGTTTTCCCCTTCGATCCCTCCCAAACGGGCCAGCTCGTCCACATACCGGACCAGTGCAGCGCGGTGCTCGTCGTATTTTGGATCCAGCCGGTTCAGGTAATACTCGCGATCCGGCAACATCGTCCCACCCTGCACGAGTGAGGTGATGTATTGTTCCGAATTTTTCTCGTCGACAGTGACGAACAATCCGATCGGGGAACCGATACCCAGTACGCCAAGTTTTGCAAATGACTCGACTACTTGCTGGTGATTGACCATCTCCGAATACTCTGAAATCAGTTCGCTGATCGGCATTACCCCTTTTTCGTTGGCAGCTTTTTCGTCCATGAAGCTCTTGTAAAAGTCGCCAATCATCTGGGCTTCACTCCCTGGCTCGGCATTGGAAACTGCGGCCCGCTCAATCGTTGTTTTCATCCGTTCGCGGGACAGATCGTCCAGCTGGATAAACGAACCGTAGTTGGATTTGTCAGCCGGAATTTCGGTGACCTTCAGCCACGTTCCGTTCACATGCCGATAGAGGTCATCCTGGACCCGAACCGAGGAGTCAACCGATGATGTGTCGAGTGAAAAACCCTGGCCGTACGCCCGGCCAGCCAAAACGGTACACGCGATCGCGGCGATAAAGATAATCTTCATTATTCAGGTGAATTCAGCAGAAAGTTGGCGGAAAACAAACCGCCCAGTCTCACCTGAAAATCCAACTATTACAATGGCCTGTCAGGTCCCTTTTCGACCACCGGAATGCTTGCCGGTTCGCCGCGTCGTAGTTGTCACCGTCCTGGCATTTCCCGTTGCTGCAGCAACTGTGACCCGATATTTGCCCGGGAAAAACAAGGCGGAGCCGCGAAGTCCTCAAGCGATGCATGGAAAACGTCGAATCCCGTCAAGATCCGCTTGCCTGTGTGTTAAAATCCAGCCCCTTCCGGGGCTGGCCTGTCCACAAGCGTAATTCCATTTCCGCCTGCCGCAGCGCCTGGCTATCTCATGATAGTGACCGTGCTGTCGACCTTGGAAATAATTTCCTGAATCGGCCGCAGGTTAGACGCGCGGGCTGGCCAGGTGGTACCGACGTCCTGTCCGTTGGAGCGAACGCCCCCATCGTACCAGAACCAGCCTCCGGAAATCACGCCGACCACTTCCCGGTTTGCGTTGAAGACCGGACCACCAGAATCACCGGCCAGCAGCGTTGCGTCGGCGTAGATTTTTTGTTCGGACGAAGGTGGCGATGCAGCTGCGTTGAAGTGCCGCAGGCAGCAAGACAGATCCGACCCGCCACCCAAACCGGCAAACTCCAGAACGTCACCACCGTCGACAGACTTCTCAGCCAGTTTTGCCGGTTCAACTTCGGCCGGAATCCAGACGTGAATCAATGCGACGTCAGCCTGTTCGTCATGGGCCACGACGCGGCAGTTCTTTGCTTTTCGCCCACCGCGATAGGTCACCGCGACTTCGTTCTTGCCGTTGTCATCGGCGACGACATGATAAGCCGTCAGGCAGAAACCCAACTTGCCGCTCTCTGAGGTTTGCGTTTTGTCGAGCGCGATGATGACGCCGGTTCCGGTTCCACCGTTACAGGCAACCTGCACAACGGCATTATGATGCGTGGCGTCGGCTGACCATTTCCACAAGAGCGTGTCTTTACCGGTCTGGGCCTGACAGCAGCAGGCCAGTATCGAGAGGGCGAGAATTACAGTGCCATGCAGTACCAGTTTCATGCCTACGCCTCCTTGTGCTCAGGAGCCGGCATCTGGTCGGCTGAAAATTCGACTTTTGCCGGCTTGTCGCGGCCTGTCCTGTGGAGCTTCATGCTCCCAATGACCATCAGGTCACTCACAGGCATATTCGTCGGATTGGTTCGCAGATACCGGATTCAAAATCAAGATCGGTTTTCGGAGATCATCTCGGCCGTTTGAAAAGTTCTTTGGTCTGACTGTCCTCTCCGTCTTTCCTGATCGTTGAACCGTCACTGCTCCGACGGCCTTCCGCATTTCATTTTTCGTCCGCTGCGACAGATTGACTTCAGCCTTGATTGAATTTGATCACCACTAAAGCCGAAATAACGGCGTTCGGCCTGGCAAACTGCAGCAAATATCCGGATTCTGTCAGCTGCCGGCACCCCAGTTTGAAATTGGAAAAAACTCCCAAATTCCGCGACATCCGGGCAACCTGCTGCGACGCTCAGGGATTGCCGCAGTGATCCGGGCACCAGCAACGGGATATTGGAAGACCCTGCGATTAAGGCGGCCAGGTCGCTTAGTATTCGCTGTTACTCAAGGCAACCGGATTGCCATCATTCCTGGCCGATTCCATCAGCGCGTCCATCACCGCCTGGGTTTTGTACGAACTGGCTGGCCAAAACGGATCGGGCTGTCCGGCCAGTACATTGTTGGAAAATGTCCGAACGAGGCAAACTTCCTGCGCCGAAGTATGGGCATTGCTGTACTCTTCCACGTATTCGAAAGTTTCCTGCTGTTCGTAGTTGAAGTCGTAACCGCTCCGGTTGAATGTTGGTTTGTTGTATTTGATCGCCGATCTCGCTCCGAACCACGGCAATGCAAAATCGTCGATCAAAAAACTTCCTTCCGTGCCGCTGATGTGCACCCACTGCTGGTTTTCCGTCACGAAACTGCAATACAGGCTGGAGGAAACATTGCCGCGAAAGCACAGCTCGCCACTCATCTCAACCGGTGGACCCGATCCCGGGCGCTGTTGATGAAACCGCCCGATCACGCTGGTCGGCATCTCTTCGTTCATCGCCCACAAGGCGATCCGGATGTTGTACCAGCCCAGATCACCCAGGCATCCCCACGGTTCCAGATGCTGGTCGGCACGGATATTCCCGGAAAAAAACTCGGGCGGAGCCCGAAAACTGAACTGGCTGTTAATCCGCCGCAATTCGCCAAAACGCTTCGGATCCTGAAGTATCTGCTTCATCCGCTCCAGCCGCTGGCCATGCATAAACATGACATTATCCATGAACTGAACGCCCGCTCGTTCGCAGGCCTGAACCATTTCATCCATTGCGGACATCGACATGGCGCAGGGCTTTTCGCACAGCACATGTTTGCCGAGCCTGGCCGCAGCCTGGACCCATTCGGCACGCAACCCGGTCGGCAGCGGAATGTAAACGGCGTCAACTTCCGGCATCTGCAACAGTTGTTCGTAGCCGCCACAGGCCACCGGTCTTTCCTGGACCCCGAACCGGCTGT
>Ga0163150_10005756_pt1 | contig 15617 bp, 17 predicted proteins | sample OliLakLV19P2IB_FD_148628 | JGI IMG/M metagenome (GOLD analysis project Ga0163150, IMG submission 148628) | Freshwater microbial mat bacterial communities from Lake Vanda, McMurdo Dry Valleys, Antarctica - Oligotrophic Lake LV.19.P2.IB | ecosystem: Environmental > Aquatic > Freshwater > Lake >...
CACCGGAAGTACCCAAGGTCGGTCGCGAGACTGATTCGTAAGTATTGCCATCGAGATCGAATATCCGACTGCCAGCAAGCTGTGTACCTGCGCGTAGGACGGCCTGGAAACGCCTGAACTTGCGAAGCGCAGCGATTTTCTGTTCAGCAGTTACTTGGGCCAATGCAATCGGGTCCTCGCTGAGATCAACTGGTTCAAGTCGAAACTGCAGCGGCTCAAACAGGGCGTCGGCCGAAGCAAACGATCCCGCAATCAAAACCTCGACTTTTGATTTGCCGGCCGTCACCGTCTGGTAGAGCAGGCTGAATTCCAACTCGTGAAACTCTTCCTTAGGAACGTCGGGCACTGGAGCGGGCGCAAATCCATACGCACTACCTCGCCTAGCATCCAGGAACGTCGGATCGAAATCGCTCCACGTTCCATCGGATTCCCTGAGCTGTAACCAAAAGTGGTGACGTAGCCTTTCTTTGAATCTTGAGGATAGCGCCGCGGAATCAATGAAATTCTTAGTAAGGCCTTTCTGCAGGTGACTATTCAAGTAGTCGAACTGACTTGATATCTGTGCGTTGGTACCTGCCCAGAACTGTTCCGCCTGCGCTCGAGTGTGCAGCAGAAGTTCTTCGACACTGCCTTCAGGCAAGCCAGTCTTTGTGGTCAACTCAGCAGCGACTGTGCCGAGTGACGCATCATCGGGTAACTCCACGAAATCGACCAATGCCATCGGAAGTGAACTATCGCTGAGAAATCGAGCCAGCAAGCCCTCGGCCTGTGAGTTCGATAGTTTGCCCGCTATCAGACGGCTTTCTATTCCACTTTCCTTCAGAAGCGCCTTCGCAAGGAGCGCACGATCCAGTGAATTGCCTGCGCGCGCTACCAATGTGCCGCGCGCTCCGCGCAGCACTCCGGCGTATGGCTCAACAGTGATTTGATCACGCATGAACTCAAAAATTTTCTGTGGATCGCGGCCGATCGTACTTGCCTTGGCGGCGATGTCCGACGGATCAGCGCCGAGCGTGGTGATTTCCGCCCGGGCTATTTGGGACAACTGTTCCCAGACTGAACGGGATTCCTTGTCGCCGAATGTGTCACTGCGCCACTCATCGATGGATGGAATTGGATCGGTCTGGGCCACGCGACCGGATGCGTGCTGCGAATCTGCAGTATCCGCCGCCTTCTTGGGGTCGTTCGGATCGCTGCGGGAGCAAGATGCGCCCGCCGCAATTAGCGCAAGAAAAGCAGCTCGCCACCAGTGCGATTTCATGCCCAGTCCCCTACTGCTGGATTGTCATCATCTTGCTACACAAAGATTGCCGCGTGCTTTTTGGAGTCCGTAGGCAGAGCCCATTTTGCGGAGTATATTCCTTATGTCTCGGGGGAGGCTGCACGGGCGCGAATCACCGGCCATGCCATGGGCAATCTTGTTCTGCGTGAGCTTCGCGCTTCTATGCAGTTGCGGGTCGCCTGGCGACGAGTCCGTGGCGGCTTCAACCGCCGCTATTTCGACCCCCCCGACCGTGGATCAGTCCGCGCCGAGAGCCGAGGACGAATCTCTCGTCGAACTTCCTTCTGTCAGCGGACGTCCGGGCGTGAATGCGCACGTGAAAATCGCGGTGACCCGTGCGGGCTTTGACCCGGGCGCCCCGAAGAGGTCGGCGGGCCAGCGTTACTATTCCGTTGAATTGCGTGGCATTGCGCGCTCGCGCAACAGCGATTTCGTTCTCCAAATTCAGCCGTTCGTGTTCGCCCAAAATCAGGATGGCTGTATCTCGCGAGCGGATACAAACGCGGATTGGTTGGAGCATCCGCTTGGGACGACAGTAACCTTCACGGCGGCCAATGCAACCGAGGGACGGCTTTCATTTCTTGTGCCCGAGGACACTCAAAGTATTCGCCTCCTCGTCGCACCGGCAGGCGGCGATGGATTCATCTTGTCGGCTGGCGATGAATTCACTCCCTCATGGCCAGTGCCAATACAAGAGATCGACGATGGTTCGACCTTGCGAGTGCTGCTCTTGCCGCCCCTTGCACCCGCTGCCGATATTGGCGCTGCACCAGCCGGCCGCGAGTACGTCGTGCTCGATTTCGTCATCGAGAACCTGAAGGATGATCAAGGCATCGAATTCACGACTTCACAGCAGCTCCGGATGGTCGATCAATCCGGAAAATTCGTGCAGCCGTCAGCAGCGACGAAACAGATCGGCTGCCGCCTCGACGACGGCGACGTCATCCCGCCTGGCCACGCGCGCCGCCTGCAGGTGGCATACGACATGCCGGCCGGTGAGCCGAGGCGTCTGAATTACCGGGGCTTCGAAGTGGACGAGGTCGCCGTCGACCTTCCCTGACGCCACCCCTTGACAGCCTCCCGGCCGGGGCGCATACAACCCGCACCCCGGTTCACATACCAATCAAGAATGGGTGACCGCATGAATATTGCATTGACGGCCCGCCTTGCGGCGGCAAGCTCGCTGGTTCTTCTTGCCCTTGCACCCGCCCGCGCCGACGATCCACCGGGCGTGCTCTGGGAAATGACCTCGCAGATGGAGATGGTTGGCATGCCGATGGCGATGCCGCCCAAAAAGCTCAAAGTCTGCACCGCCAAGGAATGGACCAAGCCGCCGCCGGGTGGCGACCAGACCTGCGTCAACTCGGACATGCAGCGGGTTGGCAACAAGGTGACCTGGACGACGCAGTGCAGCGGCCAGATGCCGATGACTGGAACCGGCGAGATCACGTTTGCGGGGGAAGATTCCTATTCGGGCGCGATCACGGCCACCGCCGAAGGCATGAACATGACGATCAAGCTGTCCGGCAAGAAGCTCGGCACCTGCGACAACCCGGTCCAGTAGCTCCGCTACTTAGTCAGTGCCGTCGCGAGGCCCTTGAAATCGATCCCCTGTAACAAAGGATCGATCCGCGTCGGATCGCCGATGACCTCGACCGAAATGACGTGTGCCGCTGTCGGCACGGCGTTCGCGCGCCGCGCCGCCGTCCAGCTCTTGGTTTTGTCGACGCGATTCCACCCGCCGTACAGGACAAGGGCGTGGCCCTCTGCGCTCTTCTCGACATCGGCGGACCGGGTCCAGCGCTCCGCAATAGACGCGCCGGGCGGCAGCGGGAAATTCGCGGCGCCGCTGGCCAGCGGCTTGGCCGTCTCATTGACCCGCACGTTGATGGACATATGGAGATCGCGCTCCATTTCCTTCCCGGCCGCGGCGATCCGCGCCTGGCTGTCGCCCTCATCCGCGACCTTCTTGTATTCGGCCTGAATTTTCACCATCTCGTGATTGAGCTTCTCGGCGCCCGCCATGTCGCCCTTCTGGACGAGCGCAACCTGGCGCTCGCTGAGCTTCTGCATCTGCGCCATCAGCGCGTCCATTCGCGGTTGTTTTTTCTTCTGCTCGGCGGCCGCATAGGCCGCTGCGTCCCGCATCACCTGCTGGCGTGTCTCGTAATCGTCCACCCGCGTGTAGTTGCGCGAGATACCGTAGTTCCACGGGCGGTTTTCGCCATCGCGGCAGACGCTCCCCGCGACGGAAATCTCTTCGTAGCCGCCGATCTGCCATCCGGCCGGCGCCAGAGGCAGGGATTGTTTCGCGATCTCGAGAATCGCCGTCATCCTGGCGCGCTCGGCGGGTGTCGAGTCCCTGAAACCGGCATTGCAGGGTCCATCGGCGCGCGCGATCGACGCGCCGAGAATTGCCGTCGCGGCACAGGTCAGCGCCGTCAGAATTCTCTTGGAAGACATAGGCCCCGTGAAGCCTCGCCTTACTTCACCAATCGCAGCGAAACCGGATAGCGATAGCGAGTGCCCTGATTGGATTGCACTGCCGCGATGATGATGAATACCAATGCGGCGATGCCAATGATTATCATGAGCGGGAATGTCAACAACGCGCCGATGCCGAGGGACATGATGGTCAGCATCAGCAGCACCAGGCAGGCAAGCGAGACCGTGATGGCGAAATTCAAGGCTTCCTTCGCCTGATCGTTGACGAAAGGCATGGTGTCTTTCTTCATCAGCCAGATGACCAGTGGCCCGATGAAAAAACCGATGCTCCCGGCCCAGCCGCCGGTCAGGATGCCCCCCAGCAATGCGGACAGGTGCGCGAACATGGCCCACTGCTTTTCCTCGGCACTGGGCATCGCCGCAGATGCGGTCGTCGTGGACGCGGCGCTCGTCGGATCGTTAGTACTCATGGTCTCCCCCGCGCAGTAACAGGCTGGATTGGCTTGACAAACTCCCGCGACGGGGAGCATACCACTCGCGCAGCCGGGCATCCGGCCGCCATCAGCAGGAAGGGGGATACGCATGTTCAGTCCACGGCCGGGCCGCCTCGCGGCGGTCGCCCTCGGCGCGTCCCTGTGTGTGCCCACAGCCTTTTCGCAGCCAGCTGCAGCCACCGGCCCCTGGGCCAAGGTGCCCGCGCTGACGACGGTCTGCTATTCGGGGAACGACCCGTTCGTCGCGAAGATAGAGGCGGCGCAAACGGCCGCGCAGGCCGACGTGGAAAAGCAGGGGGCGATCAACGCGAAGATCAAGGAGGAGTACCAGAAGATCGATCCGATGGAGATGGCGACCCGCATGCAGCAATGGATGATGAGCAACCCGCAGGAAGCGGCGAAGTACATGCAGATGGCTCAGGCGGCGGGCACGGAGACGCAGGGCAATCTGGAGGCGGATGCGAAGCAGAAGCAAGCGCTCGACGACGAGTGGAGCGCGCTGACCAAGCGCTATGAAGCAGGACTGACCCAAGCCTATGCGCCAAGCGAGGCGCGCTGGCGAGCCCTGCTCACGAGGGAGGGCCTGCCGTATCACCCGGCGATCGGTTTCGGCGCAGGCGAAACTTCGCCGGCGGTCCAAGCCGAGTCCGATATGATCCTGGCCCAGAGGGACAAGGAATATCAGGCCGCATGCCCGCAGTGGTGGGGCGCGGCGGGCGCAATGCCGGCCTACCTCAAGAAATACCGGACCTGGCTGGTCCAGCAGCACATCCCCCATCTCGATAAGTTCGATGCAGTAAACACGCAGACCTACGCGATCATGAATACACCCGCCGCGGCGTATCGCTCCACTTCCACCCTGCAAAGCGTCGTGGATTACGTCGGGCTGGTCGAAAAGGTGTTCGACCGGCGCCCTGCGCAGTCTCGCTGCGGGACAGGAGTCTGCTAGTTAAAGGGGACAGTTCCCCTTAAAGGGGAACGTCCCCTTTGTGCCTTCGTGAAGATTCCCTTAACCGGGCTTCAGATGCCTGATTGGTTCGGCGGGCCAGGCCTCTCCATAGTCATCTCATCGAAAATCGATGGAAATGACGAAAGGATAAGGAGCGACTCATGTTCACCTCAGGCACACCCACGTTCACCGGGGCTTCAGCGTCGTCACCGCAGCCGCGATCGTCGCGCTGAGCGGCCTCGCCCTGGATCGCGGCCATATTGCAGCGGCCCCTGACGGGACCGTGGAAGTCGGACAGCTCAAGCCGGTTGACGCTCTGCCTGGCACCGCGACCCTGGCCGAGGTCGTGGTCTCGGCGCCCCGGCTCGCGTTGATCAAGAGCGGGACGCGGGTGTGACGCCATGCCACATCCAATCTACGACATACGGATGCTGTGGCTGGAATCCGACCAGTACGCTTTCGATGTCGATTCGACGGTGCACGACAATTACTGGCCGTCGGAGCGCTTGCCCGTGGTTCCGGATTTCGGCGATACCGATGAGCCTGAACCCCAAAGTTGACGGAATTCGAAGTCCCCGCGTGTCGCAAGCCGTGAAACTGCGCCCCGCAACGCCGGATGACCTCGAACTCCTGCAATTCTGGGACCGGCAACCGCAGGTCATCGCCGCGAAAGGCGACGACGACTGGCAATGGAAAACGGAACTCGCCCGCCATACCGACTGGCGCGAGCAACTGATCGCCGAAGTCGGCGGCCGCCCGATCGGTTTCGTCGAGATCATCGACCCCAGCTGCGAGGAGAGCCAGTACTGGGGCTGCATCGACGAGGGCCACCGCGCCATCGACATCTGGATCGGCGAGCGGGACGCCCTGGGTCGCGGCTACGGCACGCAGATGATGAAGCAGGCGATCGCACGCTGTTTCGCAGACCCGTCGGTCAAGGCCATCCTGGTCGATCCCCTCGACTGCAATGACCGCGCCCATCGCTTCTACGAGCGCCTGGGATTCGAATATGTCGCAGGCCGCTGCTTCGGCGACGACCGCTGCATCGTTTATCGCCTGAGCCGTCCCGGAAGCCCCGCCGCGAACGCCTAACACCGTGTAAAAACAGCGTTTTTTCACTCCCTCCGCGGTTGTGCCGGAAGGCATCCGCCCTCTATAATGCCGCCGGTTTTTGGCCGCTCTGCGGCTTGCTGCGAAGCGTGAAAACGCCACGGACCGCCGGGAGGGCCACGTGGCGTTTTTGTTGATTGAGACTGGATGATGCAAACCGTCCGCAACATCCTCCTCGCGCAGCTCGGGGCCGCCGTGGGGCTCGCCGCGATCGTCTGGATCTGGCTTGGTTCCGACCGGGCGATCCCCACCTTGTTAGGTGGATTGATCGGCGTCGTGCCGAACGCATTTCTGGCGGCGAGGCTGATGTCGCCGCGGGCCGGCAGCAGCGCTCAGAGCCTGCTGAGGGCAGGGTGGTTGGGCGAGGTCGGCAAGATCGTGATCGCGGCGGTGATGTTCGCCGCAGTGTTCGCGACCTTGAGGCCACTGCACCCGGAGTTCCTGTTCGCCGGGTACATCGCAACGCTGCTGGCCCTGCCGGTGGGATTGCTGTTCGATAGGGGACGCTAAGGGATCATGGCGGAAGCGGGACACACAGCTAGCGAGTACATTGGCCACCATCTCCAGAACCTGACCGTCTGCAAGGCGGACGGCGCGTGGGTCTGGAACCATTGCGACGGCAATTTCTTCGCGATCAATGTCGATTCGATGTTCTTCGCGGTCCTGCTCGGCCTCGTCTTCCTGACCGTCTTCGGCCGCATGGCGAAACGCGCCACGACCGGCGTCCCGGGCCGCTTCCAGGCTGTCATCGAAATCGTCATCGAGTTCGTGGACCAGAGCGTCCGCGAAACCTTCAGCGGCAAAAGCGCTGTGATCGCACCGCTTGCGCTCACGCTCTTCTGCTGGATTTTCCTGATGAACCTGATGGACCTGATCCCGGTGGATTGGCTCCCCTGGGCTGCGAAGCAGACGGGTATCCCCTATCTGCGCGTCGTGCCGACGGCGGATGTGAACATCACGTTCGCAATGGGCATCTCGGTCTTCATCCTGACGCTTTTCTACAGCATCAAGATGAAGGGCGTCGGCGGGTTCACCAAGGAGCTGGCGCTCACGCCCTTCAACCACTGGGCGGCGGTCCCGTTCAACCTGGTGCTGGAGGGCGTGTCGCTGCTCGCGAAGCCGTTGTCGCTGTCTCTGCGACTCTTCGGCAACCTCTACGCCGGCGAGCTCATTTTCATGCTGATCGCGTTGATCGGCATCTATCAGTTACCGCTGCATCTCGCGTGGGCCATTTTCCACGTGCTGATCATCGTGTTGCAGGCATTCATTTTCATGATGTTGACGATCGTGTACCTGAGCCAGGCACACGAGCATCACTAACGATTTTCGACCAGGAGACTAGAGATGGAAATTGTGATTGGTATGACCGCGATCGCTGTGGCGATCCTGATCGGCCTCGGCGCCTTGGGCGTCGGCATCGGCATGGGCCTGCTGGGCGGGCGGTTCCTCGAAGGCGCCGCGCGGCAGCCGGAACTCGCTCCGATGTTGCAGGTGAAGATGTTCATTGTGGTCGCGTTGCTCGACGCGGTCGCGATGATCGGCGTCGGTGTGGCGCTCTTCTTCGCCTTCGCGAACCCCTTCATCGGGCAATTGCAGAACGCGACGGGCGGCTGATCGTCCGGGAGAGACTGCGATGAATTTCAACCTGACACTGCTCGGGCAGACGATCTCGATGATTATTTTCGTCGCGATCGCGATGAAGTTCTGGCCGAAGTTGATCGCCGTGATCGACGAGCGCCGGAAGATCATTGCGGATGGCATCGCTGCGGGCGAGAAGGGCCAGAAAGATCTGGCCGATGCGCGCCACGGCGCGGACGCGATCATGCAGGACGCGCGCCAGAAGGCCGTGCAGGTCGTGGATATCGCCCACAAGCGCTCGAACGAGCTGGTGGGCGAGGCCAAAAACCTGGCGGTGACTGAAAGCGAGCGCATCGTGACGGCCGCTCACGGCGAGGCTGCGAATGAGAAGACCCGCGCTCGCGACGCGCTCCGCAAGGAAGTCGCAGCGCTTGCGGTTGCCGGTGCCACGAAGGTGCTCGGCCGCGAGGTCGATGCGAAGACGCATGCGGCACTCCTCGACGAGCTGGCTGCGGAACTCGACAAGCAGGCACCGTCGCATGGCTGATCGCGCGACCATCGCAAGGCCTTATGCGCGCGCGGCTTTCGCCCATGCACAGGAGTTCAGGGACCTCGCCGCCTGGTCGAAGCTCCTGGGCTCGGCTGCGGTCGGGGCTGCGGACTCTCGAGTTGCACGCCTGATCGGCAACCCGCATGTCATGGGCGATGAGCTCGTGGATCTCCTGGGCGGGTTGTCCGGAAATAGCGGCGGCGAGGGCGGACGCAATTTCCTGAAGGCGCTCGCGGAGAACCGCCGGCTCGTGCTGCTGCCCCAGATCGCGGAGCAGTTCGAAGCGCTCCGGGCAGAGGTCGAGAACGTCGTGGACGTCGAAGTCATCGCGGCGCAGGAAATCGCAGCGCCCCAGCAGAAGAAACTCGCGGCCGCGCTCAAGAAGCGCCTCGGCCGCGATGTTCGAATGCACACCCGGATCGACGAGACGCTCCTCGGCGGCGCCATCGTGCGCGCCGGGGATCTCGTGATCGACGGATCGCTGAAGGGCCGCCTCGAGCGGCTCGGCTCGGCGCTACAGAATTAGTCAAGGAAAGCGGATATGTCCATCAAGGCTTCTGAAATCAGCGACCTGATCCAGGCACGGATCAAGAACTTCGACGCCGCGACCGAAGCGCGCAACGTCGGGACCGTCGTCAGCGTCACCGACGGCATCTGCCGCGTGCACGGTCTCGCGGACGTCGCCTACGGCGAAATGGTCGAGTTCCCGGACAACACCTTCGGCCTCGCGCTGAACCTGGAACAGGATTCCGTCGGCTGCGTGGTGCTTGGCGAGTACCGCCACATCGGCGAAGGCGCGACCGTCAAGACGACCGGCCGCATCCTCGAAGTGCCGGTCGGCCCCGAGATGCTCGGCCGCGTGGTGGACGCGCTCGGCAATCCGATCGACGGAAAGGGCCCGATCAAGGCGGCCAAGCGCTCGCCGATCGAACGCGTCGCTCCGGGCGTGATCTGGAGAAAGAGCGTCGGTCAGCCGGTGCAGACCGGCCTCAAGGCGATCGACGCGATGGTTCCGATCGGCCGCGGCCAGCGCGAGCTGATCATCGGTGACCGCCAGACCGGCAAGACCGCGGTCGCGATCGACACGATCATCAATCAGAAGGGCACGGGCGTTAAGTGCATCTACGTCGCGATCGGCCAGAAGCAGAGCTCGATCGCGAACGTGGTCCGCAAGCTCGAAGAGCACGGGGCGATGGCGCACACGATCGTCGTGTCGGCCTCTGCCTCGACCCCGGCCTCCATGCAGTTCATCGCGCCCTATTCGGGCTGCGCGATGGGCGAGTACTTCATGGACATTGGCGAAGACGCGCTGATCGTCTATGACGACTTGACCAAGCAGGCCTGGGCGTATCGCCAGATTTCGCTGCTGCTCCGCCGCCCGCCGGGCCGCGAAGCCTACCCGGGCGACGTGTTCTACCTCCATTCACGACTGCTGGAACGCTCTGCACGCGTCTCGGCCGAATACGTCGAGAAAGTCAGCGGCGGCAAGATCAAGGGCAAGACCGGCTCGCTGACGGGACTCCCGATCATCGAGACCCAGGCCGGCGACGTGACGGCCTTCGTTCCGACGAACGTCATCTCGATCACCGACGGCCAGATCTTCCTCGAAACCGACCTCTTCAACGCCGGCATCCGGCCCGCGATGAACGCGGGCATCTCGGTGTCGCGCGTCGGTGGTGCCGCCCAGACCGGCGTCATCAAGAAACTGGGCGGCGGCATCCGTCTCGCGCTCGCGCAGTACCGCGAACTTGCGGCCTTCTCGCAGTTCGCCTCCGACCTCGACGAGGCGACCCGCCGGCAGATCGAGCGCGGCCAGCGTGTGACCGAGCTCATGAAGCAGAAACAGTACGCGCCGATGTCCGTTGCGGAACAGGCACTGTCCATATTCGCTGTAAACCAAGGTTATATGGATAAAGTGGATCGCAAGAAGATTGTCGCATTCGAGGAAGCGCTGCAGGCGTACGCGAAGACGCAGCACGCGGCCTTCATGAAGTCGGTCAACGACAAGCCCGAGCTCAGCAAGGAAGTCGAGGCCGGCTACAAGAAGATCTGCGAAGACTTCGCATCGACCGGAGCCTATTGATCCCATGGCCGGCACGAAGGAAATCCGGGTCAAGATCGCGAGCATCAAGAGCACGCAGAAGATCACCAAGGCCATGGAAATGGTCGCTGCGAGCAAGATGCGGCGCGCGCAGGAGCGTATGCGCGCTGCGCGTCCCTACGCGGACCGGATCCGGGACGTGATCGGGCACCTGCGCCTCGCAAACCCAAACGCCCACCATCCGTTCCTGATGGAACGTGAGGTCAAGGCGGTTGGCATCATCGTGGTGAGCTCCGACCGCGGCCTCTGCGGCTCGCTGAACATCAACGTGTTCAAGCAGGTGCTGATTGCCGCTCGTGAATGGCAGGGCAAGGGTGTTGAAGTGCACCTCTGCCTGATCGGCAGCAAGGCGCTGCAGTTCTTCCGCCGGCTCAAGCTTCCGATCGTCGCGTCCATCACCCACATAGGCGACAAGCCGCACATCAAGGACTTGATCGGCGGCGTGGATGCGATGCTGGAACTCTACCGGGACGCGAAGATCGACCGGCTGTTCGTCGCCAGCAACCGCTTCGTCAATACCATGACGCAGAAGCCGGAAGTGCGGCAGATGCTGCCGGCGGAGACCGTGGACGCCGCGGATCTCCAGCAGCGCTGGGACTACATCTACGAGCCCGCGGCGGACCAGCTCATCTCCGGCTTCATGATCCGGTACATCGAAGCGCAGGTTTATCGCGCGGTGATCGAGAACCTGGCCTGCGAGATGGCCGCGCGCATGGTCGCGATGAAGAGCGCGACCGACAACGCCGGAAAAATCATCGACGAGCTACAGCTCATTTACAACAAGGCCCGCCAGGCCGCGATCACGAAAGAGATTTCGGAAATCGTCGGCGGCGCGGCAGCGGTTTAGGTTCGAGGATGAATATGGACAATATGAACGGCAAGATCGTGCAGATTATCGGCTCGGTGATCGACGTGGAGTTCCCCCGCGAGGGAATCCCGGCGGTTTACGAGGCGTTGAAGCTCGTGGAGCAGGACCTGACGCTCGAGGTGCAGCAGCAATTGGGCGACGGCATCGTGCGCACGATTGCGATGGGCTCCTCCGAGGGCCTGAAGCGCGGTCTCGGCGTCAAGACCACGGGCGCTCCGATCACGGTGCCCGTCGGGGTCGGCACGCTCGGGCGCATCATGGACGTGCTCGGCAAGCCGCAGGACGAGGGCGGCCCGATCAAGAGCAAAGATTTCCTGCCGATCCACCGCCCAGCTCCGGCCTATGACGAACAGACCGGCGGCCAGGACCTGCTCGAAACCGGCATCAAAGTCATCGACCTGCTCGTGCCTTTCGCGAAGGGCGGCAAGATCGGCCTCTTCGGCGGCGCCGGCGTCGGCAAGACCGTCAACATGCTCGAACTCATCAACAACATCGCGAAGGCGCATGGCGGCCTTTCCGTGTTCGCCGGCGTCGGCGAGCGCACCCGCGAGGGCAACGACTTCTATCACGAGATGATGGAATCGGGCGTCATCGACAAGAAGGACCTGACGAACTCGAAGGTCGCGATGGTGTACGGCCAGATGAACGAGCCGCCGGGCAATCGTCTCCGCGTCGGCCTGACCGGCCTCACGATGGCGGAGTACTTCCGCGACGAGAAGCAGGCGGGCGGCAAAGGTCGCGACGTGCTGCTCTTCATCGACAACATCTACCGCTACACGCTCGCGGGCACGGAAGTCTCCGCGCTGCTCGGCCGCATGCCGTCGGCAGTGGGCTACCAGCCGACGCTTGCAGAAGAGATGGGCGTGCTCCAGGAACGCATCACCTCGACCAAGACGGGGTCGATCACCTCCGTGCAGGCGATCTACGTGCCCGCGGACGACCTGACCGATCCGTCGCCGGCGACAACCTTCGCGCATCTCGATGCGACCGTCGTGCTCTCGCGCCAGATCGCATCGCTCGGTATTTATCCGGCGGTGGATCCGCTCGACTCCACGAGCCGCCAGCTCGACCCGCTGGTGATCGGCGAGGAACACTACGACACCGCGCGCGGCGTGCAGGCAATCCTCCAGCGCTACAAGGAACTGCAGGACATCATCGCGATCCTCGGCATGGACGAGCTGTCGGAAGAAGACAAGCTGGCCGTGTACCGCGCGCGCAAGATCCAGAAGTTCATGTCGCAACCCTTCCACGTCGCCGAGGTGTTTACCGGCACTCCGGGCAAGTTCGTCTCCCTCAAGGACACCATCCGCGGCTTCAAGGCCATCATCGCGGGCGAGTACGACAACCTGCCCGAGCAGGCCTTCTACATGGTCGGCGGCATCGAAGTACAGCCGCACAAGGTCACGATCCTGGCGGATACCGCTGCGCGCGCGAAGGACCTGGATGAAGCCGCGGCACTCGCAGCGAAACAGAAAGCAGAAGAAGCGCTACGCGATCGCGTGGGAGCGATGGAAGTGGCGGAGGCACAGGCGGAGCTGGCGAGGGCGGCGGCGCAGCTGCGTGCCATTGAGAAGCTGCGCCAGCTGCGAAAACGTAGCTAGCCGACTTTCCGCTCTTGTTGGATCCATATGTTGGTAGCGGGCCCCCGCTACCAATCGAGCGTGCAGCGCGTAGCTTGGGAATGCCGCGGTGTGCCATCTCAACGGTCGACGAGTTTCTGGAGGTGCTCGGAATATCTCACGCCGTGCACTGTGATCTTGGCCGCCGCGGCCTCGATCTCATGCAGATCATCGGGCGTGAGTTCGAGACCGGCGGCGCCCAGGTTTTCCTCGAGACGGTGCAGCTTGGTCGTTCCGGGAATCGGCACGACCCACGGTTTCCGCGCCAGCAGCCAGGCGAGCGCAATCTGCGCCTTGGTCGTTCCTTGCGCTGCAGCAATACCGCCCAGCACGTCCACCAGCGCCTGGTTGACCTTGCGCGCTTCCTGAGAGAAGCGAGGCACAAGGTTGCGGAAGTCGCTGGGATCAAACTTCGTATGCTGGTCGATGGCACCCGTCAGGAAGCCCCTTCCGAGCGGGCTGAAGGGTACGAAGCCGATGCCGAGCTCTTCCAGCGCGGGCAGGATCTCCGAATCCGGCTCGCGCCACCACAAGGAGTACTCGCTCTGAAGCGCCGCGACGGGCTGCACGGCGTGGGCGCGGCGAATCGTGTTCACTCCGGCCTCGGATAACCCGAAGTGGCGCACCTTGCCTGCTTTGATGAGCTCCTTGACCGTGCCTGCGACGTCCTCGATCGGCACGTCCGGGTCCACGCGATGCTGGTAGAAGAGATCGATGAAGTCCGTCCTCAGCCGCTTCAACGAAGCATTGGCAACATCCCGGATATGATTCGGCCGGCTGTTGAGCCCATTCTCTTTTCCCGTCGCCGGATCGATCCGGAAACCGAACTTCGTCGCGATGACCACCTGGTCGCGAAAGGGCGCTAGAGCTTCGCCGACGACCTCTTCGTTCGTGTGGGGGCCGTAGACTTCCGCAGTGTCGAAGAACGTGACACCGCGCTCCACGGCAGCGCGGATCAGCGCAATCGCGGCTGACTTGTCGGTTGCCGGCCCGTAGCTGGAGCTGAGGCCCATGCAGCCCAGCCCGATTGCCGAGACCTCGAGGTCGCTATTGCCAAGCTTGCGCCTCTGCATGATTGCATCGTCTCATTTCGGCGGCGCGGCGATGCGGCTCACCATCGCCAACGGCTGGCCTTCGACTGCGGGCGGCGTGCCGACGACGTAGTTGACGATCCCTGCCAAGGGCGCGCGCACGTCGCCGATTCTGGCGCCAAAGGCGTCGTAGAGCTCGCCGAGCAGGCCGCCTTCGGCGACCGCGTAGCCGTCGCGGATCGTTGCGCGGAAGACGCCGGTCACGGGGCTGGTGATCACCTGGTAGTCCGTGAGCCACACCACGCCGGGGTTCGACTCCACCGTTCCCTCCAGCATTCCGAGGTGACGCATCAGGTTCTGAATGCCGTGCTCCGCCAGCGCGATCGAGCGCTCATCATTCTGGCCGAGCTGGCCGGTTTCGGTGGTTATTGCGGGGATGCCGCGAGCCAGCGCGGTCTGATCGACGAACTTCGTGGCTTCGGGCGGGGCGATTCGCCCGGCGTCGATCACGATGTGGTCGAGTCCGAAGGCCAGCGCCATTCCACGGGTGGCAGCGTCAAGCGACGCGTCGCCGGTGACCGGCATGTAAACATACGGTCGCAGCGCCTCGTTGCCATCGCCGGCGTGCAGGTCGACCAGGAAGTCCGCCTTCGCGATCACCTCTGTCGTGATTACGTGAGCGATGCGTTCGCTCAGCGTGCCGTCCGGTCGCCCGGGAAAGACGCGATTCAGATTCTTGCCGTCGGCAGGGCTCGTATAGATCGTGCGGCCGTAGAACGACGGCGGGTTGGCGATATGTACCAGGATGAGCGTGCCGCGCAGGGTGCGCGGATCGATCGACTGGCGCAATCGCTGCAGCGCGCTGATACCCGGATATTCATAGCCGTGCGTTCCGGCGACCAGCGCCAATACCGGCCCATCGCCGGAACCGCGCACGAGCGACACCGGAATGCGCGCACCCCCGTCGCCCAATGCAGGAACTTCGAGGTATCCGGAAACCGCCTGCCCGGCACTCGCGCGCAGCGGTCCAAGTTGCGACAGGTCACGGGCGTGCGCAGCGCCCGCAATCGCCAGGAACGCGAGCACGATTTGCGGCACCGGACTCATGGACGCCTCCGATAGCGACGAGATGGCTGCGGCATCATAAGGCCATCCGCGAGTCGGGACTCTGCTTGCCCACCGCTCCCAAACCCCCGTAGAGTATCGCCGTCGGAGGACGGCCCATGAAGAGAAGAGCCTTCTGTACTGCCGCCGCGACTGCGATCGGCGCCGCGGCATTCCCATTCGGGCGTGCGTTCACAGCCGTCTCGGCGGTCACCGCCGACGTTACGGCGGTTACCGGCGCCGGCAAGAAGATCCTGCTGCGCGCTGCAGACGTGGACGACTTCCGCGCCGGGTTGCGCGGCCAGCTGTTGCTGCCGGAGGTCGCCGGGTACGACGATGCGCGCAAGATTTTCAACGGCATGTTCGATCGCCGCCCCGCGATGATCGCCCGCTGCCTGGGCGCCGCGGACGTCGTGCGCGCCGTTCGCTTCGCGGGCGCGCACGAGCTGCTCGTGGCCGTGCGCGGCGGCGGCCACGAGCAGCTCG
>Ga0163150_10005757_pt1 | contig 15611 bp, 10 predicted proteins | sample OliLakLV19P2IB_FD_148628 | JGI IMG/M metagenome (GOLD analysis project Ga0163150, IMG submission 148628) | Freshwater microbial mat bacterial communities from Lake Vanda, McMurdo Dry Valleys, Antarctica - Oligotrophic Lake LV.19.P2.IB | ecosystem: Environmental > Aquatic > Freshwater > Lake >...
ACGCAATGGCGGCCATGACGCCCGCCACCCGGTCTTGCGTTATTACTGCCCCCACCACGAACAGGCGGGCGTCATGGCCGCCATTGCGTATTCGCGGCTCAGCCCGCATCCCGGGATGATGCTGACCACCGGGGGGCCCGGGGCGGCCAACGCCATCACCGGAGTGCTGGACGCCTGGGCGGATTCGATCCCCTGCCTCGTCATCTCGGGCCAGGAAAAGGCGATCCACACGCGTTCTCCGCGGGGCCTGCGCATGTGGGGGGTCCAGGGATTCGATATCATCGGGGCTGTGAAGGGGATCACCAAGTATGCGGCGCTCGTCGATGATCCAGCCTCGATCGATCTCCACCTCGGACGGGCGATCCATCTCGCAACCACCGGACGCCCGGGGCCCGTGTGGCTCGACGTCCCGATGGACGTCCAGTCGGCCACGATCGATCCGGAATCGCTCGTTCCCTTCGTGCCGGAATCCGGCGGCCCGCCAGCTCCGGACCTCGACACGATCGTCGCCCGCCTGCGGGCTGCGCGGCGTCCGGTGCTGCTGCTCGGGAATGGCATCCGGCTGGCCGGCGCCGCCGATCTCGTACCGCGATTGCTCGACCGGGTGCCGGTGCCGGTGATCACCTCGTGGAACGGGGCGGATCTCCTGGCCACCGACCACCCGCTCTGCTTCGGGCACGCGGGCGTCTACGGCCAGCGCTGCGCAAACTTCGTGATCCAGAACTGCGATTTCCTGCTCTCCGTCGGATCGCGCCTCGCCATCCCCCAGGTCGGTTACGACGCTGCGGATTACGCCCGCCGGGCCTACCGGGTGATGGTCGACATCGATCCTGCCGAGCTGGCGAAATTCGCCGGCGTGTTCGAGCAGCTCGTGGCAGCCGATGCCGGCCGGTTTCTCGCGGCGCTGCTCGATGGTCTCCCCGCGCCGACGCCCCGACCGGACGCGTGGTTGACGCAGTGCGGTGAGTGGCGCACCCGCTATCCGCTCGTCGATCCTTCGATGCACGAGCAGCCGCCCGGAGGACCGGTCAATTCGTACCATTTCATCGACCGGCTCTCGGCCCATCTCGGGCCGGACGACGTGGTCGTGACCGACATGGGCGCGGCCCTCACCAGCACGCACCAGGCGATCCGGCTCAAACCGGGCCAGCGCCTGGTGACCTCGACGGGTCTCGGGGAAATGGGATTCGGGCTGCCGGGCGCGATCGGCGCCGCCGTTGCCTGCCCGGGAAAAAGGATCATCCTGATCGTGGGAGACGGGTCGCTGATGATGAACCTCCAGGAACTCCAGACGCTCGTGCATCACCGGCTGCCGGTGAAGCTTTTCCTCTACTGCAACGACGCGTATCTCACGATCAAACACACGCAGACCGCGCTGTTCGAAGGACGCCTCGCCGGCTCCGGTGCCGACTCCGGGGTGAGCTGTCCCGATTTCGTGGCCGTGGCGGGCGCTTTCGGGATCCGCACCACCCGACTGGCGAACTGGAGCGGCGTTGATACCGCCATCCATGCCACACTCGCGGGGCGGGAGCCTGCGCTGTGCGAGATCGCCATGGACCCGATGCAGCCGCTCGTCCCGAAACTCTCGTTCTCCCAACGGGCCGACGGCACCCTGTTTTCGCCGCCGCTCGAAGATCTCGCTCCCGCGCTCCCGCGTGAGCAGCTTGCCCGCGAGATGTCGGCCTCCGCTCCACCCATCCCCTCCCCCGCCCCATGAAAACCGCAGACTGGCTGCAGCCCGGCAAACCGTTGATCGGCCCGTTCATCCGCATCCCGCGGGCGGAGGTGGTCGAGATCCTCGCGCTGGCGGGATGCGATTACGCGGTCGTGGATCTCGAGCACGGACCGATCGGGCACCACGAGATTTATCCGCTCATCCTCGCCGCCGAGCGCCGGGGGATGCCGCTGCTGGCGCGGTTGCCGGGCCTCGACGAGGCGCACGCCAAGTGGTTGCTCGACCAGGGCATCGCGGGGCTCCAGATCCCGCACATTCAGACGGCCGACGACGCGCGGCGTGCGGTCGCCATGAGCAAGTTCGCCCCCATGGGGGCACGCGGCCTCTGCCGGTTCACGCGGGCGGCCGAGTATTCCAACCTCCCGAAGGAAGCCTACCTCGCCGGCGCCAACTCCAGCAGCGCGCTGGTGCTGCAGATCGAGGGGCGGGAAGGGGCGGACAACATCGAAGCCATCTGTGCGGTGCCGGGCATCGATGTCATCTTCGTCGGCCCGTACGATCTCAGCCAGTCGATGGGGTTGATCGGCCAGATCTGGCACGCGGAAGTCGTCGCCAGGGTCTCGTCGATCGTGGCGACCTGCGCCCGGGCCGGCATCCGGACGGGCGTATTCACGGACACGCCGGAAGGGGTCGCTCATTGGGCCCGACTCGGTGTCACCTACATCACCTACCGCATCGAAGCTGAACTTTTTCTGACCGCGATGAAAGCGGCGCTCGCGGAGGCGCGCGGAGGATTGGCCCGATGACGGCGCCCGCCGGCGACCCGGCCCTGGTGGCGGCGGGGGCGCTCCGGGCCTGGACGGCACATGCGCTGGAGCGCGCCGGAGTTGCGGCCACCGATGCGGGGCGGGTTGCGGACTGCCTGGTGCAGACCAGCCTTTGGGGGATCGATTCGCACGGCGTGTCGCGTCTCCCCCACTATCTCGATCGCATCGAACTGGGCTCCATCAACCCGCGAGCCCGCCCCGTTTTCACAAGGAGCGGCCCGGGCACCGGAAGCGTGGACGGCGATCACGCGCTCGGATTCGTCGCGGTGTCGCTGGCCATGGACCACGCGATCATGCTGGCGCGAGAGGCCGGGGTGGGCGTGGTGGGGGTCAGCAATTCCAGCCACTGCGGCGCGATCGGTCTCTACACCCGCAAAGCGACCGCGGCGGGCATGGTCGGAATCGGATTCACCCACTCCGATTCCTTCGTGACCCCGCACGGTGGCGATCATGCCTTCTTCGGAACCAACCCCATCTCGATCGCCGTTCCCACCGGCGATCCGGCACGGCCACTCTGCGTCGACATGGCGACCAGTATTGTGCCCTGGAACATCATCATGAACGCGCGTATGGCGGGACAACCCGTGGCGCCCGGGCTGGGCGTGGACGCCGCGGGCGCCGAATCGACCGACCCGGAGCAGATCGTGGCGGTCCGGCCCGCGGCCGGCCACAAGGGCTACGCGCTTGCCTTCGCCATCGACATGCTGTGCGGACCGCTCAATGGGATGAATTACGGACCGCACCTCACCCGGATGTACGCCGAACTCGATCAACCCCGCCGCCTCGGGTCTCTGATGATCGCGCTCGATCCCGCGCGCTTTGCGGGCGCGGCCACACTCGCCCCTGCGGTCGCCGCAGCGATCCGCGAGGTGAAAGCCCAGCGCGAGGGCATCCTCGCGCCCGGCGATCCCGAATATCGAAGCGCCGAGGCGCGTGGGCGCGATGGCATTCCAATGGATGCCCCGCTCCGGGCGGAACTGCGGCATTGGGCCGCCAAGCTTGGGGTCGAACCTCCCCCGTTCATCGATGCGGATTAAGGCGGTCCTCTGGGATTTTGACGGCGTGATCGCCGCCACCCCGCCACTGAATTTCGAGGCTTGGCGGCAGGTCTTCGCCGAGGCGGGTGTCCGGATTTCCGCGCAAACCTACTATCGTCTGGAAGGGCTTGGCCCGCTCCGGGTCTCGGAAGCCCTCTGCGTGCTCCACCATCTCCCCGCAGGCGATGCCCCGCGACTGGCCGGCGCAAAGGAGCAGCGCATGCGGGCGATCCCCCAAGCCCCGTTGTATCCGGAAATCCCGGGGCTTCTGGAGGGCCTCCGCCATCGCGGTGTCGCGTCGGCCCTGGTGACCGGTGCTTCCCGCGAAAGGATCGAGCATTCGCTGCCCGCCCTCGTACGGGACCACATGCAGACCATTGTCACAAGTTCCGAGGTGACCCACACCAAACCCCATCCGGAGCCGTATCTCACGGCACTCGCCGCCCTCGCCGCCGATCCGGGAACGGCGGTCGTCGTCGAAAATGCCCCGCTCGGCATCGCGTCCGCACAGGCCGCAGGGCTCCGCTGCGTCGCCGTCACCACCACGCTCCCGGCATCGGAACTCGCCGGGGCGAAGCCGGTGTTCCGCGATCATCGTGAACTGTCCGACTGGCTGCTCGCGGGCGCCACGGCGGAAGCGGGCGGGGATTGAACTGCTGCGTCATCCCTGCGTGGGGAGATTTCCAGCGCGAACACCGAGAAATCTTCCCACGCGGAACCCCGGAAGTGCCGTAACAGCCGCATCCGATGGGCATCGCCCACGGGGATGGATTCGGCCGGCACAGAGACATCCCACAACACCTCGGTGCCGGAGACGACAACGACCGGACGCCGCGCCAGAATCGGTGGCGGAGCCGCAGCGGTGGCGGCGATCACCCGCGAAATCAGAATCCGGTGGCTCTCCGGGTGCGCCCGGTAATCGACCGACGGGTGGTTCCAAACCGTCCAGCCAACAAACGCCTGCCGCCCGAGCGCATACACCGGCACGGGGTGCTTCCGATAGACGCGCGCGGCGGCCTCGAACTCCTCCGACATCGCCAGGACTGGCGAATCGGGATACTCCCGGTCGAGGTAGGCGGCGAGGTCTCTGCCGCTCGATTTCGGCGTGGACCAGTGCGCAGGCAGGGAGCGGAATGCGATGATCGCGGAAATGACGGCCAGACACGGCCAGCCGATGCGGGCCACCCGTCTCCACCGCGACGGACGCCCGGGCACCCCGGCGGCGATGCACAGGAATGCCACCATCAGGAAGGAGAGGGTCCAGTGATGACGGGCATATGCGTATTTCAGCCACGCGACGACGGCGAAGAGACCGAGGCAGAGCAGCAACGCGGCGACCATGCCGAGAACCCACGGCACCTCCCGCCTCTCGCGAGGCCAGAGGACGAGACCCGCCGCGACGATGACCGCCGGCACGAGCAGGGAATCGCCGAAGCAGGCATCCCAAAGCACCCCTTCGGCCGACCCCAAGAAGGTCTTGCCCGCGGGATTCCAGGCGGCCAGGCCCGGCATCAGGTCGGCAGGCGGCCAGAGTTGCAGCAGCGCCAGGCCCAAGGAGAGCACCAGTCCGCCGAGAAAAATCGCCCGGCGCCGAAAGCCCGGCCCTCCCGGTTGGAGAATTTCAAACAGGCCGATGCACAACATCGCCAGCAGGCCGTGGAGCGAGGTCTGCCCGATCAATGCGACGCACGCCGCCTCCATCCATGGGCTCCGGGGGATGCGGCCGGATCGCAGGCATCCCCACCCCAGCAGCAACAAGGCGGCCAGCGCGTATTGCCGCACGTTGTCGGCGTACCAGAATAATGGAACCTGCAGCAGAAGGGCGCACCGAGCCCAAAACGGGGCTGGCAGCCAGAACAGAATCACCCCGAGCAACGCCAGCAAGACCGCCGAGTAGAGCAGGCAGGCGGTTCCCGGGGTGAGCGGCGCGACCCGCCCAAGACACCAGAGCATCCAATGCCACAGGCCGGGCGTCCCCTCGTAGCGCAACGCCGCCAGCAACCCCGCGGCGGAAGCATTCTCGCGGACCATCAACAACAGATGTGCTTCATCCCGCTGGAAGGCGTGAGCGAACACACGCCAGATCCACGCACTGCCGAACAGGGTGAAAAGCGCAAGACTGGCGGGGCGGGCGAACGAATCTCCGGCCGAACGCCGACACCCCCCCGCCAGGCCGGAGGTTGGCGGAGCGCCGACGAGCGTGGAAAGCCAGGATGGCACGGGAAGCGCGGGGCTCAGGGATGGGGCACATCCCGCACCCCAAGGGGCGGAAGCCGGAACGGATAGCGCCGGGCCACACCCTCGGGGCTGGTGACCAGCAGTGCATCCTCGGGGCCGGGCGCATAGCGCACCTCGTGCAGTTTGGGGAACGCCGCGTGGGCGAGGGCAAGATCCGCCTCGAGAAGCAACACGCCGGGCCACGCATACGGGCTGCGCCCGTTAAAATCCAGCGCCCTGGGCTTGGTGACGCTGTAACCGCTGGCGGAGCGCACTTCGAACAGGCAGGGATAATTGAACCCGGCGAGCCAGCCGAACCCACGCCAACCGCGGCTCCGGACGTTCTCGATATCCTCGGTGGGCAGAATGATGGCGTCGGCAGGAAGGTCGCGGCGGATGGCATCCCAAACCCGCTTCCCCTCGCCCGAGATCACCATCCAGCGCTCGCTCGAACGCGGCCCGTAATTGAAGAAGGGAACTCCGTTCAGGGCGAAAGCGCATCCCAGCGCCAGCGAACCAGCAACCGCCCCGGCCCAAAACGCACGCGCGTTGGCGGCCGCCAGCAGGGGCAGGCCAGCCACGCTCAGGAAAAACGCCACCAGAAAAAACTGCCGCATCGGCCAACGAAACGATCGCAGGAGCGGGATCTCGGTCAGCATTTCCGCGATCAGCGGGATCTGGGCCGTGAGGAAAAACGCGACCACCAAACCGGCGACCCCACCCCAAACGAGGCGGCGGCCCGGCAATCCGCGGCGGTAGCCGAGGGCACACACGATCAGTGCCCAGGTGGAGGCGATGAACGGGGTCGTCTGATAGGTGCCCGGGCTCATCTGCCAGAGTTGGTAAGTTCCGGCGGAAGGGCCGTGCGGCCCGAGCAGCAGCGTGTGGAGGAGGAACAGCGGCGTGGGAGTGAGATGCGGGGAAACGAAGGTCCGGACCAGATCCTTGGTGCCCCGGAAGCTGTCGCCAAAAGTGCCGATGGCGGGAACGAGCAGCGGTGAAAGCAAAAGCGCGGCCAGGGCGCCCGCCATCAGCAACCGGGCGTAACTCTCGATCCTGCCCGTGTGCAGGCGGAGGAACACCGCCCAACCGGCGAGGGCGAGCAGCGAGTAAGCGGAGGCCTGCGGATGGCTTCCCATCATCCCGTGGACCAGCGCCAGGCCGGCGACGAGGACTGAGGCTTTGCGCGAGGGGAGCACCAGCGCGCCGGCGACGAGGCAGAGGGCGCTGGGCCACGCGAGGAAGATTGACCAATTGGCGCCCATCACCAGATTGCAGCCCGCGAACGCATACGCCACCGAAACGAACACCAATCGGCCCCCGGGAAGTTCGAACCCGAAAAAGACGGCCATTCGCCGGGCCATCCAGCAGAACGAAACTGCGGCCAGCACGAGGAACGGGCCGGCGACCAACTCCACCACCCACCAGGGCGGTGCAAAGTTACAGATCGCCCCACTCGCCAGCATCCAGGGGTGAAGCGATCCCCCGACAAACGAGGGATCCGTGTAGAGGCGGTAACCGCCCCCCATGAGGTGCTGCGATACGAACGGGTTGCGCCCAGCCAGCAGGTTGCGGCCCATCTCGACCCAGAGCGGCATGCTCCCGTTGAGGTTGTCGTCGTTGAGGAAGAAGAGCGGGAACCAGACCTCCAGCGCCACGAGCAGCAACGCCGCACAAACACCGGTCGTCCACTCCGCCTGCCATCGCCTGTCGGAACGGCTGGGAAGCATCGTGCGCCCTGCATAGTGGGCCGATGCCGCTCTGTCGAGAGCGCAAGGATTGCCGGTTCGCCAGCCGGGCGGCCAGTCACGGGTTTACTTTCGCTCCGCAGTTCACTAATGAATCTGGATGCTGGCGCTTGATCGGGACAGGGCAGGCTCGACACCGCAGCGGGTGGATCGGAAGCGTCCACCCGCTGAAACTCCCGGCCCCCTCCGCCAGGCGCTCCGCTCCCCGGGGCGTCTGTTGCTGTTCCTTGTCAGCGCCGCGGTCTATGCGGCGATCTGCGGCCGGCACGTCTGGGGTCACGACGAAGCCCACTCGCTTCTGCTGATCCGGGCCTGCCATTCCCTGCCGGAGTTGATCCAGGCGATTCGTTACGAAGGATCGCCCGGGCTGTATCATTTCCTCATCTGGTGCGTGGGCCATTTGGTGCCGTTGACCGTTCCGGTCTTGAGCGCGATTCACGGCGTCATCCTGACCCTGCTGATCGGGGTCGTCTGCTTCCGCCTGCCCATGCCCACATTGGCGGCGTACCTCTTGCTCGTGCAGCCGTTCTTCATCTGGCACGCCTACAACGTCCGGCAGTACGCGCTGGGCACGCTCCTCGTCTTTCTGTGGGTCAGCCAATTCCGTCCGACTGCCCCGCGTCTCACCCTCCGCGCGACCCTCCCCCTTGCCCTCGCAGCCCAATGCTCCGCCCACCTCGCGCTCTGCGCCGCGTTTCTGCATCTGATCGGTTGGGCCTGCACCGGGCTGCGGTTCCGGCGGGAGGATTGGGTCTGCCATGGCTTGATGGCCGCCGCCGGCCTGCTGGCCGCGGCCCAGTTGATTCCTCCCGCCGACCTCATGCCAGGCCTGCGCACCTGGGAATCGCAGACCGCCTATTTCCACCTGCTGGTGGCGGCCGTGGTGCGCACCGCCATCCTCGACGATTATCTGGTCTCAACGCTACTGTTGGGCGCGGTCTGCGCCGGGATCGCGCAGATCTGGCGCCGGAGCCGGGAGTCGGGTTTGGTGATCCTCCTCTCCGTCCTCCTCATGTTCTGGATCTGCATCGTGGTCGCCCACTTCAAATACGCGACCCCCTACCACCACGCCATCATCACGGTGTTCCTGATCAGCGTGGCCCTGTCGCTTTGCCGAGGCCAGCCCATCCCACCGGGATTGGCCCGCTTCGGCACCCCCGTCTGGATCGCGGCGATTCTCATCACCCTCGTCCCGTCCCTGGAACCGCTGCAAACCCACCTCCTCGGGCAGCGGTCCTACACACGCGAGGTGGCGAGCTACCTCACCACCCACTTTCCGGACCGCCCGCTGCTCGCCCACAAGGAGTTTTTCTCAGCGCCCGTCCGCGTTTACCTGCCCGGCATCCCGAGGGTGTTCTCGCTCGGTCGCATGCAATGGATCGAAGCAACCCGGTGGAACCATGCGGCGGTGGATTGGCGCGAGGTTCCCTTCAATGACGACGTGCTGCTGCAGGACATCCTCCTGCGAATGCGCGCCGTGCCCGCCGATCTGCTCGCCCAACGCCCCGTGCTGCTCGCAGCGGGCTACAACGTCGAGTTCGACGAGCGGGAGGTCCAACCGGGCGAGGGCTACGAGGTCGGCCCGTTCCGCATGATCCGGCGGGCCAGCTTCACGAAGGGTGACTGGGAAAAATACCATGTGTTCGAAATCGTGCCCGCCCCGCCGGGGTCCGTCGCACCGCAACGGAATCCGCCGGGCACGGAGCGGGAACCTTAACCTGAAGTTCCCAGCTCCCGTGAGAAATCCGTTCCGAATACCGACGGGAGTCGGGGATCACCGCACGCCGGGCGGTCGGAGAGTTGCAAGTTAGCGCGAGCGCACAAAGCTCGTCACGGCATCGATCATCCGCGTGAGCATGGAAGCGTCGAGCCCGGGATAGGTCCCGACGAACAGCACCTCGTTCATGATCGCGTCCGCACCCGGCAGCAGGGCCGCAATATCGGCGGAGGTCAGCCGCCCGTTCTCGGCGGCGGCGAGCCCACGGATGCGGAAGGCGTCGGGCCGCTCTTTGCGGAGTTGGACGAACGCGGGCTGCCGCAGCAAATTACCGCCGAACAGCATCCGGTTCCCGATCCTCGCCGCGTCGAGCGCCCGGGCCAGATCGGTATGGCGGAACGGGGCGCCCGGTCGGACGTGCAGCATGAAGCCGAACCAGCTTGGGTTGCAGGTCGGACCGTGCGCATCCCGCCACAGGAACCCCTCCGGGCTCCAACCGGCCGCGTGCGTGGGCACCTGAAAGGCGAGGTGTTCCCCCAGCGGGTCGAGCCCGGCGCGGAGCTGCTGCCAGTTGCGGCGTCGTGCCTCGACGAAGCCGGGCAGTTTACGGAGCTGCCGGAGGCCGATCGCCGCCTGGAGGTCGAGCGGCTTCAAGTTGTAGCCGAAATGGCTGTAGGTATACTTGTGGTCGTATCCCTCGGGCAATTCGCCAAGCTGCCACCCGAACCGCTTGCCGCAGGTGTTGTCCTTCCCGCTGGCGCACCAGCAATCCCGCCCCCAGTCGCGGAAACTCTCCACCAGCACCTTGAGAAGCATGTCGTCGACCACGTTCACCGCGCCCCCCTCGCCGGTGGTGAGATGGTGTGGCGGATAAAAGGACTGCGTCGAAAGATCCCCGAACGAGCCGGTGCGGGCGGCGCCCGCGTCGCGACCCCCGGGTTCCGCCGCAGGGGAGTAAGTGGAGCCGAGCGCGTCGCAGTTATCCTCGATCAGCCAGAGATCGTGCGCGTCGCAAAAGGCCCGCACCGCGGTGAGGTCAAACGGGTTGCCGAGGGTGTGCGCCATCAGCACCGCCCGGGTTCGCCCGGGCGTGTAGGCCTCTTCAAGCTGATCGACCCGGGCATTCAGGGTGGCGGGATCGTTGTCCACAAAGACCGGCACCAGCCCGTTCTGGAGGATTGGCGCCACGGTGGTGGGAAACCCGCCGGCAACCGTGATCACCTCGTCGCCCGGACGCAGCCGGCGGTCACCCAGCCGAGGACTGGTTAACGCGGAGACGGCGAGGAGGTTCGCGGAGCTTCCCGAGTTGACGAGCAGGCTGCGACGCACCCCCACGAACTCCGCAAGCGCCCGCTCGAAAGCCTCCCCTTCCGGCCCAAGCGTGAGCCAGAAATCAAGCGACGACGCGACTGCGGCTTCGACCTCCTCCTCGTCAAAAACCCGGCCCGCGTAAGGGATCGGGCCCGCGGAATCCCCGGTCTCCGCCTCGCGATCCCAGGCGGGCAGGTTGGCCCGGTGCACCTCGCGGGCATACTCGCGCGCGAGCCGGAGAATCTCCGCTTTCAGCTCGGATGGGGAACGGGAGGAAGCCATGCGGGTTAGGTGGAGGCCCCGGTGTAGGCGAGGATCTGACGCCGGGTGAGCGCCTGAAACGCCGCCGCATCCTCCCCGAGCCCACGGGCCTCAAGATACCAGTCCGCCACCCGGCGCACCGTCGTCCGAAAATCCCAGCGCGGTCTCCACGCCAAAAGATGCCAGGCCTTGTCCGTCGCGAGGTTCAGCAACCTGGCCTCATGCGGCGCGCCGGGCTCCGAGCGGTCTTCCCATCGGCCCGGCCACTCTGCGAGCAGTTGCTCGACCAACTCCCGGACGGAACGGTTCGACTCGAGCGGCGGACCGAAATTGAAGGCGGAACGGAGCGCGGCGGGATCGCCGGCGACCGGGGCCCGCCCCGCCATGGCGGCGGCCAGCAGGAGATAGCCGCCGAGGGGCTCGAGCACATGCTGCCAGGGACGCGTGGCTGCCGGATTGCGGACGCCGACGGGACGCCCTTGGGAAAGGGCGCGAACCGCGTCCGGCACGATCCGGTCGGGAGCCCAATCGCCGCCGCCGACCACATTGCCGGCGCGCGCGGAGGCGATGCCGGCGGGCGAGTCCGCCGGTCCGAAATAGGAAGCGCGCCAGGCGGCGATCGCAAGTTCGGCAGCCGCTTTGCTGGCGGCATACGGATCGTGCCCGCCGACCGGATCCTCCTCGCGATAGGCGTGGACCCACTCCCGGTTGTCGTAGCACTTGTCCGTGGTGACCAACACCGCCGCGACCGCCGCCCCCTCCTGCGCCATGAGATCCCGGATCGCTTCGAGCGCGTGGACCGTCCCCATCACGTTGGTTTCCCAAGTGGAGCGGGGTTCGCGATACGACTCCCTCACGATCGGCTGGGCCGCGAGATGAAACACGTAGTCCGGTTCCCAACCGGTCATGGCACGGGCTAGCGCGGCGGCATCCCGCACGTCCCCCTCCACATGATCGACCCGGCCGCGAAGCCCCAACTGCACGAACAAGGAGGGCACGGTCGGCGGCGGCAGGCTGAAGCCCCGGACTTCCGCTCCGAGCGAGAGCAACCACTCGCAGAGCCACGCCCCCTTGAATCCCGTGTGGCCGGTCACAAACACCCGCCGTCCCCGGTAGGCCTGCTGCAACACGCCCGCAAGGGCACCCTCGACTTCGGCGGGCATGGCGGGTTTCAGGGGTGACGGATCCACGGTGCCCGGCCGGAATCCCACAAGGCGTTGAGGTGCTGCATTTCCTGATAGGTGTCCATCGGCTGCCAGAATCCGGGATGCTGATAGGCGTTCAACTGGCCCTCGCCAGCCAACCGCAGGATCGGCCCGCGCTCGAGCATCTCCGCCGGATCCTCGGAGAGATAATCGAGGAGGCCCGGCTCGCAAACCATGAACCCGCCATTCACATACGAATCATCGGATTGCGGTTTTTCCTCAAAGGTCGAGATGGAGCCGTCCTCCTCCACCACCATCGCGCCAAACCGCCCCGCGGGCCGGACCGCGGTGATGGTCACCAGCTTGCCCGCCGCACGGTGGCACGCGAGCAGGGCGTCGAGATCGACATCCGAAACCCCGTCCCCGTAGGTCAGTAGGAAGGGTTCGTCCCGCCGGAGATAGGGGCCGGCCAGGCGAAGCCGGTAGGCCGTCATCGATTCCAAACCGGTCTCGGCGAGCGTGACTTTCCAATCTTCCTCGTCATGGCTCCCGTGGAACTGCGCCTGGAAACGTGCCCCGAGCGACAGGGTCACGTCGGAGACGTTCCATCGATAATTCCGGAAAAACTCCCGGATCATCTCCCCCTTGTACCCCAAACAGAGGACAAACTCCGAATGCCCGAACCGGGCGTAGTGCTTCATGATGTGCCACAAGATCGGCCGCCCGCCGACCGGCACCATCGGCTTCGGGCGAAACTCGGTCTCCTCGCGGAGCCGGGTCCCCTTTCCGCCGCAAAGAATGACCACTTTCATGCTTAACGAAAAATCATCCCACACTGGCGCCCGCGATTCAATACCTCACCGCACCAACTCCGGGGGCGGTGCGTCCGCGGAGCTCTCGCTGACCGGATTCGGGATCGGGGATCGACGCCCCTGCGGCGTCCCGTATATTGACGCGGTCCTTATCCCGTTCGAGGAGAACCGTGCCCCATCCATCTGTCGAACCCAAGACCGGTGATCCCGCCGCCCGCGCGCTGCTGGGGGGATGTGCCCTGGCCGGTATTCTCCTGGGTCTCGCCCTGCGACTGACCTGTCTCCTGGATCCCGGCAAAGCCTTCTTCGACGCGCACATCTACACGGCCTATGTGAAGACCCTGGCCATCACCGGACTGGCGGGCTTTCCGGAACTAGTGGCCGACTTTCTGAGATTTCAAGCCTCGGCGCCGGGGGCCGTCGCACCCCCGACACGGGCGCTCTTCATCACCTGCGGTCACCTGCTCGCCACCCTCGGCGGGCTGGCGCCCCTCGACGCCTTGAGGAGCGTTGCCTGGTTTTTCAACCTCGCGACGCTGCCAGTCGCCTTCCTCTTCCTGCGGCGCGCGGCCGGTGCCCCAAGCGCGCTCGTCGCGACCGCCCTGCTGTCGGTCCTGCCCACCCAGCTCTTTATGGCCCGCGGCGCGCTTATCGACGGATTTTTTGCCTTCTGGGCCCTCTGCAACCTCTGGTGCCTGTGGGAGAACCTGCAGCGCCCGCGCTGCCTGCCGCTCCTGCTCCTGCAAACTCTCCTCGGCGCGCTGCTGGTGCTCACGAAGGAGAACAGCTTCTTTGTGTTCGCCACCCTCGGCGCGCTGCTTGCAGCCTGCCGCTGGCTTCGATTCGGAATCGTGACCCGCGAACTCTGGGCATCCCTCATCCTCGCCGGTGTCGTCGGCGTCTGCGGCATCGTGCTTCTGAGCGGCGGATTCGACCGCGCCTTCGAGGTCTACCGGCTGCTGGTCGCCAAGGCCTACACCCTCGAATTCGCGATCCGCACGGGCGACGGACCCTGGTTCCGTTATCCATACGATCTGCTGGCCGTGAACCCCGCCACCACGCTGCTCGCCATCGGTGCCCTGTTCGGACTCCGCCGTGACAACCGTGCGCTCTGGTTTCTGACCCTCTTCGTTCTCGTCTCGATGTCGGTGATGACCTGCGTGCGCTTCGGCATGAATCTGCGGTATGGCAACATGTGGGATGCGCCGCTTTGCGCCCTTGCGGCCACCCAACTCCTCCGGCTCGGCACCGCCGCACCCACCCGACTCCGCGCCCCGGTCGTCGCCGCGGTTTTCGCGGCCTGTCTGGCCACCTCGGTCGCCATCTCCCAACGCCTCGTCCTCCATCATAACATCGGCGAACTCGTCGCTGAGGTTTACCTGCCGGCCTTCGATATTCTGAAGCCCTCCACCCACACACGCGGCGCTCCGCCGTCTTCCCCATCCGTAGGGAACCCGCCCTGATCCTACCCCAAGTTTCTTATGGCGGCCCGGGAAGGGGCATAAAACCTAGGGGGTCGTCCCAAAGGCACTACAAAATCGTCAGGGTTTGGCGAAGGTTTTGACGGGCGGGAAGGAGGATTTCCAGTCGAGGCGCCGTTTTTTGTAGAGTAGGTCCTAAAATGCGAGCCACCGACGAGGCGGCTTCCCCGAAAAGCTCCTCGGGCAGGATCTCGCCGCGGGAACGTCGCGACCGCGGCGAAGGTGTCGTCGCCAGACGGCTTGAGCCACGGGCGGTCAATCCCGAGGGACCCGCGCCGACGATCACAGTTGGGGATGGCATCGCGCCAGCCTAGCGGCCCCAAAGTCCCACCCACAAGCACACAGCGAGGACTGCGGACTGGCCAGGCGGGGGTCCGACCCGGGGTTCCGGCGTCGTCCCGTCGCGCGCTCGAAGCATCAGCACGGCCCAGGCCACGGCGAGGTAACCCCAGATCAGCAGCGCGAACGGGATCCACTCCGATTCACGCTCCGCAACGGGGAACGTCGCGATAACCGGCCCGTCACCGATGCCGGCGAGGTAGTACGCCACCGCCCAAAGCGTCCCCGAGATCACAAATCCAAGGCCCAGCCAAAAACTGGTCAACACGAGGAAGGGCTGCACCCAGAGCAGATACTGGCACCCCACGGAGGGCGCGAAGAACATCAGCCCGCACCAACCCGCCGCCATCGCCTCCGTGAGGCTGCTCCCTCGCCGCAACAGGCGGATTCCCGAGCTCACAAAAACCGCCACCGCGAGCCATTTGAGTACCTGCACGATCGCAGCAGACCCTCCTTCCCCGCTGAACGGCACCCCGCCGACCCACGTCATCAGCCAACTCCATCCCCATACCCCGGTCAATGCACCCGAGTACCCGAATATCTGCTCCGCAACACGCCCCGAGACGCACAGCAGCGGAGCCCAGCCTGCGGCGGCGATCAACGCGGACACCAGCGAGAAACGCAGGGCTCCGCGCCACCCGGTCCCCAGCCAGTAAACCGCCAGTAAAAGCCCTGGCAGGAACGCCGCGAACTTCACCCAGGTCGCCAGGCCGAGCCAAAGCCCGCTCCAAACGGCTCCTCGCCCGCCCTCCCCAGCAGCCAGCACCGAGGCCAGCAAGCAGGCCGAGAGCACGGGATCGGTGTTCCCGTGATGCCCCGTAACGACCATCGAGAGCGGGCTCAGCACCAACAGCAACGCTGCGGGCAGGCCGATCCGGCCGCGAGCGCAGGCGTTCGCGATCATCCCTGCCACAACGCCGTCCGCGACAACCCCGATGAACCGCCACACCCAGCCGAACGGCACCCCCAGCATTTCCTGCAACCGCCATGCCCACCCGGCCACAAACCATACCGGGGGCGGGTGATTCCAATACGCCGACA
>Ga0163150_10005761_pt1 | contig 15609 bp, 15 predicted proteins | sample OliLakLV19P2IB_FD_148628 | JGI IMG/M metagenome (GOLD analysis project Ga0163150, IMG submission 148628) | Freshwater microbial mat bacterial communities from Lake Vanda, McMurdo Dry Valleys, Antarctica - Oligotrophic Lake LV.19.P2.IB | ecosystem: Environmental > Aquatic > Freshwater > Lake >...
TGCGCGGGGGTGCGGGCGGGCGCTCTGTTGTAGCCGGGCGCGGTGAGCCCGGTGCCCGCATGGCATGGGATCGGACAGGGATCGCAGCCTGGCTCTTTCCGTGGATCCTCCCACGTCAATTCACCCCCCCGTCCCTTGCCATCCACCCGGCGCTTGGAATTCCCGCCCGACTCTGTAACGCTTTCAAAATGCTCGCGAAGGTTTACTCGGCCGCCGTTCTCGGGATCGACGCCTACGAAGTGGAAATCGAAGTCAACGCAGCCGGCGGACTCCCGGCCATCATCGTCGTCGGGCTCCCCGACACTGCGGTCAAGGAGAGCAAGGACCGGGTCACCACCGCAGTGGGCAACAGCGGCTTTTTTTGGGCGCACGGGCGGACCACCATCAATCTCGCCCCTGCGGACGTGAAGAAGGAGGGACCGAGTTTTGATCTGCCGATCGCGCTGGGCATGATCGCGGTCGCGCTCAACCAAATCCCGGAGCAGGCCTCCGATTTCGTGTTTGTCGGCGAACTGGCGCTCGATGGCGGGGTGCGTCCGGTCAAGGGAGTGCTGCCCATCGCGCTGGAAGCGCGTCGGTGCGGACGCCGGGCCGTGGTCGTTCCCGAGGCCAATGCGCGCGAGGCGGCCATGGTTTCCGGGATCGAGGTGTACGGGGTGCGCAACCTCCGCCAGGCCTGGCAGTTCCTCATCGGCGAGCAGGAGTTGCAGCCTGTGCGCGAGGATCTCGACCAGTTCTTCGCCGCGCATCACCATTACGACCTCGATTTCTCGGACGTCAAAGGCCAGCCCAGTGTCAAGCGGGCCCTGGAGGTCGCCGCCGCGGGCTCGCATAATGTGCTCATGATCGGTCCGCCGGGCTCCGGCAAATCGATGCTCGCCAAGCGGGTGGCCACGATCATGCCCCCGATGACGCTCGAAGAGGCGATCGAGACCACCAAGATCCACAGCATCTGCGGGCTGCTCGACGGGAAGAACGCGTTTGTCGCCGTGCGTCCATTCCGTTCGCCCCACCACACGATTTCCGATGTGGGCCTGCTCGGCGGGTCGGCGAACATTACTCCGGGCGAAGTCAGCGTGGCCCACAACGGGGTGCTGTTTCTCGACGAACTGCCTGAGTTCAAACGCAGCACCCTGGAGGTCATGCGTCAGCCGCTCGAGGACGGAAAAGTCACCGTCACCCGCGCCGCCGGCACCATGACTTTCCCCGCCCGCTCGATGCTGGTGGCTGCCATGAACCCCTGCCCGTGCGGATACCACGGTGATCTGAAACGGGATTGCCGGTGTTCGCCCAACCAGATCCAGCGGTATCGTCAGCGGATCTCGGGCCCGCTGCTCGACCGCATTGATCTTCACGTCGAAGTCGGTTCGGTCGGGTTCGACGAGCTTTCCGGGGGAGGGGACGGTGAGTCGTCCGACACCATCCGCGCGCGGGTGGTGCACGCCCGCGAAGTGCAGACCGCCCGGTATCGCGGGGCGAGGGGGGTGCGGACCAACGCCCACATCGGCACGAAGGAACTCCGGGCGCATTGCGCCCTCGACCCGCAGGGGATGGAACTCCTGCGCATGGCCATGACCGATCTCGGGTTGTCCGCCCGAGCCCATGATCGTATCCTTAAAGTCGCCCGCACCATCGCCGATCTGGCAGGGTCCGAGCGGATCGAGCCCGCGCACGTTCTGGAAGCGATCCAGTATCGGACGTTGGATCGGAACTTGTGGGTGTGAAGGGAGGGGCTGTCTGAAATGCAGACCCGCACGTTATCGCACGCCTGCCGGGAGCACGACCAAATTCCTCCAATGCTCAGAGGAACAGACGGTGGCCTCAATCGGTCACAATCGGTGCGCGATCAGTCGTCAGGCATCGCATGAAAGCGTCAATTGTTTCCCAGTCCACGAAAGTCGCTAGGCCATGACCTACAGGGTCGAGTTGAAACCGAAGGCTGAGAAGGATCTGAAGGACCTCGCTCCCCCCGAGCGGAAGCGTGTGGTCGCAGGGGAGCGGGTGATCGTGTATCGTATCCTCCACAGAAGGGAAGCCTACCGCTGAACGAGAAAGAGGTGGACCCCGGAATTCGGACCAGTGGTTAAGCTATAGAAATTGAGCTTTTTGGAGGGTCGGGAGCCAGCTAGGAGAACCCGACAAATGAAAGGCAAAAGAAGAAGACACGAACCGGAATTCAAGGCCCGCGTGGCGCTGGAGGCGCTCAAAGGGATCAAGACGATCCAGGAGATCGCCAAGGAGTACGACATCCACCCCGTGCAGGTCTCGGAGTGGAAGAAGGTCATGGTCGGCGGTGCGCCCGAACTTTTCGAGCGGGGTGCCGCCGTAGTGGGGCAAGAGAAGGCGGAGCAAGAGAAAGAGCAGCTCCACGCCACGATCGGCAAGTTGGCTGGCTCGGTGGACTTTCTAAAAAAAAAGTGCAGGCAGCTCGGCATACCGACCGACTAGCCGATCTCGTGGAACCCAAACATCCGGAGTTGAGCCGGCTCATCGAGCCATCGAGCGAATGGGCGCTCATCGACTGGGCCGAACGCACGGCGCTGCCCGAGATGCTCGGCCTGCGGGTGACCAAGAGCGGCAAAGACCGCCTTTACCGCGCGGGCGATGCCCTGTTCGCGCGCCGCAAAGCCCTCGAGGAGGGGCTGCGGCGGCGCGAGGCCGGCCTCTTCGAATCGCACGGCAGCATCGTGCTTTACGACGTGACCCACACCCATTTCGAGGGGCTCTGCGCGAACAACCCCAAAGCGCGGCACGGCAAGAACAAGCAGAAGCGCAACTGTAGCCCGCGGCGCGGTTTGAGCAATTTTGACTACGGTTTGAGCAAAAGGGGGGATGCAGAGGGCGTGCATGGGGCCTGCATCACCAGTGGCCGACCGGGCAGGATTGGCTGCGCCAGGCGGTCTTCGCGGCCAGGTAGCAGCCGCATCGGGAGCATCGATCATGCCCCCGCTCCAGCCGATGGAGGCCGGAGGGGCAGGCTCGGCAGATCGCGAGTCGGCGACGGGCCTCGTTGGCCTGGAGTGGCGGGGCGCCAGCCAGGACGGCGGCGGCCTCGCCGGCCACGGCGGTCATCAGGTTGCGGGCTAGCGCGGATGCAGACGGCATGGCGGGACGGTCGAGGCGGTCGTCGCATCCCATGTCGGAGTAGCGTCCCCAGGTGCCGATGGGGCATGCGGCGCAGGGATGGGCGGGGTCAACTAACCCGTCGCGGATGGCTTCGCACGGGGTCGGGCACTCGGCGCAGGCATCGCGCCGCACTTCGATGACTCCTGAGGGGATCATGGTGGGAATCCCTGGCTGGCTGGATCGGCGCTGGCTGGTTCGTAGCCGGCGACGAAGGACCACCGCACTTTGGTGATAATTTTGCGGCTGACCAGATTGCCTGTGACCCCCGACTGCTCCGGAGGCAGGTCACTCGGGATCTCGGTTTGCAGCACACCTTTGACCCAGCCGGTCAGCACCCCTCCGGATTCCGAGTCGTCGATCCAATCGTCGCCTGCGGGCAGGCAGATCCCGTTTTCGCTTGGCATGGTCGGCACGGCTAGCTGGGCCGAGATCAGCGTGTTGTCGTATTCGGCGCTGAGGTTCCTGTACCTGACTCGCCGCAACTCCCACCAGACCTTCGCGTAGCACGTCGGCCTCATGACGGCCCACCGGTACTGCGAGGACCGGGCGAAGGCGTGGATCGATCCGAGACCGGGAGTGCTCGTGAGCTGTTGGGCGTACACGTATCCGTTGGCCACGTTCATCCCAAACGCAGGGAAAACGCCACTAATCGATTGCCACTCTATGGTCCAGTCAGCCGGGTATGGGCTCATGTCGGCAATGGCAAAATCCAACGCCTCGGCGGGCGACACGTTGCCTGCGATGCCGTTGTTCCACTCGCCTGCATCTGGCCGCTTGGTCTGCAGGGCGATGCGCCCTATTTGCGCGCCTCCGCAGCCCACGCATCCGTCGCTCAGGATCACATCAGGCATCAGCCCTCCCGTTCCCATCGGTGATAGTAGGTGCGGGGATTCGTGAAAAGGTTCGGGCATCGCAAGTATTGGAGATTACCCGATCCCGCCCCTGCGACGGTGACCACGCCGAACACGACCGAGTAAGTGCCGAGCGGGTAGTGGGCGTGAGTGTTGTCGTCGTTCGGGATTCCCAATCCCCCTGTGGTCTTGAGTACCGCGGCCGCGGTGGGCTCCCCCTCGGAGTCGGTGGTGATCTTGGCGTAAAAGGACCCAGATCCAGACAGGCTTGTGAACTCGAACACCGGATCATCTCCCTCCGACATGCCGGTGGGCACGAGGGAAGCGATGAACCCCATGAACACCCGCACGTTGGTCGTCTCGGGGTAGGCGATCGGCTCCAATGGGCCACCCGAAATTTCCGCTTCCGGCGGGGGCGCTCCGTTTGGGCATTCGCCGGCCTGAGTGCGGTCCCTGTTGGCTGTGGCCAGGTCGTAGCGCTCCGCCACGCCGAGCACGCCTGGCGGGCCGATCTGCACCGTGGTTGTTTCGGCGAAGAGATCGCGGGTGATGCTCTGCGCAGGCGTGGCGGCCGAGCTCAGGCCTGCGTAAGGGCTTGCGATCTGCCATTCGTCGGCCGGGCGGTGGCTGGGGTTCAGGCCGGGGAGTTGGAAGGAGCCCTCGTTCCAGAGCACGGAGACGAAGGCGTTATAGGCGTCCGCCAAGCCGGTGGGGATGAGTTCGGCTGCGCCGCATTTCTCCGAGCTGCGCAGTTCGATGGTCTCCACCAGGTCGCGGGTGGCGCCGAGTGCCAGGGCGTCGCCGCTGGGGCCTGCCGTCTCGGTGGCCACCTGAAAGCGGCTCTCTTCCTCGTTGATGATGAATCGCACCGTGACCGACCGGCAAAGCAGATCGTATCGGGGGGAGAACCCTGCCGCCTGCTCGGCCGAGGCGGAGAGTGTGCGGGAGGCTGCGCTGCCGAACTTCATCGTCGGCACGGGTTCTGTCGTGTAATCCCAGTACGGCCGGGCGTCGGGCACCCATCGAAGCAGGGCCTGCAGCAGTGAGAGGACCGTGCCATCCTGTCGTTGATCTTCCGGGAGTGTCAGCTCCGGCAGTCCATCCGTGGCCACCGCCACTTTGCCGGGATGCTGCTGCTCCACGACGTCGAACAGATCCTGCACCTGCTCTCGGAGGGAGGGTTTCTGGATTTCGAAGGTGCCGCCCCCGGCCACGGCGACGCGGGCGTTCAGGACGGTCCGGGAGGTGTTGCGTTCGCCGAGGGTGGGTATCGCACCCTCGATATTCACCACGCTCTGCAGGTAGGTAGTTTCGTCCAACCACCGCTGCGGCCCCGTGAGCGCGTAGGAGCGGCCTTCCTTGCCTCCCTGGGCCTGCAATGGTGCCTGGTCCAGCCAGCCGACGAAGAGCCGGGTGCCTCCCACGGTCAGCTGCACCCGTCCGAACGGAGCGATGATTGCCGTCGCGTCGATTGATTCGCCCGTTTCGAGAGCGAGGCCATCGTTCCCGCCCGCCGTGGTGGTGAGTCGACCGCCGGCGATGCCGTACGCTGCTGGAGTGCCCGCGCTGCCGCCGATGGTGAGCAGGATGGGGACGGTTGCCATCGGGCGATCAGGCGTTGCGCGAGATGGACTCGATCTTTGTTTCGAGCTTCGAGAGTCGGCCGCCGATCTTGTCGACCAGGCTCTGGGCGGCGCTTTCGACGCCGGAGAGGGAGTCGGCGAGTTCGCCGGCCGACTTTCCGGCTGCATCGAGGCTCTTCGCCACGGCCTCCGTGGACTTGGCTGCGGCGGAGAGAGCGTCACTCCCGCCGCCATCTCCCGCGCCTTGGCCTGGAGCGCGCAGAGAATCTGCCAGCTGCGGTGCGGTTGCCTTCTTGAAGTCTGTGAACTGATACGCTGTTCCGACTGGCGAGCATCGATTGACTCCTGCGGCATGGATGCTCCGGGCAGGGCGGGGTTGAAGCCGGCTTTGAGGGAGGGCAATGCAGCGTCGTTGTTTGCGCGCTCGAGGAGACGCTGCCCAATCGCCCCGATCTGGTAGCCCGGCGACCACTCCATGATTGGCTTGAGTTTAGCCCATGCCGCCGCGGCCTCCCGTGTGATCTGCACGAGCCCGCCTGCCAGTCGTCCTGCGCCTGCGCCCATCCCGCTCAAGTCGACGCCATCGAGGGCGTTGCCGATTTGTTCGAGCGTTGGCGCCAACTCCGCCGCCGCGCTCGCGAAGAACTGCATGCTCTTGTTGCCGGAGGCGTTCATCGCGTCGCTGAAGCGGCCGAACTTTTCCGCGTTATCCTGCATGATCTGCCCCAGCCGGCCCGTCTGTTTCTCGGCGGTGGCGAATGCCTGCGGATCGAGCAGCATGGCGAGCATTTCGCCGCCCGAGCGCCCGAACATTTTCATCGCCGCTGCCGTGCGCTCCGCGGGATTGGCGATGCCTTGCAAGGCGGTGGCGATGGATTTGAGAGCGTCCACTGGCGACTGGCTCTTGAGGGAGTCGATGGAGAGATGGAGTTGATCGAAGATCTTCGCCGTGGGTTCGCCGTCCTCGTTCACTCCGGCCAGCGAGCGTTGGAGCAGGTTGATCATGGGGCCGGCTGAGGCGGCACCGGCGCCCGCGTTGTCGAGCGCCTGGCGCAGGACCACGAGGTCCTTAATCGGTGCGCCCGTGCGCGCGCTCAAGTCACCCAGTTCATCGCCCATGTCCGCCGCATGCTTGACTCCGCGCATGAACACGGCGGCCAACCCGGTCGCCGCCGCTGCCACGGCGCCGATCCCGGCGGCGGCCATGCTCGCCGGGCCAATCGCGCCGTTGAGCGAGCGCATGAGGCTGCCGAGCACCGGCACTCGTTCCGCCAGCCCGAGCAGCTCGTTCTTTGCACGGCCGAAGAATCCCATGTTCCCAATAGCGCCCCCCACCCGGCGTAACTCCGCCTCCAGGTGGCCGTAGGCGGTGCCTGCGGCCTTGGCTGCCACGATCTGCTGGCGGAGCTGGATTTCGGTCTGCTTGGCCGCCCGGAGGTCGGCGGAGGTCTCGATTCGGATCTTGACGAAGGGGTCGCTCATGGGATGGTTAGCACATGGGCTCGCTATTCCTCATGGCCATGCTGCTGGTGGTCCTGGTCGCCGGCGCTGGTTTTGCGATCTACGGCACGGTCGGCCTCGTTCACTGGCATCGGGCTCGCCGCCCTGGGCGTCGCGGCTGATCTCGCTTTTGCCGCCGCATCCCGGCGTTCCCTGCCGAGGTAACCGCCGCCGGGAAAGCTCCAGCCCTGAGATCGTCGCACACCGGCGAGCAGGGCAAGGCCCTGAGCCACCGGCAGATCGAGGATGGACGCCGGCGACGCGTGCAGTTCCACCGCGAGGATCGAGACGAGCGGCAACCAGGATCCCAGGCCGTCTTCCCCGCGCAATTCCATCTGTTTCATCCCTTTGGGCACCGGCGGGGGGTGCATCGGGATTGCGGTGGACATCGCTTCAGCCCAGCGCGAGCTGAGAGTCGCCACGAGCGTGGGCAGCGCAGCGGGCGGGGTGATTTGCAGGAGCAACCCCTCCACGCTCTGTGGCGCAACACGAAGCCGGGGGTCTGCCGGATAGGCCCGGAATGCATCCAACGCGCTTGCGACCTGGGCGAGGGCGGCCCCGGCGTCGTTGCCGAGGGGGCGGCGATCGAGCAGGAAGCTGCGCGCCCGGTCCAAGTCCAGCCAGCCCCGGAAGGTGATCGCCGGGATCGCCCACCCCGCGGCCTCGACGGGCGCGACAAATTGCGGCGGGAGCGCACAACTGCAATTTCGGAGTGGCAGATGTCATCTTTTGGGCCACTGGATATCGGCCGACTATCACCGCATATCAGGGAGGTATTCTTCCCATTTCGCGCCCTCCTCTTGCCAGAGAGTGGACAAGTTCACCGCTGGCCGGGTTCTCCGCCCCTCTGCCTCTGTACAAAGCACGGGCAGGAGACATTATCGCACAACAACATGGCAGCTTCGGCCATGTGGGAATTGTGGTAGCGGCAAAGTACGGTGTGTCATGGTCTGTCAGCTCTGCTGTGAAGCATGCTCCAGGTCTGGGGGTTCTTACTGACTGGGGGTTTCGTGGCCCCCTTCAGAACGGTGACTTGGTGGGCGATTCGCCCCCGGTCGTGCGTCGCTATATTGGTCATTAGTCTGGGAGCAGTGTCATGTGTGGGGTTCAATACATTCTTGTTCAGGCCATCATTCGACGCATCGGAGTATCACAAGGTGTTTTCAAGGCTGCTGTGTTATGTGGAGCCTTGCTGAGCGGGGCTGGGTGTCACCAATCCTCTTTGTTCTTTGCTGAGAATCGCGAAGCGCGTCGTCTGCTTATCTCCACAGGGATCGACGGCGAGCGACTTCGAAACGTCAGCGTGTTGCGCATTTCGGAGCGGCATGTGCTATTAGAGCCAGAGATGAATTCTGCGGGTATCGACGACCGAACCGTGTTTGTGGCACTCATCAACAAAGAGGAGCGATCACGCATTGTAGGCAGGTATCAGGTGTTATTTGGTGTTGCTCACATTAGCGTCGATAGGAACACATTTTCTGGCTCTACGTCCCTTCTGACTTCAGAAGAAGGAGAAGTGCGACAAGCTATCTTGCTCAGTCCCACCTCCTCTTCCGAGTGGCCCTCTAACCTTCTTATTGTGCACGAACTTCGTCTAGGTCGCTCTGTTCTTATAAGTTATGACAATCAGACTGCGCGGATTGTTAGTGACAGCAACGGAAGCACGGTGGCTGTCACAGCTAAGGGCAGACCGACTGAGGCTCTCCTTGAATTGATCAATGGGCACCGGGGCTTGCGGACAAAAATTCCATGAGAAGGGTCATGTAGCTCCACAGGAACTCCGTTGGGGTCATGTCTTCTCCGCAGGGGTCACGTCTCTTGATATGAGCAAATGCTGGGGAGCCAACGGGAACTTCACGACGACCTACGCGTGGGATGCCCTCGGGAATCTGGAGTCTCGCACGGCCGGTTTGGGCAACGGGACCCGGACCGAGTCGTTCACCTACGACAACCTCAACCGCCTCCTCTCCTCAGGAGTCGGCGGGCAGTCGGCACTCGCATATACGTACGATGCAATCGGGAACATCCTGAACAAGCCAGGCGTGGGAGCCTATGCCTACGACAGCGCGAACCCCACCCGCCTTTCCACGGTGACGCTGAACGGGAGCCTAGACTTTATGGCTGCGCGCCGGTCTGGAGGCGAGCACGCAGCCTTGAAAAAGGGGGTGTGTTTGCCGTTCGATCGAACCGCGGGCTACCCGCAGAGCGGGCAGAGCCGCAAGAACCGCCCCGGCGTTGCCGCGGAGAGGTTCTGAGTCGTCACCAGACAACCAATGAAAGGTCAAACACACCAATGAAAAGCGTACTTTACGTGGGCCTGGATGTCCACAAGGAGTCGATCAGCATTGCCATCGCCGAAGCGGGCCGGAAAGGGGAGGTCCGCCCCTACGGCACCATCAGCGGAGACCTCCACGCGCTGGAGAAGGTCATCGCCCGTCTGCGCAAGCAGTACGGGCCCGATGTCGAACTGCACTTCTGCTACGAGGCGGGTCCATGCGGGTTCGTTATCGCACGCCGACTGCGTCAACTGAGTCTGCCCTGCAGCGTCGTCGCTCCCTCGAAGAGCCTCCGCCAACCCGGCCAGAAGATCAAGACCGACCGGCGGGATGCCGAAAAGCTCGCCCGACTCCTGCGAGCCGGAGACCTAGTCGGCATTTACGTTCCCGAAGCCACCGACGAGGCGATCCGCGATCTCTGCCGAGCCCGCACCGACGGCGTGGACGATCAGCGTCGCGCCCGCCAGCGGCTCAAATCGTTCCTGCTCCAGCACGGCTACCATTATCAGGGCAAGGGTCACTGGGGGCAGGCCCACATGCGTTACCTGCGGGAGCTGGTTCTCCCGCATCCGGCCATGAAGGCCATCCTCGAGGAGGGTCTCATGGCGGTCACCGACGCGGGAGCCCGGGTGTCGCGGTGCGAGCGGGGGAGGCTCTCCTGGCCCACTGGCGTCTGCGGACGGCCGTCGAGGCACTCATGGCGTTCAAAGGCTTCCAGCTCGTTGCAGCGATGATCACCGTCTCCGAACTGGGCGATCTTCACCGCTTCGAGCATCCCCGGCAACTGATGGGCTACCTCGGATTGGTTCCTTCCGAGCAGACCAGCGGAGCGGGACGTCGCCAGGGCGCAATTACCAAGTGCGGCAACCCGCACGCACGCTGGCTCTTGATCGAATGCAGCCAGCACTACGCGACCCCACCGAAGGTGAGCAAGGGACTCTCCCGCCGTCAGGAGGGCCAACCGCCCGCTGTCATCAAGACCAGTTGGAAGGCACAGAACCGCCTCCACCTCCGGCTCATGGCGCTCCTGGCTCGCCGTGTGCACCGCAACCGCGCCCTCGTAGCCGTGGCCCGGGAACTGACGGCGTTCATCTGGGAGGCGCTCCGGCCACTGCCTTGCTACCAGGCGCAACCGGTGGAAGGAGAGCGGGCGTGAGCGTTGCGCACGGCGTACGCGATGCGGTAGCGCTCCGCTACGGGCAAGTGAAAATCCGGCATAACAGCGCTGCGCACCGGCCCTGCGGGCACTTATTCCGTTTTTCACTTGCCCTCCGCTCCACGCCACCGCGGAGAGTGGGTAGGATCTTTCCCCGGGAAAGATCCTTTCCACAGATCAACTGCGAAGACGTGCGTCAGGAGGTGAGTCGATAAGATCTGGCGGGAGGATACTACCACGTCTTGAACCGGGGATTGGAGCGGCGGGCGATCTTCGAGGACAACCGGAATCGGCAGCGGTGGCTGGGGTTGTTGGCGGAGTTGCCCGGGCGGTTCGGGGTTGTGGTGCACGCGTGGGTGCTCATGGGCTATCACTATCATCTGCAGATCGAGACCCCGGAGGCCAACCTTAGCCGGGCGGTACAGTGGCTCAATGTGTCGTATGCGGTCTGGTTCAACCGGCGCCACGATCGCGCGGGGCCCTTGTTCCAGGGGCGCTTCAAGGCGGAGATCACCGACACCGAGCAGTGGGTCGCTGAGGTGAGTCGCTACATCCATCTGAATCCTGTTCGGGTCCGATCCCTGGGCCTGGACAAGGCGGCCGTGGCCCGGTCGCGGGCGCCGGGAGGCCGGTTGGTGCCTGACCGTGAGGAGTTCGCGGCCCGGTGGAAGCGATTGACAGAATATCGATGGAACTCGTGCCGGGCGTATTTGGGTTTGGAAGAGGCTCCCGATTGGCTGGCGGTGGATGCGGTCCGCTCCCGGTTCGGAGGCCGCGGGCGGACGAACCAGATCCGAAACTACCGCTTGGCGCTGCGGGAGCTGGTTGGGGAGTGAGGCGAGTGGGAAGAAGGGCCATGGGAGCGGGCCATCGGGGGTGCAGTGCTCGGCGGCAAAGCGTTTGCGGAGCGGGTTCTGAAGCAGCTCAAGGAGGTGTGGCGGGAGGTGCGCGGGCGCAGGGCGGTGCGGAAGCGGGGGAACTTCGATGATTGGAAGCGGGCGATGGAGGGGTTGCGTGGGGAAAGGTGGGGGGCATTTGCGGTTCGGCACGGCGATCCGGGGCGGGACCTGGTGCTGCTGGCGGCGCGACGGCTGGGGAGGCTGACGCTGCGAGAGCTCGGAGAAGAGGTCGGGCTCGACTACGGGAGCATTTCCAACGCGTTGTATCGGGTGGGCCGGAGAATCGAAAGGGAGTCGGCGATCCGCCGGGAATGGGTGCGGCTGCTCACATGCGCAGATCAAGAGACGTGACTCCAATGCACAGAAAGGATCCGCGCATGCATTCGGTCGAGCGTTTCGAGGATGAAGCCACGGGCCAGCCTGCTTTCCGGGTTCGTTCGAACCATCGGTTTGTGCAGTTGCCCACGTACCACCTCCACGCCGCGTTCGCCGACGCGGAGCCCGTCTTTCCCGTTGCGGCTTGGACACCCGGCAGAGGTTCGGAATTGCCGGGATCGACATGGAGCCGGGACGGACGACGCGCGAAAGCGTTTCCAGACATTACATCGGCGTCGCCGGGATGGACGGCCTGCCCGTTTGGGAGCGGACCTTTCCCTTTTTCCATTACGGCCACACCGGGTCGCATCCCATCGAGAACGCCATCGTGATCGACGGGTTGGTCGTGCCCGGCCTGGTCTGCCTGCTGCGCTGGCAACCCGGCGATGGCCCGCCACACCTTCAGGTGCTCGCTCGCCACGGCACCGACCCGACCGTGGGCGGGCAGAAAGCACATCCGCATGTTTCCAAGTGCGGACGCTATCTCGCCTTCAACCGCGCGTGGCGGGAGGGGGAAGGAGAGCGGACCTCGGTCGCGGTGGTGCGGATGCCCTGAGGAGGCCAATGTCCCGGCGCTCAGATCGATTCCAGAAATCGCCGATAAAACGCCACGCCCGCCTCGAGATCTTCCACGGACAACCATTCGTCCACGGTGTGGGCCTGGGCGATGGAACCGGGTCCGGCGGCCACTGCCGGCACGCCGTGGGCTCCGAACGAGGCCGCGTCGCAAAACCACGGTGCCCCGACCGGTTTTCCGCCGCCCGCGGCGGCCAGTAACCCGATGAGCGGATGCGCCGGGTCCGTGGCGAGCGCGGTCGCGTGCGCGAAGCGGATCTCGCTCCCCGGAGCGGCGGACGCGATCCCCTCGGACAGGATTGCCTCGAGGTCCGTGCGCTTCTGCGCAGGTACTGTGCGGAGGTCGACCTCGATGGTGCAGTGGTCCGGGACGATGTTCGTCTTCGATCCGCCGTGGATGGTGCCGACGCTGACGGTCGGAGAGCCGAGCGTGGCGTCTGGAATCCGGGCAAGCGCGGGGGCCAGCCCGTCCCGAATCCATTCGATCACGTTCGCCATGGCGTAAATCGCGTTGGACCCGAGGTCGGGTGTGGATGCATGGACCGCCCGACCGTGGGTGCTCACCGTCATCCAGGTGCAGCCCTTGTGCGCATGGACGATATCGAGTTGGGTCGGCTCGCCGACCAGCACGAACGCAGGGCGGAATTGCTCCGCGAGGTGACGGGATCCATGCTGCCCGGTCTCCTCGCCCATCAGCCCCGCGAACCAGATCTCGTGTCCGAGCGTGGCGATGCGGGGGCCGAGTTCCTGCAGGGCCCGGAGCATGGCGGCCAGGGTGCCTTTGGTGTCGGTCGCGCCACGTCCCCAGATCCTGCCATCCCGGATGTCGCCCGCAAACGGATCGATCGTCATTCCCTTCACGCTCACGGTGTCGGTGTGCGGCGCGAGCAGGAGCGTCGGTTTGCCGGGGCGATCCGTGGGGAACGGTGCGACGACATTCGGACGGCCGGGCAGGACTTCGTCGAAACGGACCCGGGCACCGAGTTGATCCAGGAACGCGCCGACAAACTCGGCGCACTGTTTTTCGCCGGTCGAGTCGGTCCCGGGATCCCCCGAAGGGTTTACGCTCGGGATGCGGATGAGCGCCTGGAGAAGGTCGGCGGCGCTCGCGAACCCGTTCATGCGTGGGCCAGCCTGGAGTGGCGCTGAAGGTACCACTCGACGAATTTCGGGATGCCTTCGGAGATGGGGGTGGCGGGCTGGTAACCGAGCAGTTTGCGCGCCTTGGAAATATCGGCGCACGTGAGCGGCACATCGCCGGCCTGTTCCGGCAGACGATTGATCACCGCCTTGCGACCAAGCGCACCCTCGATCGCCGCGATGAGGTCGGTGAGGCGGGTGGTCTCGTTCTCGCCCAGGTTGAAAATGTCGAACGGCACTCCGTCGTAGGCGAGGGCGCCGTGAATCCCCTGGAGGATATCGTCGACGTAGGTGTAATCCCTCCGGGTCGAGCCGTCACCGAACTGGTCGATCGGTTTTCCGGCGTGGATGGCCTCGGTAAACTTGTGGATTGCCAGGTCCGGTCGTTGCCGGGGGCCGTAGACCGTGAAAAATCGCAGGCAGATCATTCGGATTCCGTGCAGATGCGCGTAGGTTGAGCAGAGTTGCTCGGAGGCGAGTTTGGTCGCCGCATACGGGCTGATGGTCTGGTTCAGGCACTGATCCTCGGAGAACGGGACCTGTTTCGACAAACCGTACACCGAAGAACTCGATGCAAACACGAACCGCGGGACCTTGGCTTCGCGGGCGGCTTCGAGCAGGTGAAAGGTCCCCTTGATGTTGACATCGAGATAGAGCTCGGGATCGAGGATCGAGGGGCGCACTCCGGCGCGGGCGGCGAGGTGGATGATCGCGTCAAACCCGGCCGCACCCACGATCCGGCGGATTGCCGGCCCGTCCCGGACGTCCAGTTCGTGCAGGATGATCTGATCCGCAACGGCGGCCAGATTGGCCCGCTTGATGGCGGGATCGTAATACCCGTTGAAATCGTCGATCACGGTCACCCGATGCCCTTCACGCAAAAGGCTCTCCACCAGGTGCGAGCCGATGAAGCCCGCCCCGCCTGTGACCAAGATATGCATCGGGCGGACGCTACAGGAGCGTTTTCCGGGGCGGCAAGCAAAAGTTCCCCGCGGTCGAGTTCATGTCATGGCGGCCCTGCACCCGTCACACCAGCGACCCTCAGCCGGACCCGCACGATTTCGCCGGGCGTCCACAGCCGCATCGGCGGTCCCCAAGTGCCCGCTCCCCGCCCGACCAAATGCTGCGTGGGGCCCGACGAGTAAAGGCCTGCGACATGCGGATGCCGAAGTGCCACCAGGTGGCCGAACGGCCAGATTTGACCGCCATGGGTGTGGCCGGACAGGACGAGATCCACTCGGGTGCCCTCCACTTCATCGGGGGCGAGCGGGGTATGGGAAAGCAGGAGAACGGGACGGTTCGGGGGAGCGCCGACGAGGGCGTTGCGGACGGCGGCAGCGGCGGCGCCCTTCCTGCGGCCGGTGGCTGTGAGATCGTCGATGCCCGCGAGCACCAGACCCTCGACCGGCTCGACCCATCGGGACTGGAGTAGCTGAAACCCCGCGCGTTCGAGCAGGGCCAGGGAGGGGTCGAGCCCGGCGTAATGATCGTGATTTCCCGCGACGGCGTACACTCCCAGGCGGGCTTTCACCCGGGCGAGGATCGGCGCCATGGGTTCGACCCGTGTCACATTCCCGTCGATGAGGTCACCGACCATCACGACGAGATCGGCATCGAGTGCGTTGATGCGATCGACGACGGTCTCCGCCCAGCGGGCGCCCAGCAGGGTGCCGAGATGCAGGTCAGAGACGAGGGCGAGGGTCAGGCCGTCCTGGGTCGGATGGAGCCCGTGCAACCGGATCTCATGGGTCCGGATGATCGGGGACCGCAGCCATTGCACCAGGCCGACGATCCCGAGTCCGCAGGCAGCCAGTGCGATGCCGGTTCGGAGCGGGCCGGTATGCGTGGAGAACAGCAGCCCCCCAACGGTGAGCACATCGAGCAGGAGAAAGCCGCAGAACAAGAGAAACACCAGCCCGATCCAGAATGTCGCGACATACTCGAGCGGCAGCGCAATCGAATCGATGCGCCGCGCGGAAAGGGTGCGTGCCACGGGGTAGGCGACCCACAGGACGACCGCAATGGCCCAGAACACGGGAACGGACAACCGATGCTCGATCCCGGGGAGAGTCGAGAGCCGCCAGAACACGTAGCTGTTCAGGAGAGTCCAAATGGAAAGGGCGACGA
>Ga0163150_10005764_pt1 | contig 15605 bp, 12 predicted proteins | sample OliLakLV19P2IB_FD_148628 | JGI IMG/M metagenome (GOLD analysis project Ga0163150, IMG submission 148628) | Freshwater microbial mat bacterial communities from Lake Vanda, McMurdo Dry Valleys, Antarctica - Oligotrophic Lake LV.19.P2.IB | ecosystem: Environmental > Aquatic > Freshwater > Lake >...
GCGGCGAAAAACATTTCCAAGGTCCACGGCGTACGTGTATAGCGTCGGAACAAACACCAGGGTAAGCACGGTGGCGAATGTCATACCGAATATGATCGCTATGGCCATCGGCCCCCACCACTGTGCCGATTCGCCGCCACTGCTCCACTGAAACGTCTTGAAGTCAAAATTGACGCCCAGCGCCATCGGCACCAGCCCAAGCACGTTTGTCGTTGCCGTCAGCATCACCGGGCGGAACCGGATGATCCCGGCTTCGACAACCGCATCATCCAACGAATATCCGCGCGCGCGAAGCTGGTTCACAAAATCCAACAACACGATGCCGTTGTTCACCACCACCCCCGCGAGACTGATGCATCCGATGCCCGTCATAAGAATGCCGAATGGCATATCGCAGATGAGGAGACCCAATATGACGCCCCCGATCGACAGCACGACTGACGTCATGATGACGATGGTCTGCAATACCGAATTAAACTGGGCAACTATTGCGAGCGCAACCAGCAAGAGCGCGACTCCAAACGCGCGCACCAGAAATTCCTGGGTTTCCTGTGTGTCTTCATTCTCTCCCGTATACGCGACACTATACCCCGCGGGCATCACAAACCCCGCCAAACGCGCCTGCACGTCTTTAAGCACGTCGATCGGTTGGCGATCCCCGATGACCTCGGCGGACACCGTCACTGTCCGCTTCCGGTTGATCCGCTTGATGCTGCCCATCCCGGCGCCTTGCTCGATATGGGCGACCGCCGAAAACGGCACTGCCTGCCCCGCGAGGTTGATAAGGTTCATGTTTTCGAGATTGTTCAAGTTCTCCCGGAACGACGCCGGGAACCGGACCGTCACGTCGTATTCCTCATCCCCTTCGCGATACTCACTGGCCTTGCGCCCTTCGATGGCCGTCTGGACGGTGAGTCCGATGAACTGGGTGTTAAGACCCATTTTCCAGGCCTTCTCGCGATCAATAATGATGCGAACCTCAGGCTTGCCTTTGTGGTAGTCATCGCGAATATCCACCAACTCCGGCATCCCTTTTATCTCACCCTGGATGTCCTGCGCGAGCGCCGCGAGCGTCTCGTAGTCGTCGCCGCTGATTTCGATGTTCACGGGCGGCCCAGTCGGCGGCCCCATGTTCATCTGATCGATCCGTACGTCCGCCCCTGGTATACCCTTCATCGATGCGCGCACGTTTTCTATGATAACGCTCGGCATCACCTTCGCCTCGGCAAGTTTCGGAAAATCAAGCGTGATTTGGCTCAGGTGCGTGCTGTTTTTCGTTTCTCCCGGCATGCTCCCGCCCGGATCAATCCCCTGTGAACCGATGTTCGATATTATGTTCTCGATGTTTGGCGCAAATTCCTGCAACCGGTCTTCCACCGCGCGCACATACGAATCGGATGCGGCCAGGTTGCTGCCCTGGGGAAGCTCAATATCAATTTGCGCCTGTGGCGGTTCGACCGTGGGCATAAACTCGAGCTGCGACCGCGCGATGAATACGGCAAACAACGCGACCTGCATGGCCAACGCGAGCAGAATCGTCACGGCCCGCCACCGCAGCGCCAGCCGCAGAAACGATTCGTACGTCCGCACAATCGCATGCCGCTGTTTTCGTTGCTCCGGCGGCAGCGGCTTTACCCGCATGAACTGGCCTATCATCGCGGGATTCACGATCATACCCACAAACAACGACGCGAGCAGTGATACCGTGACCGTGATCGGAAGGTAGATCATGAAATCGCCAAAGATGCCCGGCCAGAAAAACATGGGCACAAACGCCGCAATCGTCGTCGCAGTCGATCCAATCACCGGCGCGGCGACCTCTGCCGTACCGCGTTTGGCTGCCGTTACCGCGTCCATACCCTGTTGCATGTGCCGGTAAGCGTTCTCGACGACTACGACACCGTTGTCCACCAGCATCCCAAGCGCCAAGGTAAGACTGAACAACACGCTCATGTTCAGCGTAATGCCGGTCATGTGGAGATACGCAAAAGTCATGAACATCGAAAGTGGAATCGCAATTCCGATAAACAGTGAGTTGACCAGCCCGAGCGACAGCATGATGACGATGACGACAAGCACCAGCCCGCTCAACATGCTGTTCTCGAGTTCATTTACCATGTCGCGAATGAAGTCGGATTCATCCCACGTTATCGCGAGATCAACGCCCTTGGGAAGCCTTTCCCGTTCCGCGGCAAACAGCGTTCGTATCTGGTCCGCCATCTGGATGATATTCTCGCCGGAACGCTTCGTCACGACCAATGTGACGGACGGTTTTCCATTCACGCGCGACTTCGACGTGAACTCCTTGAACCCATCTTTCACCGTGGCGATATCACGAAGATAAACGATACCGTTCGGACCTTGTTTGGCGACCAGTCCATTCAGGTCGTCTGGCGTCTTGAATTCGCCCGGAGTGCGCATGAGGAATTTCGCTTCGCCAAGATCCATCGTTCCGCCGGGTGTGTTGACGTTCTCCAACTGCGTCAGTGAAATCAGGTCCACAAGCGAAATGCCGTATTCCGCGACGCGATCGGGATCAACTTCGATCTGGATTTCCCGCTCGACGCCCCCGATCACCTGCACATCGAGCACGCCTTTGATGCCCTCGATCCGGTCCTCGATGTCTTCCGCTATCTCGTCGAGAGCGGCCAGACCAGCATCGCCCGTCAGTGACGCGATGAGAATGGGAAGCTGGCCGAGGTTGATTTCTTCGATAATCGGATCGTCCGCGTCTTCGGGCAGGTCCTGCTTGGCGAGATCAACCTTGTCTTTCACACGCTGCAATGCGTCGTCGATGTCCGTGTCCGAAACGAATTCGATCACGACCGTTGCAGTGCCCTCGGCACTCGTGGACTGGATTTTCTTTACGTCCGAAAGCCCGGTCAGTTTGCGCTCGATTGGAATCGTCACGAGCGATTCCATGTCCTCGGGAGATACGCCCTCGTACGGCGTTGTCACGACGATGTACGGAACGATGACTTCGGGATTCGATTCGCGCGGCAGCACAAGATACGCGTAGAATCCCATGCCCATCAGCAGGAACACCGATACGTAGACCGAAATCCTCCGGTCAACTGCCAGATCGACGAGTTTCACTCGACGGTCTCGATGACGTTCACCCGCCCACCGGGGCGCGCGTCGCGTTGTCCGACAACGATAAGCCTGTCGCCTGTCTGCAACCCGCTGGTGATCTGCACATTACTGGCTTGCACGACGCCGACCTCGACCGCGCGTAATTCCGCGACACCGTCTTTCTCGACGAACACGAATCGCTTGTCGTCTATCAACGCCGTCGCGAATAACGGCGCCACAATGGACTCCGCAAAAGTCCTGCGCACCAACTGCGCCCGCGCAATCATGCCCGGCTTGAAACAACCGTCCGCATTGTCGAGCGCAATCTCGGTGCCAAACGTGTGCGTCACCGAATCCGCAGTCGGCGCTATCAAATGTATTACACCTGAGAACATGCGGTCCGCTATCGCGTCCAACGTCACGGCGACAGTGTCCCCGGCTTTGAAATACGAAACGTCTCGTTCGGGGACGCCCACCCGCAACTTTACCCGGTCCACCTGCACGAGCCGGACCAGCGGATTCCCTACATCGCTGAACTCATCCTGTTTGGAATAGAGTTCCGCCACCACGCCATCAAACGGCGCCTTCACAATGCTCTTGCGCAACAGAATTTCGGTCGCGCGAACTTCCGCGTCCGCAACATCCCTGCTCGCGACTGCGCTGTCCTGTTCCCGCACCGCGCTTACCCCGCGGTCAGCCAGTTTCCGCGCGCGATCGAATTCCTGTGTCGCCCATCGAGCCTGTGCTTCCGCCTGCTCGAATTTCGTCTGAAGCGCCTGCGTATCAATGCGGAAAAGGTCCTGGCCTTGTTTTACGAGGTCACCGGTTTCAATCGGACGCGCTTCTATCTTTCCACTGACTTCGGAACTCAGCGTGACGTTTTCCCATGCATCGATCGTGCCGGTAAGTGTAAAGCGGTCCTCGACGACGCCCGCCGTCAGCACCTGCACTTTGACATTCGGAATCTGCGTTTCCGTTACGCCGTTCGCGCGCGCGGCTTCTTTCGCCGCAAACGCGCCTGCCGCCCAATAGACTATCCCGCCGCAGACCGCGAGAATTCCGAAGCACATTCCCACCGATACCAGAAATTTTTTCATATGCGTCTCCTACTGCCACCGCTCCGCCCGGCGGGCGCCGTGATCGCCCCGGATAGTGGCTCGGTCCATTCCCGGCTGGGCTGGCGGCTACACACTGAAACTATCCAATGGTCAAACAGGAGCAATCGATCACGAATCCTTGGCAAAAATCAGACGCATAATCCCATCTTCAAAGTCCCCCGTTGAAGGGGGATCCTTCAAAGTCCCCCTTTGAAGGGGGATTTAGGGGGATGTAAGGTCTGATTTCCAAACTTCATATCGAACGAATCTCAAACTCGGGACACTAGCGCGTGTGCGACGTCGCCCCCTCAATAAATAGATCAACAAGCGCCACGCCCAGTTCCCTTGGCAGGGTCGTGTGCGGGCGGTTGATCTTCACCATGATATGCATATCCATCATCCCGCAAAACGCCATCGCGAGCGTCTCCGGGTCCCGCCCCGTAAACGTCCCGGAAGCGACCCCTACCTCCATGATTTTGCGGATACGCGAATAGCGCGATTCCCACAAATTGTCCTTGTCCAATTTCGGGGTCTGATAACGCGGCGCGAAGAATGTATGAAATATGAGCCGCACAACCTGCGGCGATCGTTCGGCATGCTCGAAGATATTGATCACCACCGTCTCAAGCTGTTGCCGCAACCCCTCGACACCACTCAACGCCCGATCCATGTCCTCGACCAGCTCAATAAACCAAGATTCGACCAGCTTCCGGAACAGGTGCTCCTTGTTCTCGAAATAGTAGTACAGCACGGGCCGCGTAACACCGGCGCGCTCAATTATTTCGCGGATACTTGTCCCTTCATAGCCTTTCTCTGAAAACAGGCCAAGCGCGCTCGAAAGCAATCGTTTTTCCGCTTCGTTCGCGGTGCTCACGTCATCCGGTACTTTGGCTAACCGTGCAGGCATGTATTCTCCAATAGACCGACCAGTCGATATATAACCGGAGCCGATCATTTCCGCTGCAAATTCAATCCACATGAGTACGGCCGGTCACACCCCGCCGTACCTCCCTCATTAGTATAGACCAATCCCCCAACTGCTTTCATACTCGCACCGACTCGATATCAGCTCCGACATGCTTCCGCAATCGTCTTAATTTCCAAAGGTAGCTTGCCCATGAAGGGAAAGCGGCATCTGTCGCTGCCGCACTCCAAAGCGCTCCGCGCGGATTTCGGACGTCTAGTGGACGCGCTCAGCGCCTTGATAGGGGTAGGGAAGGCCTTTCGGCCTCCCCTCCCTCCGAACCGTACGTGCGGTTCTCCCGCATACGGCTCTCCAGTTAGTGGTTTTACCTTCGCAAGGATTGAGCGGCTGCGTATCGGGCCTAATGCAAGCTATTGACAAAAATTCCTTCCGCGTGTTACACCAACCTGCTGCGGGTTGGCAGTTTTCCGTGTTGGTGTTTCGGGTTGTTTGTCCACTCGGGGAGACCACGCATGTTCGGGCTGCTTCGTAATACGTCCCTCCTTCGCGCATTTACTTTCCTCAGCCCACGGACTACGACGTGCCCAACGGCATGACCACGAATTATACGTATGACACCAAAAACCGTCTCAGCGCCATCGAGCATAAGGATGGCGGGACGGTGCTCGACGGATTTACGTATGAGTTAGACGATTCCGGCAACATCACGAAGACCACGCACGAGGACGGCTCGTATTGGGACTATGCCTACGACGACCGGTACCGGCTAATTGACGCGGACCGGTTCAGCGCGAGCGGAAACATCAAGGCCGCGTATGCGTACACGTATGACGACGGCGACAATATGCTCACCATAACCGAGCCGTTCTTCGATGACTTCAACGATGGCAACACCACTGGCTGGACCACCAGCGGCACGTGGTCAGCGACGAACAACATGCTGGAGAGCACCGGCACGGGCGGGCCTATCGCGTCGCTTGCGAATACCGACAATAGCAACGAGATCATGTTGCGCTACCGCATCAACGACACCTCGGACAGTCTAACCCGCGCGTACATCGATTTCCGGCACGTGGACTGGAACAACTACGAGTGGGTCCGCATCTTCCGGTCGAGCATTAACATCGGCAAAAACGTCAGCGGCGTGGGCACGCAAATCGCCTCCGGCAACGCAACCTCAACCGCAAACGTGTGGTACAACCTACGCATCGTCGCCGATGGCGCAAACGTAGACGTCTACCGCTGGGCCGACGGCGCCATGCCCACGCTCATTTGCTCCACCACCAGCAGCCCGAGTCTCTCCACCACCACGTTCAAACTCAACGTCGTCTCCCCCTACCTCTACGATTTCGACGACATCCGCATCCTCGCCGATAGCCTCAGCAACACAACGACCTTCACCGTCAACAACTCGAATGAGTTGGTGACGATGGTGGATTACAACGGCACCACCAATTTTACCTTTGATGATTGGGGACGAATGACGGAGAAGGAAAGGGTCGGCTCATCTGCCACGTACTCCTGGAACTATGGTTACAATTTGACAAGTGTTTCTTCTAACTTCGCTGGAGAAGGCACAGTCGGATATGAGTTCGGCGGCGACCGGAAGCGCCGAGAGCGAGTATCCAGCGGTAACACTACTTGGTACAACTATGGTGGCTGGCTTGTTCTAAATGAGGAAGATGGCTCCGGTAACCTTTCCAAAACCTATGACCATGACACGATGTGGCCTGTTGGCGCGGTCTTGGCTGATCTAGCTGGAGCTACGCCATCATCCGGAACGCCGCGTTTTTACGAGCGAGATAATATTGGATCGACGCGCCGCCTTCGCGATTCGAGCAAGGCATCGCTCGGTCAATACGATTACGATCCATATGGAGTAGCTTACATTGCTACTGGCGCAACGATTACGAACACGTTTACTGGGCACATCTGGGATAGTACCGCAAACCTTTATTGGGCTCCGTACCGCTTCTACAGCCCCGCCGAAGCTCGTTGGCTCAGCCGGGACTTGTTAATCAGCGATGGCCCGAATTTTTATGTTTACGCTCAGGACAGTCCAATTGTAAACAGCGACCCTTTCGGCTTGTGGACTTGGACTACAGAGCCAGGCCCACCTCCAAACATGAATACAATTGTGTGCGACGGCGTAGGAAGTATAGTACCTGTATTAAACGACGCCAAGGGAAATCTAAGCTGTGGAATAGGAGATTGTCTACGAGAGCACGAAAAAAGCCATGCGGAAGATGCTTTGAAGGCGGTCCCTGATATTTGTAAAGACAAAGAATACGGTACGTTGGTAGTTAATTACAATCCGGAGGAACGAGCTGCATCCGAGCGAAAGGCCTGTGACAGAGAGACAGAGTGTCTGGATGATGAACTTAAAAAATATAAACCTGGTTCCGTGTGTGAAATCTTGATTAAAGACCGCATTCAGCGAGTGGGGACGTATCGTGATCAATTTGAGGATTAGCAGAGATTTTTTGAGTCAAGGAATTGTGACGTTGCTAGCCATAATCGCGGTAGTGGCATTATTGTTTTCAGGAGTGGCTCCTGAGGCTTGGAGCGCCACGAATAGTGAAGGTGAGCTCCCTCCGATTTCCATGGAGGTTGAACTAGATCAAAGCACAGATGATTTACAGCTTAATGTCCGGTTGACCTCTAATCTGAAAGCCCCCGTCAAAACGTCGGAAAGCTTTCTGCCTTGGGGTAGCTGGTACAGCATGGTTCTGATTGGAGTCAAGGACAAAATCGATGGAGTAGTATTGAACAAGAAAGGGCAGCCGATTGACGACCCCAGCGCGGATTCGGTCACCATTAAACCAGGCATACCGATAACCGGCAAGATCTCCTTAAGCAACCGGTTTGATGGCCTTGTCGAGGCTTTGGATGAATCAGATGTTATAATATTTTGGTGTTATCGGCTATGGGTAGATGAAGATATTCCCGACACACGTGCGGGTGGATGGTTACTTATTCCGAAGCGCCAACACAAAACCGAAGCATAAAAATACAAAAATTCTCACAAAGACCAAATCGGCGGGTTTATCAACGGCTCCACACCCACTTATTGAACTCCGCAAAGCGACATGTAGGTGCAAGTCGCGTTCTCGCAGTGCAACACCCCTCACGATGTATAACAGGAGAATAATAGGGGACAGCACCCTATTAAATCCCGCAAACTTCGCATGGAATTTTTATGCACCGGGACTACGTTCAAGTGCAATTTTCCTTGTCGCAGTGCAACGCCGCCCCCACGGTGAATGGTCTCCAAGAAGTAGACCAAGCGAACTGGATCAGCACCGCGATGAATCGGGCAAGCCGGCGGGTTGCGCTATAATTACGATGCGAGTCGGCGTCTGGCAAGATCACGGATTGGGAATTGCAGGGACAGACTACGAATTGGAAATGGTGGAAGAAAACTGGGAAAGCCTATTTGTGCATCACGGACAAGATGGGCAATTCCGTCAATTTCCTCTTCGAGTACGCGCAAGACTCGGGTGGGAATTGGGAAGCGAAGAAGGTCACGGTCACGGACGAGGCGGGCCTTGTCACGGTGTTTGACCGCAGCATCACTTCGGATGTCGCCACGGTGACGAACTGGGACAGCACGACGCTGCTGTACAAAATGGTGTTCACGCCGAAAACCGGCTCAGTGCGGGAATCGGTTTCTATGACCATTACTTCGACGCGACGAACTACCAGCGCTGGTCGTTTGCCTACGACACCGCGGGTAACCTTACGCAGAACACAGGACCAAGCACGGCGGTGCTGTCGGAATATACCTATGACACCGGCAACCGCTTGACCGGCGCGCGCACGGGCGCGGGACCCTGGACCACGTTTGGCTATGCGGACGCAAACGCGGAGCATGCCAACACCATCACCGGCCCCGATGCCCTCGTCACGACGGTGTATTACGATACGGACGGATTGATCTCGAAGGTGACGCATCCCTCAGTCGACGCGGACGGCACGCGCTGGGCCTATGACGGCAATGGCGTGGTCACGGCGGTGACGGACCCGTTAGACAATGTCACGGCGTATGAATACGACACCGTGGGCAACTTGACGTCGGTGACGGACCCGAACCTGAACGAAACGATATTTACCTACGACGATCTCGGCAACGTCACCTCCGTGACCGATCCGCGCGGGGCGTAAATAGGGGACAGCCACCTATGTATTGGCTTCTGGCGCGGCCTTCTGAATGTTGTCTCTCGTGTCACGGCACGCGCGAATCATCATACCCGGCCTGCCCCACCACATCACGCAGCGCGACGACTACCGTCGGGACGTTTTCTTTGTCGATGGTGACCGGGTCGCCTACTGGATTTGTTACGCGAGCAATGCCTGAAGCACCGCGTCCGCGTGCTGGGGTATTGCCTGATGACCAACCACATCCACGCTATGAAAATACGCGGCTCACTTGTGCGTCGGCGGGGTGGGGATGGCGCTGGTCGTGCCGAATTTCTGACGGCCGCGCCAGTCCATTGGCTTGTTGGCGATCATCTGCCCGATGAGCGACAACGCGAACCACACGCGAAGTATGCCCGAGACGGGGTGAAGCCACGGCACCAAAGGGTGAAATTCCGCGATCTTTTCTACGCCTTTGTATTCACGAGTTTCATCTACGTACAAAACGAATCCGGCCGCGGCGAGCAACGTCAGGAGCAGGTCGAAGCGGCCCGCGATCAATTGCGGGAGAATCCCCACGGCCATCATGGGCAGTGCCATGAGCGTTGTGCTGAGCCGCAAGGCCATCATGGTGAGCGGAAGCTGCAGATGGTCGCCAAAGAATATGCGGGTCTTGCGCAGCGTGTGTTTCTTGACCTCGCGATATCCGTGGTAGAACCGTACGCGGAGCAAATCCGGCGTCCAGGCGAATCCGACGCGGCCGCCGATGTGTTTCACCGCGGCGGCCATGAGAGTGTCCTCCGGGTGCCACTCGCCCAGGGCTTTGTGACCTCCGATGGCCCGATAGCAGCTGTGTTTAATGAGCATGAATGCGCCGATGCCGATGGGGAACGATTGGGAATCGTTCAAATTTTCGTGATCGGCGCCTTGCAGAATCCCGCGCCAGCCCGTGGGTAAAAGAAACTGTTCGCCCCATGTTTTGGCGATCAATCGCGGCATGCAGGTGAGGAAATCAAGACGCTCGCGTTCGGCTTGGCTGATCGCTTGTTCCAGTATCCCGGGCTCGAACACCACATCGGCATCCGCGAACAGCAACCAGCCTTCATCGCGAACTGCAGGTTCAGGTTGCTTGCCCTCGATTTGCAGGACGGCCTGCCAAAGGGCATTGGACTTGCCGAACCATCCTTCCTCGAAGGGAGGGTCATGCAATACATGCACACGCGGGAAATCGCGTTTGATCGCATCCAGAATGTGGGGCGTTTTGTCGGTGGAATGATCGTTGATGAACCACACGTCGAGATTGGGATAAGACAAAGACGCTACGGAACGCGCGGCTTCCTCCAGATTGTCCTCCTCGTTGCGGGCGGGGACTATCACGGTGACTTTCGGCCGCGTTTTTGGGGAAGTAGCGGACGCAGCAGCGCGAGAAAAACACGGTAGCGTGGCCAGGTTGCGGCGAAACTTTTTGTGGCGCTCACCTCGCTTCCATACCAGAACGGCTACGTACACCCACACGGCGGCGAGCGTCACGGGGTTGGGTTTGGCGCACGCGACAATCAACAGGATGAAGACGACCCACCACAGCACGGCTACTGCCGAATTGGGGGTTGGACGAAGGCCACGGGCCAATGCGCCTACATCAATGGAAGGACGCACCGCTTCGACCTCATGTTGTTGGCGAGAAGACTCGTCGACCATCGCCGATCGACCGCCCGGTTCGCCGTTACAACGTCATGGTGGTGTTTACGGGCGGTTTTTTGTCGCCCTTGAAGGCCTTGAGCAGTTTGACCTGAGCCAACTGGGGGTGTTTCATTTTACCTATCAACCGAATGTGTTTCACGTTCTGAGCACCTCAATTTGTTAATCGGTGACGATGAAACAATGTCTGGCGACTTACGAAAAATTGACTCTAACAGGTAAGGCGACCCCTGTCAACGACCGTCGGATGCCAACACTAGTTTGCGGGAAAGAACAATTGCCGTGAAGTCATCCGCATGAACTATTTCAAATTCTCGCGCTTGGCCGCCCAGCGGATTGCCTGGGCGATAAAGCGCTTGTAATTCTCATCCGCGAAAATCTCCCCGCCGTGACCGGGCGCTATGACAACAACGCGCGAATCCTTGTACTGCGTTGTCCACGCCACTATATCGTCGCTTTCCCCGTTACTGCTCACGAGAATTGGTATTGCCGTATCTGGACGGTACACGTACTTGTAAGGCTCTTCAACGACGCGGATCTCTTGAACACCCTGCGTAATTGGATGATTCGGGTCGGCAGGGCGATAGGTCATTTCAACATTCGGAGTGTATTCGCTTTTGCGATGACCGTCGCGCGGTTCGAAGAAGAACTGACCACCAGCGATTTCTCGGTATTTGGGCCACGCGGGGTGGTTACAAAGCGCATGATGGAGGACAATGAGTCCGCGGCCTTTTCCAAACGCATTTGCGAATTCGATTTTTTGTTCTTCGGAAATGTTCATTTCAAAATCATAGAGCAGAACGACGTCGTATTCCTTCGCGAATTCCCTGGTATACGCGGCGCAAGGCTTGTTCGTTTGCGTTTTCTTGTCCCACTCAATCTCGTTGAGTCCCTCGAAGAGCCCGTAGAACCGCGGGTCAAAGCCGTGACTGCCAGTGATAACAAGTAGCCGAATCGGTGATTCGTCTGCACATGCGAACAGACCAGAGCAGATCGCGGTAAGATACAGCAATTTCATTTGTGTTCTCCCTGTCGTGAAGTTAAATTCGTACCAGGGCCTTCAGCATGCAGCAAGAAACCGATCAAATCCAGGAAATCATTCTCCGGAATTGCAGTGGCAAATTAGGTGGCTCCCCTATTTTGCTCAGCTCATCAGTTCCACGTTTTATTCAATTGCGCGAGCGCGTAGCTGGCGCTGCGTCCGCCTTCCGGGTTGCGAACGAGAATGGCGCGTTCGACGAGCAGCAGAATGTCCCGGAGCGCTGTGTCCTGGGAGCACTTGGCGAGCTTGGCGTATTTAGATGTGGTGAGTTTTCCCTCGAAGCCGTCAAGCAGGCGATTGAGCACCAGGCGCTGACGGTCATTAAGCTGCACGCTTTGAATGCGCTGCCAAAAGCGCGCCTTGGCGAGGACGGCGCTGAGCGCGGTTTGTGCTTCATCAATGGCGCGGCCTAAGCATCCGACGAACCAGTCCATCCATAACGAGATGTCCATAGTTCCCGTCTGCGTCCGCTCCAGAATATCGTAATAGGCGTTCCGCTCCTGCCGGATCTGCGCCGACATGCTGTAAAATCGCTGCGGGCTATTTTCCGACCGCGCGAGGGCCATGTCGGCGATGGCGCGCGCTATGCGGCCGTTGCCGTCGTCGAACGGGTGAATGGTTACAAACCAGAGATGGGCCAGCCCGGCTTTCAACACGGGATCAATGCCAGCACCTTTCTCGAACCAGTGCAGGAATACGCTCATTTCAGCGTCGAGTCGTTGCGCCTTCGGCGCTTCGAAATGGATATGCTCCTTTCCGACTGGGCCGGAAATGACCTGCATCGGTCCTGTGTTGTCGTCACGCCAGACCCCTGCCCGAATCTTCGTCATGCCACTGCGCCCGGTGGGAAACAGGGACGCATGCCAAGCAAAAAATCTTTCGGCGGTGAGCGGGTGGTCATAGTGGCGCGTGGCGTCAAGCATCATCTCAACGACGCCCTCGACGTCGCGATCCATCGGCTTAAGAGCACCGATATCTATCCCGAGACGACGCGCAATCGACGACCGAACCTGTTCCGCGTCAAGCAGTTCTCCTTCGATCTCGCTGCTCTTGAGTACGTCGGCAGTGAGCGTTTGCAATAGGGCTTCTTGGCGCAAGTTGAATCCAAGCGCTTCCATGCGGCCGATCAACCGGCCCTGACGGTGGCGGACAGCGGCCAGAGGTTCGGCTAGACTTTCTCGGTTCCACTGAAACCGGGGCCAGTCCATAAGTTCATGGATATACATTCTCCGCATCTCCTGCGGACATTATAACTCATTTTCACCGCAAGGCAATATTCACCGCACAAAGCGCGGCGAATAGGCCACCAAAGCATGGACTAGCAATGGAAACGTTGCCGGACGGAACATCCGCCTGTATTTGGTCACGACACTCGTCCTTCCGCGCCAAGATACTTTCCCGGAACGCGGGTCATCGGATACTCGCCGAACTCCTCCGCGCGTTCGATGCACTCCGGAATTGCGCCTTCCCACCAACTGGGCACGCTCGGCCATGGAAAGACGCCATGCCATTGCAGCAGTAACGTTCTCCGGTGATCCGTTGTGTTGGCATGCGCCGCGTGCAACAGCCGCGCATCATTGATCACGAGGTCACCCGCTTTGACCGGGAGATCAATCGCTTCGGGATGGTCCGCGAATACGGGGTGCGACGTTTCCAGCGCCTGGATTTCAGGGCCATGCGCCGGCGGCAAGATATCGTGCAAGGGTAGACGGCACCGATGGCTGCCGGGAATCGCGCGCAGACACCCATTCTCGACCGTTGTATCGACAAGGTAGTAGGACAGAAAAACCCGCGTCGGCCACGGAAGTCCCGCTTTGGGATGGTCCCACTCCATAAAATCCTGGTGCCAATACAGTGCGGGGCCGTGCGCCGGCTTGCTGAGGATTAAAACCGTATCATCGGCTTCTGCGCCCTCAAAGCCGAGCAAGCGATACGCCTCGCGGGCCGCCGATAAATCCACCAATTCGTCCACCAGCGGCGACCACAACCCCTGGTCAGGCCGATGCAAGTCGTCCCGCTCGTACCGCCGCCGCGAATTGACGTGGAAATCACTGCCCTGATACTTCGTATCAGGATTCAACGGCACGCGATCCAACACGGCGTCGCTATACGCTACCCACCGTTCCAACAGCGATCCGTGCAGCACGCCGGGCACGATGCAAAACCCATCGCCGACCAACTGCTTTCGCTTTGCCATTGCGGCTTCTGGAGAGAGCACAGTCATCAATGACTCCTTCATCGGACAATGGTACGGATGCGGGAACACTCTGGCAAACAAACCTGTTCTTTACAGTAACGGTGTCTGGGATGTAAAGTATTAACGGTGCGGGGTAATTTCCAAAGTCTTGACGTATTCGCAGTATTCGTTTTTTGACCATTTATTTGTCAAAACTGACTAATACTACGCAATAATGACGGTTGTTTTTCGTGCTTCACGATTCTCATTCGCTATAAACAGGTGCAGGGTGACGATTTATAAAATGCGACATTTGCTGGCACGGTCCTTGATGTTATTCCTGTCATGGGACGTGACGGCTCCCAAATCGAAAATCGCGGGGTCAAATGTCGCGTTATAATCGACATATAGGGTCAAGTGCCCTAACCATTTGTGGCATAATCTTTTATGCCTCGTCCAGTTACGCCCTGACCGCTGGATTATCACTCTCCATGCCCATCCTCGAAGGCCTACGTGCGCACAACCCGTACCCGCCAGGCTTTCAGGAGTCTACTATCTATCAAGGCTCTTACCTGCCTACGGCGATTCGTTTCGCACCGGACGGACGCTATTTTGTCGCCGAAAAATATGGACGTGTGCTGGCTTTCGACAGCGTAAATGATTCCACGTTTACTATAGTGCACGAGTTTGGCGCTCCCGTCTGGACGTTTCATGATCACGGATTACTCGGGATGGCGGTTGATCCCGAATTCCCGGTCCGCCCCTATCTCTACGTGTCATACACCATGCGCGGAAAGCCGGGCGGCCGTCTGTCCCGGATTCAGATCAACCCCGCCACAAACCAGAAAGTGGGCAACGAGCTCGTCATCCTTGAGGGATGGTGCGCGGTCTATCCCAGTCATTCCATGGGTGACTTGCACTTTGGGCCGGACGGCTCGTTGTACATGACCTATGGCGACGGCGCGAGTTTCAGCTTTCTCGATTGGGGCCAGGATGAACCCTATAACTCTGACAACAGCCCCGCCGGACCCTGCGGTTGCAACGACCCCGCACTCGAGGGCGGCGCGCTGCGCAGCCAGGATTTCCGCACCACCGGCGACGCGCTTCAATTCAACGGCGCATTGATTCGCATTAATCCGGATACCGGCGAAGCAATGCCGGACAATCCGCTTATTGGTGGTAATCCCGCCGACGATCGCATGCTCGCCTATGGGTTCCGCAATCCTTTCCGGTTCACAATTCATCCCGTAACGGGAGACGTATTCGTTTGTGATGTCGGCTGGAATTCGTGGGAAGAGATCAACCGCGTCGAAACTCCGCTAATCGGACCCATTCCCAATTTCGGATGGCCGTGCTACGAAGGTCCCGGCCCGCAGCCGGGATACTCGGGCGCGAATTTGCCGATCTGCACGGCCCTATACAACGATGGCTCCGTGACAGCTCCGTTCTACGCCTATC
>Ga0163150_10005766_pt1 | contig 15601 bp, 13 predicted proteins | sample OliLakLV19P2IB_FD_148628 | JGI IMG/M metagenome (GOLD analysis project Ga0163150, IMG submission 148628) | Freshwater microbial mat bacterial communities from Lake Vanda, McMurdo Dry Valleys, Antarctica - Oligotrophic Lake LV.19.P2.IB | ecosystem: Environmental > Aquatic > Freshwater > Lake >...
AGTACTCGGCGGCGTGACGCTGCCGGGCACGCGGATCTACCAGGTCTGGTACCGCAACGCCGCCGAGTACTGCACGCCGGGGGCGTTCAACCTCACGAACGCGCTGCGGGTGACGTGGATCTGGTGATCGCGGCGACGGGCGCGCTCAGCGCCAGGCGCCGTCGAACGTGAACTCGGGCGTCGTGCCCGCGACCACCACGACCGCCATCGCGCGCGGGCGGCCGGATCCGCCCTCCCCAACCGCGGGTCCCGGTGTCGGCGATCCCGGCCGCGAGCGGTATGCTCTTCGGCCCGTTTCCCCGACGGATGCCTCCATGAGCGCTCGCCCTGACGAACTGCTCCAGCCCACGCTGAGCGCCGACCTCGACGTCCGGCTGTACGGCCGGCTCTTCAGGCCGCAGAGCATCCTGTGGCCGACGTTCTTCGGCGGACCCCTCGCGGCCGGGATCCTCTTCGGGCTGAACTACGCGCGCATGGGGCGCCGCGATCTCGCGCTGCGCTGCTGGATCGGCGGCGTCGTGGTCGCGCTCGTGGTGGCGTTCTGCGTCGGCTGGTACATCACCGAGCCCGCACTCACGCAGGCGGTCGTCAACCGGGCGAGGAAACCCGACACGGCCATGACGCGCGCCATCATCGCCGGCATCAGCGTCGCGATCGGTTGGTTCATCGCGAAGCACCAGGAGCCGCGCTTCAACGCGTGGGAGGGTCGGCGCAACGAGCCCGCGAACCTGTGGGTTCCCGGGATCCTCGCCATCGTCGCCGGGGCGTTCTTCATCGTCGGCGTCTCGCTGGGCACCGTGGCTTTGCGCCACGGCTTCGACTGAACCGCGATGGAAACGCAGACCAGTCAGGAGTCAACGCCGGGCGCGCCCGATCCGCTCGAGCGCGCGACGAGGCTCGCGGGCCACTTCAACGGGCTCGGGCGTTTCGACGAGGCCGAGCGCGAAGCCATCCGCGGGCTGGCGATCGCGCCCGAGGACGTGGCGCTGCACATCGAGCTCGTGCGCAGCTTCCTGGGTCGCGAGCGTTGGGGCGACGCCGACCAGGTGCTGGTGCAATTGCTGGCGATCGCGCCCGATTTTCCCGTCGCATACAACCTGCTGTGCATCGTGCGCACCGAGCAGGGCAGCTATGCGGAGGCCGAAAAGGCCGTGTTGGAAGCGCTGCGCCTCGATCCGGATTGGGCCAGCCCGTACGAGGTGTACGGCGACCTGATGCGGCGCACGTCGCACCTCGGGAAGGCCAAGCGACTCTACGAACGCGCGCGCGCGCTGAACCCGGAAGATCCGGATCTCCCCAGCAAGATCGCGCTCGTCGAGACGCAGCTCAGTCGCCTCGGGCCGGCGCACGTGGCGGCCGCAGCGGGGCTGGCTCTCGGTCCGGCCGAGGCGCTGGCGCACGCGAGCCGCGGCAGCGCGCACCTGGCCGGGGGCCGTCCGTTCCGCGCGCGCGCCGATTTCCGCGAGGCGCTGCGGCTCGACCCGACGAACGAGAGCTTCGAGGAGGTCTTCCTCATCGCCGACACGTCCTGCCGCATCGTCTACCTGCCGATGTACTACTGGTCGCTGATCACGGACCGGCTGCCGGGCAAGCAGTTCTTCGTGTGGGGCCTCTTCCTCGCGTTCACTTTCGGAGCGGGCTCGCTCGGAGTCCACCCGAACGTCGTCGGGATCGTCGCGTTCGCCTACCTCACCCTGTGCGTCTACACCTGGATCGCGGACCCGCTGGTCAAGGTCTGGAAGCGCATCGTTCCCCCGAAGATATGACCGATTCGACGCTGCTCACTGCGCTGGCGCAGGCCCTGAAAAGCGATCCCCGCAACGGACCGTTGTGGGTGCACTACGCGGACCAGCTCGTCGCCGCCACGCGACGGGACGAGGCGATTGCGGCGCTACGCACCGCCGTCGAGATCGCCGCCGTGCGCGAATTGGCGCTGAGGAAGCTCGTGCCGCTCTTGCGCGAATCAGGCCAGGTGGCGGAGGCGCTGATTCGCGCCGAGATCTGGATCGAGGCGCACCCGGGCGACGCGGGGATGAGCGCGGAACTCGCGCAGATCCACGCTGCGCGGGGTTCCGAGCCCCAAGCTCCGACGGCATCACCGGCTCGCGACAGCGTCCGGAAAAAGTCCACTCGCCCGGCCGACGACGATTCCGAGGACGATCGCGAGCTGAACGTGCTCTCGAGCGCGGCGAAACCGGCCGACGAGGTCGAATGGGCCTCTCAATTCGACTGGGGCGACCTGCGCATCACGCTGGGCGACGTCGCCGGCCTCGAGGACGTCAAGCGCCAGATCCGCCTGCGCATCCTGGCGCCGTTCAAGAACCCGAGCGTCTACGAGGCGTTCGGCCGCAGCGGCGGCGGCGGGCTGCTCCTGTACGGTCCGCCGGGCTGCGGCAAGACGTACGTCGCGCGCGCGACGGCGGGCGAGCTGGGAGCGCGCTTCGTCTCGGTGTCGATCCACGACGTGCTCGACAAGTACTTCGGCGAGAGCGAGAAGCTGATCCACGGCCTGTTCGAGCACGCGCGCCGCAACAAGCCGACGGTCGTGTTCTTCGACGAGTTCGACGCACTGGGCGGCCCGCGCGGCCGCGGCGAGCAGCAGTTCTGGAAGACGCTCGTCGACCAGTTGCTGCAGGAGATGGACGGCGTCGGAGGGAAGAACAAGGACGTTCTGCTGCTGGCGGCGACGAACACACCCTGGAACGTCGACTCCGCGTTCCGCCGTCCGGGCCGCTTCGACCGCGTGCTGTTCGTGCCGCCGCCGGACGAGGCCGCGCGGCGCACGATGCTCCAGAAGTCGCTGCAGACGCTGCCGGGCGGCGCGAAGATCAAGGTGGACCCGATCGTGAAGGCGACCGAGCTCTACTCCGGCGCCGATCTGCGCGCGCTGATCGAGCGCGCGTCGGAGGGCGCCATCGAGCGATCGCTCGAGAGCGGCAAGGTGCACGAGGTCACGAGCGCGGATTTCGAGCGCACGGCCAAGGAGTCGCGCTCGAGCGTGCTCGAGTGGCTCGCGACGGCGCGCAACTACGCCAAGTACTCGAACGAGGGCGGGCAGTACGACGAGTTGGGCGAGTACCTGAAGCGCGTCAAGCGCTGGTAGGGCGCCGAAAGACCCTGTTCCGCGTGCTCGCGCGCGCGATCTCCGCGCGGCGCGAAAAAAGGGCCGCTCCCAGGCTCCGGGGGTCCGTCCGGGACCGTTCCGGCCGACGTCGTCGCGCGCCGTCCGACCGGCCGCGGACGAAGATCTGGAACGGGTCAGGTTGCGGTCGCGCGCGGGACGAAAAAGGTTGCGCCCCCCGTCTGTGGTGAAACGCAACATGCCGCTCGACCCCGCTCAGATCGAAGCCGCCGACAGGCTCTGGAACCAACTCGACGACCTGCGGCGATCGGACCGCGCGCTCGCGTCGCTGCAAGGCTCGCTGAGCACGTTCGACGGCGAGTCGACGCTCCTGAAGGTGCTCGCGCTGCACCCGATCGACACGAGCAAGACCCACGTCGGGTTTCCGCTGTCGCGCGAGATCAGCGAGTTCCTGAGGCAGGTCGACACGCGGCGCTGCGGCCTCGAAATCGTCGACGGCCTGGCCGCCGTGGCGGATCGCTACGGCAAGAGTTCCTACGATGGCTTGGGATTCGCGTCGCGCTTCGCGCACTATTTCATCGACAGCGAGCGCTTCCCCGTGCTCGATGCCTGGTCGGAGCGCGCCCTGCAGGCGCTGCTCGGCGGCGAGCTGCTCGGAGCGCCCGGCGACAGCCGCTACGCGCGCTTCGCGCAGAGCTTCGCGCACGTCGCGGGACCGCTCGCGCTGAACCGGCGCCGTCGCCTGGGCCGCTGGCTGTGGCTCGCGGGTCAATACCGGGCCTGGCTCGCCAACCGACGCACCGCGATCCACCGCGAAGTGCGCGGGCTGTTCGAGAAGGCACCCGAAGAGCTGGCGCAGCTCCTTCCGGCGGAAATGCGCGTGGAATCGACGCAGCCCGCGAGTTCGTGCGAGCCGCCCCCGGCCCTGCCCTCGCGGCCCCAGCAGGACCTCCGATCCGCTCCCGCCGTTCGACCCGCGCACGATCCAGCGCGGTAGACGGTCCGCTTCGCGCGGGAGTACCGGCGCGATCCCCGGCCCTCGGACTGCGCGCGGTAGCCGGCTTCGAGAGTGCGGCGTGTCGGCCCAAGCACGGCCCGCCTGCACGCACGCCTGCGTCGAGCAAGCCTTGCGCGGCGCTCCTCACGACGGGATCGCTTGGACGGGCTGCCTCCTGGGCGAGTACCGCAAGGGCGTCAAGCGCTGGTAGGGCGCGCGCACAGCGTGTCGCATCGACGCAAGACGTGCCCGATGTTCGCGGTCAACCCGCAGTTCGAATGGACCGGTGGCGGCATCGCGTCCACGACCGCGGACCTCGCGCGCTGGGCGAAGCTGCTGTACGAGGGCAAGGCCTTCGACCCGAGCCTCTTGCCTCTGCTCTTCGACGGCGTTCCGGCCAAGGGGCTCGGGCGCGACGCGCGCTATGGACTCGGCGTGATCCTGCGGACGACCGAGCTCGGCCCGTCCCAGGGCCACAGCGGCTTCTTCCCCGGTTACGCCACCGACATGGCGTACTTCCCCGACCTCGGGATCGCGGCCGCCGTGCAGGTCAACACGACCGATCCATATCCGCGCGGGCTCGCGGCCTTCCTCGTGGAAGCGGTGCGGACGGCCAAGGAGCCGTAACGGCCCAGGCGCACGATCGCACGCATCCCGGGCGAGGGCGGACGGCGGCCGGTCCAGCGCGCCGGGCGGGGGCGCCGTCGCCCCCTCGCGCGTGTGCTTTCCGGGCTCTACCCTATTCGGCTCACCTGGGCCCCTCGCGCGCGTGATGCATGCGCCGTGCGGCCCGCCTCAACCGGATCGACGCATGTCACAAGCCCCCGCCGCCGCCCAGCCCAAGGCGCCCGTCGACGAGTTCAACCCCTTCGAGTCGATGGCGCAGCTCTTCAACACGGCTGCGGACCACCTGGGGCTCGACCGCGGCCTGCGCGAGGTCCTGCGCCGGCCGGACCGCGAGATGACCGTCGCGATCCCGGTCGTCATGGACGACGGGCGGATCGAGGTCTTCACCGGCTACCGGGTCCAGCACAACTACTCGCGCGGTCCGTGCAAGGGCGGCATCCGCTACGGGCCCGACGTCAACATCGACGAGGTGCGCGCGCTGGCGGCGTGGATGACCTGGAAGTGCGCGGTCGTGGACGTCCCCTTCGGCGGCGGCAAGGGTGGCGTCATCTGCGATCCGCGCCTGCTCTCCAACACGGAGCTCGAGCGCATCACGCGCCGGTACACGGCCGCGATCCTCGACATCCTGGGCCCCGACCGCGACGTGCCGGCGCCCGACATGAACACGAACGAGCAGACGATGGCGTGGGTCATGGACACGTACTCGATGCACGTCCGCAAGACGACGACGGCCGTCGTGACGGGAAAGCCGATCGCCTTGGGCGGGAGCCGCGGGCGGACCGAGGCCACGGGCCGCGGCGTGTTGTTCATCACGCGCGAGGCCTGCAAGAAGCTCGGCATCCGGCCCCAGGACGCGCGCGTCGTCGTGCAGGGCTCGGGCAACGTCGGCGGCATCGCAGCGATGCTGCTCCACCGCGAGGGCTACCGGATCATCAGCATGAGCGACCAGTACGGCGCGATCCTGAACGAGAAGGGTCTCGACGTGCCGGCCGTGCTGGCGCACGTGAAGACGACGGGCAAGCTCGCGGGGTACAAGGATGCACAGGGGATTTCGGGCGGAAAAACGCAGCTCGAGATCCCGTGCGAGGTGCTGGTCCCGGCCGCGACCGAGAACCAGATCTCGACCGAAAACGTCGCTCGCATCCAGACCAAGCTGATCGTCGAGGGCGCGAACGGACCCTGCACCGCAGCCGCGAGCCGCATGCTCGACGAGCGCGGCATCATGGTCGTCCCGGACATCCTGGCGAACGCCGGCGGCGTGACCGTCAGCTACTTCGAGTGGGTCCAGGACCGCATGGGCTACTTCTGGACCGAGGAGCGCGTGAACACGTCGCTCGAGCAGATCATGGTCAAGGCCTTCGAGGACGTCTCGGCCGTCGCGCAGAAGTACAAGGTCTCGATGCGCATCGCGGCCTACATCCTCTCGATCGACCGCGTCGCCACGGTCTACCGCCTGCGCGGGGTGTTCGCGTGATCGGATCCCACGACCTCTCGGGGCTCGACTACGACGCCCTGGGGACCACCAGGAACGCGGTCGAGGACGAGAACCCGTTCGCGACCATGATGGCCAGCTTCGACGAAGCGGCCGACCGCCTCGGGCTGGATCCGGACCTGTACGCCGTGCTGCGCAAGCCCGATCGCGAGATCCAGGTCTCGTTGCCGGTCAAGCTGGACGACGACACGCTGGTCGTCTTGGACGGCTACCGCGTGCAGCACAACGCCGGCCTCGGGCCGTACTTCGGACCGCTGCGCATCCAGGGCAACCTGCGCCTCGACGACCTGCGCGCGCTCGCGGGCTGGATGACGTGGAAGTGCGCCGTCCTCGACATCCCCTTCGGCGGCTCGGCGGGCGGCATCCGCATGGCGACCGCGCGCCACAGCCGCGGCGAGGTCGAGCGCACCGTGCGCCGCTACGTCGCCGCGCTCCTGGGCGACATCGGGCCGGATCGCGACATCTTCTCCTCCGACGTCGTCACCGACGAGGAGGTCATGGCCTGGGTCATGGACACGGTCTCCATGCACGCGCGCCACACCGAGAACGCGGCCGTCACGGGCAAGCCCCTGGCGCTGGGCGGCACGCTGGGGCACGCCGATTCCGTGGCGCAGGGGCTGCGCGCCCTGCTGGGCCCGGCGCTCGATCTGGCCAAGATCCCGCGGCAGGGCGCGCGCATCATCATTCAGGGCGCGGGCATGCGCGGCGGCAAGCTGGCACAGATGCTGGTCGAGGACGGGCACCGCATCGTGGGCCTCTCCGACGTGCACGGCGCGCTGTACGACGAGCGCGGCCTCGACATCCGCTCCCTGCTGGCTTGGCGCGCCGAGCAGGGCTCGCTGCGCGGCGCGACCGGCTCGTTCGAACGCATCACGAACGAGGAGATGCTCGTGAAGCCGTGCGACGTGCTGATCCCCTGCGCGGCGGCGGGCACCGTCCACTTGCGCCTGGCGCGCCAGCTCCAGGCGAAGCTCGTCGTCGAGGGCGCGCACGGCTCCGTGTCGTCGCGCGCCGACCGCGTCCTGGCCGAGCGTGGCGTCCACGTCGTGCCCGACATCCTCTCGACGGGCGGCGGCGCGGTCGTGAACTACTTCGAGTGGGTCCAGAATCGCGTCGGCTACTCGTGGACCGCCGAGACGGTCCAGGAACGCCTCCTGCGCGCCATGAACACCGCGTGGCAGGGAGTCGTCGGCCTATCGCAGGAGTACGACGTCCGATTGCGGATGGCGGCGCACATGCTGGCGGTGCAACGCATCAGCCAGGCCGACCGGCTGCGCGGGATCTACGCCTAGGAAGGTTCAATTGAGCGGCGGCGCCGGGCCAGCGGGTCGTCGCGCAGCGCGCGTCGGAATCGACGTTTGTCGCGCCCCATGGTCAGCGCGCGATCGCGTTCCTAGACTCCTGACGTTCCTGGCCGATCGCGGGCCTTCCGCGGTCAACCCTTCCGACGCAGCAACGTCGGGCCCGTCCTTCTCGAGACATCGCACCATGCGCTCCCTCCGCCTTGCCGCAGTCGCCCTGGCGACTGCACTCCTGTCCCTTCCCGCCCTCGCCGGCAACGGCGCACCCGAGCCCGGCAGCATCCTCCTCTTCCCGATCTTCGATTCCTCGCCCGGCACGTTCACCGCGATCACCGTCACGAACACGAACTCGAACTTCAACCAGAACGGGAACCTGTTCGTCGGCACGGTCGACGCACACTTCATCTACGTCAACGGCGACCCGATCGGCGGCGTCTTCTACTGCTCGGAATTCGACCGCACGCGCCGCCTCACGCCGAACGACACGATCACCGTCTCGTCGTTCCTGGACAACACGTCGTCCACGCGCGGCTACCTGTTCGTCACGGCGCTCAGCCCGACCACCGGTCAGGCGATCTCGTGGAACTACCTGATCGGCAGCGCCGCGCAGATCAGCACGGGCGACTTCTACGAGCTCGACCCGTACGTCTTCAAGGCCGGTCGCGGCCTGGCCGACGGCGCGCCGACCGACTTCTCGCCGGCCGACGGCGAGCGCAACCTGGACGGCTCCGAGTACGAGCGCGTCGTCGACAAGATCCTCGTCCCGCACTTCTTCGGCGAGGGCGATGGCCGCGCCTCCTGGCTCGTGCTGCTCAACCTGACGGGCGCGGGCCAGTTCCAGGCCGTCGTCCACTTCCTGGTCTACAACGACAACGAGGTCGTCTTCTCGTCCAACCTCTCCTTCCGTTGCTGGACGAAGCGGCGCCTGGTGGACATCAGCGGCCTGTTCACCGAGACCTTCCTGGACACGACGGAGAACAACGCGTCCGAGCAGATCGCCGGCAGCGAGTCGGGCTGGTACCGCCTCGATGGCGGCACCGCGTCCTCGACGGCCGACAGCGTCAGCAACGCGGCGATCCTGGCCGTGCAGATCTCGAGCTGGAACGGAGAAACCGGCGCCGAGCTGCCGTTCACGACCGGCGTGAACCCGAGCGAGGGTGAGCTGCTCTCGCAGAACATCTTCCACGACTAGCCGAGGCGAGCCTGCGAGCCTCCGGGCCGCGACTCGCGGCCCCAACAGCACCGGTTCCGGTTCTGATTCTCGTTCCGGTTCCGGTTCTCTCCAGCTCCCTCACGGCCCCACGGGCCGCGGGGGAGCTGGCTTTGCTGCCAGGTCCCACGCGAACCGCGCCGCGGCGAAGAGCAGCGCGAACGCCACCAGACCGCGCGCCGAGCGCGTCACGGCGTCGACGTGCACGAGCTGCACGCCGATCGCCGCGCCCGCCAGCGCCCCGCCCGCGAGCCACAGCGCCGCGCGGCTCTTGATCTCGCCGTCGCGCCGGTAGAGCCAAACCGACTGCCACGCCGCCGTGGCCGACATCGCCATGCTGCAGGCGCGCGCGACCAGGAACCCCAGGCCGGGAAAAGCGAACAGGAGGGCCGGCACCGCGACGAGTCCGCCGCCGATGCCCAGAAGCGGCGCGACGATGCCGGCCGCGAATCCGATCAGTGCGACCCACGCGAGGTCCGCTCCGGCGAGATCCATCCGCGCCGCCGACGCCGTGAAGGCCGAGCGCGGCCCGCTGTCGGCGAGCATCTGGATCGCGACGCCGACGAGCAGCACCGCGAACACGGCCTTGAGCGCCCGCGTCGAGACGCGCCGCCCGATCGCGAAGCCGATGCGCGCGCCCACGAAGCTGCCCACCACGAGGGCCGCCATGACGTCGAAGCGCAGCGCGGACTCGGCGTGGACGAGCTCGAGCGCCGTCGCCGCCGTGGTCGACGCGGCCACGAGCACGAGCGAGTTCGCCACCGCCGTGCGCAACGGCATCTTGAGCGCGTAGTGCAGGAATGGCACGGCGAAGACACCGCCGCCGATGCCGCACAACGTGCTGTAGACCCCGATCAGCGCCCCCAGCAGCGCCAACCCCACCCGCGGCGGAGGCGCCGTCTCCGTCACGTGGACGAATCCGAGCTCCGCGCCAGGAGCGCGCTCGACGAGCGCTGCTTGGGATCGCCGCAGATCGAGATCTCGATGCCCAGCTCACGGTCGACGGCCGCCTCGGGCACGCCCTCGGGCGTGTAGTCCGTGCCCTTGGCGTGGACGGCCGGTCGCAGCGCGCGCAGGGTCGCCTCGAGCGTGGGCTCCGCGAAGCTCGTGACGAAGTCGACGCAGCGCAGCGCCGCCAGGAGCTCGGCGCGCTCCTGGAGCGTCACGATCGGACGACCGGCGCCCTTCAGCGCGCGCACGGATCCGTCCGTGTTCAGCGCGACGACGAGGCAGTCGCCGCGCGAGCGCGCGTCCACCAGGTAGCGCACGTGGCCCACGTGCACCAGGTCGAAGCAGCCGTTCGCCAGCACGACGCGCCGCGCGCCGCCGCGCGCGCGCTCGCGCGCCAGCCGCTCGGCCAGCGCGTCGCGCGAGAGCACGATCTCGGCGCTCATGCGCGCTCGACCGCGGCCGTCGCCGGACGCGGCGCCATCTCGAGCGCGGCGCGCAGCTCGGCCGGCGAGCACGTCGCCGCGCCCGGCGCCATGACGACGACGCCCGACGCGGCGTTGGCCAGGAGCAGCGCCTCGTCGGCCGGCGCGCCGCTCGCCAGGGCCAGCGTGAAGACCGCCGCGGCCGTGTCGCCCGCGCCGCACACGTCGGTCACGAGTCCGTCGCCCGAGGCCGGCACCCACAGGCCCGCCGGCGGCGCGCCTTCGCCGAACAGCGCCATGCCCAGGTTGCCGCGCGTGACGAGCAGCCAGCGCGGCGCGACGCGCGCCAGCAGATCGTCCGCGGCCGCGCGCAGCGCCGCGGGGAGGGCCAGGTCGTCGGGGTCGCGGCGCACGAACTGCGCCAGCTCGCCCACGTTCGGCGTCAGCGCGGTCAGCGATCCGGCGAACGCCTCGATCGTGCGTCGCGGATCTAGCACGGCCACCCGACCGGCGTCGACGAACGCGCGCGCCAGCGTCGCCGCCTCCGGCCCCACGAGCCCGTACTCGTAATCCGACACGAGCAGCGCATCGAAGTCCTGCAGGCGCGCGTGCGCCGCCTGCGCCGCGGCCCGGCGCGCGTCGTCCGGCACGGGGCCGGCCGGCTCGCGGTCGATGCGCAGGATCTGCTGCGCGTTGCGGCGCGGCTCGGCCGCCAGGACGCGCGTCTTGCGCGGCGTCGCCCAGCCCGGGATCGCGGTGACGCCGGCGACGTCGATGTGCTCGGCGTCCAACGCGGCCACGACCTCGCGGCCCGTCGCGTCGCGCCCGACGACGCCGAAGGCGGCGACCTGGGCGCCCAGCGCGCGCAGGTTGCGCGCGACGTTGGCCGCGCCGCCGCAGGCCAGCTCCTCGCGCTCGTGGCGCAAGACGAGCACCGGCGCCTCGCGCGAGAGGCGCGACGGGCGCGCGTGCAGCCAGTGGTCGGCGATCAGGTCGCCCAGCACGGCGATGCGCAAGCCTGCGAAGGAATGGGCGCGGCTCACGCGATCGCTCAGCACATCTCGGACGCGGCGGCGGCCAGCGAGGCCTTCCCGCGCAGCGCCTCGGAATCACGGCAGAGCTCGACCGCGGGTTTGGCCGAAGCCGTCGTCCACTCGAGGCCCATCTCCTCGGCCCGGTAGAAGTCGCTGCGCACGCCCATGAACGCGTTGTAGCGAATGGCGTAGTGTTCCTCGTCCGCGGCGACCGCGGCGGCGGCCAGCTCGGCATCGACGCGGCGCACGTGCGGCTTGAACCCGGCCCATTCGATCGCGTCCATCGCCAGCACGCGCTCGACCCACGGGCGCCAACGCGCGGCCGCGGGCGCCTCGCGGAAGCGGTCGAGCCGGCTGTTCACGAACCACGGCATTACAGTGCCGAGCTGGTCCAGGAACAGGTTCTCCTCTGCGCCGAAGTCGAGGATCGAGCCCTCGGTGAAATCCGCCACGTCGCGCGGCGCTGCCGGATCGTAGAAGCCGCCCTCGACCGCGAGGCGGTACGAATCGGTGCCCGGGAAGGGATAGAAGAAGCTCGTGCGGAATCGGCCGATGCGCGCTTCCGCGAGCAGATCGACGGTTTCCCAGCGCTCGTCGTGCGTCTCGCCCGGCAGGCCGACCATGACGAAGCCCGACGTGTGCAAGCCGTGGCGCTCGCCCGAATTGACCGTCTCGAAGATGTCCTTCTGCGTCATGTGACGCTTCAGGATCTCTTTGCGCACGCGCGGCGAGCCCGATTCGATGCCCAGTTTCAGGATGCGGCATCCGGCCATGGCCAGCGCCTCGGCCACGCGCTCGTCGAGCTGCTTGACGTGCGCGTTGACGACGAACGGCACGCCGATGCCGCTCTTGGCGTACAGAGCGCAGAACTCGAGCGCGTGCGGCACGTTCTGCGTGAACAGGTCGTCGTCCAGGATGAACGTGCCGATCCCCGTGTAGCGCGCGAGCACGTGGCGGATCTCGGCCAGCATCGATTCCGCCGGCCGGAAGCGGAAGAAGCCGATGTCCTTGACGCTGCGCCCGAGCTCGGCCTTGTAGCGGTCGACGATCTTGTGGTTGAGGCAGTACGTGCAGCGGTACGGGCAGCCGCGCGACGTGATCAGCCCGAACCAGCCGTGCTTCTGGTCGGTGATGCGCTGGACGTCGAACAGCTCGTAGTCGGGGATCGGCAGGTGCGCGAAGTCGGGGAACTCCCCCACCGGGTTCGCGGTCCAGTGCTCGGTCGCGTGCGTGCCACGGGTCGCATCCGCCGGACGCTCCCCGTCCTTCCACGAGAGCATGTTGCGAACGTCATCCGGGCTCTCCCCGCGCTCGACGCGCGCGACGAGGTCGAGCAGCGCGTCCTCGCACTCGCCGATGCCGACGTGGTCCCAGACGCCGTCGGCCATGACGTCCTGCGGCACCATCGTCGGGTGGATGCCGCCGACGACCAGCGGAGGGAGCGTGATCCCTGCCGCGCGCGCGCGCGCACGAAGGTCCTCGGCGATCTCGAGTGCGCCGCGGTATTGCTGCGTCAGGCAGGAGAAGCCGATCAGACCCGGCGACCACTCCTGCACGAGCTGCCACAGATCGTCCGTCGTCGGGACCGGCGGCAGGTTCTCGTTCAGGTTCAGGAGCCGCGTCTCGTGCCCGGCCGCCTTGAGCACGGCCGACAAGGACGCCAAGCCGTGGTTGAACCCCATCTGGGTGTAGAGGTTCGGGTAGACGAAGAGGACGCGCACGGGGTCGGCCTGGTGGCGCCGGAGGATACGGGATCGCGGGCCTCGATACGCCCCCTGGCCGGGCCTGAAGGGCGGCGCTGCGGCCCGGACCGGGTCGTACCATCCGCGAATGCGCCTGCGCATCGCCACCTCCAAGCCCCTGTCCGAGCCCGACGACGACGAGGATCTGCTCCTCGCCGCACTGCGCGTGCGCGGCGTCGACGCGCGCATGGCAGCTTGGAACGACCCCCGCGAGCTCTGGGACGAGCCCATTCCGACCGTGATCCGCTCGACCTGGGATTACGTCCAGCACTTCGCGGCGTTCGACGCGTGGCTCGGGCGCGCGGCTGCCGCAGCGCCGCTTTGGAACCCGCTCGAGATCGTGCGCGCGAACCTGCACAAGCGCTACCTGCTCGAACTCGAGGCGCGCGGCATCGCGATCGTCGACACGGAGCTGGTCGAGCGCGGCGCGCGCACGACTTTGTCCTCGATCCGCTCTGCACGCGGCTGGGCCGACGTCGTGGTGAAGCCCGAGGTCGGCGCCGCCTCGTACGGCGCTCGGCGCTTCCGTGCGCACGACGTAGCGGCCGGCGAGGCTCACCTCGCCGCCCTGGCCGCGCAGGGCGACGTGCTCGTGCAACGCTACGAACCCTCGGTCGAGGGCCACGGCGAGCGCGCGATCACGTGGATCGACGGTGAGTTCACGCACGCGGTGCGCAAGTCGCCGCGGTTCGACGACGGTTCCGAGCGCGTATCCGACGCGATGGTGATCGAGCCCGACGAGCTCGACCTGGCGCAGCGCGTGCTCGCCCCGATCGCGCCCGATCTGCTGTACGCGCGGGTCGACGTGGCCCGCGGCGGTGACGGCCGGCCGCGCGTCATGGAGGTCGAGCTCGTCGAGCCCTCCTTGTTCCTGAGCCACCACCCGCCGGCCCTGGAGAGGCTCGTCCAGGGCCTCGTACGACGTCTGCGCTGATCCGGCGTGGCGGGAGGCAGGGGCGCCGTTACCCTGTTTGCCCCGAGAAACTCGGGAACAGACCCCCATCCACTCCAGTGGCGCCGCGCTCGAGCGCGCGGCGCGTTGCCGCGTGACCATGAAGACCAAGATCCCCACGCTGCTCCCGCTGCTCCTCGCCGCGGGTTGTTCGACCATGAGCGCCTCCGAGAGCACGACTGCACGAGCGACCACGGCCCCGGAGGCCGGCACGTTCCCCTACGCGGTCCAGCGCACGACGCTCGACAACGGGCTCGAGGTGCTGCTGATTCCGACGCCCAGCGACGGGCTCGTGTCGTACTGGACGATCGTGCGCACCGGATCGCGCGATGAGGTCGAGAAGGGCGTCACGGGCTTCGCGCACTTCTTCGAGCACATGATGTTCCGCGGCACGGAGAAGAATCCGGGCAAGGAGTACGACCGCAAGGTGAGCCGCATGGGCGCGGACGCCAACGCGTACACGACGGACGACTACACGGCCTACCACATGTCCGTGAGCGCCGAGGACCTGGGCACGGTGATCGACATCGAGTCGGACCGCTTCCAGAACCTGAAGTACACCGAGGAGCAGTTCCGCACCGAGTCGGGCGCGGTGTACGGCGAATACCGCAAGGGCCGCTCGAGTCCTTTCAGCGTGCTGTTCGAGGCCCTGCAGGAGAAGGCCTTCGACGTCCACACGTACAAGCACACGACGATCGGCTTCGAGGCCGACATCCAGGCGATGCCGCGCCAGTTCGAGTACTCGCGCGGCTTCTTCGAGCGCTTCTACCGGCCCGAGAACGTCGTGCTGGTCGTGACCGGCGACTTCGACCCGATAACGACGCTGGAGGAGATCCGCGAGAAGTACGGCCCCTGGAAGAAGGGTTACGTCGCGCCGCAGATCCCGGTCGAGCCGCCGCAGACGGCAATGCGCCGCCTCGACGTGCCGTTCGACGGGCAGACGCTGCCGCTGCTCGTTTTGGCCTTCAAGGGCCCGGCGTTCTCGCCCTCCGACCGGATCGCGGTCGCGGGCACGCTGGCGGGCGAGCTCGGCTTCGGCGCGACGTCGCCGATCTACAAGAAGCTCGTGCTCGACGAGCAGCGCCTCGAGTCGCTCGGCGCCGGCTTCGACGACGCGCGCGACCCGGGCCTGTGGGCGGTCTACGCGCAGGTCAAGGACCCGGCCGACGTGCGCGCGGTCGAGGCCGAGCTGTGGGGCGTCATCGAACAGCTCGGGCAGAAGACGCTGCCCGCGGCGGAGCTCGACGCGCTGCGCTCGGCGCGCCGGTACGGATTCCTGACGAGCCTGTCGACGCCCGACGGCGTGGCGTCGTCGCTGGCGCGCTTCGTGGCGCACACGGGCGACGTGACGTGCATCGACGAGCTCTATCGGACGATGGGCAGCGTGACGCCCGAGGACGTGCGCACCGCCGCCGCGCGCTGGCTCCGGCGCGAGGGCGCCACGGTCGCGACGCTGCACACGCGCGGCCAGGCAATTCCTGCGGCTGGCCCGGCCGGCGCGCCCGAGAAGGCGATCGCGGCGCCGACGGCGTCGACCGCCGCGCTCGCGCCCGTGCTGCCGATCGCGGCGGGCAGCGGGCCTGGTCTCACACAGAAGCCCGTGCTCATGCCGATCGAGCGGGATCCCACCGTCTCGATCCAGATGTGGGTCCAGGTCGGCAGCCAGGACGACCCGCCCGGCAAGGAAGGCCTCGCAGCGCTGACCGCGGCGATGGTGTCGGAGGGCGCGACGAAGCACCGCTCGTACGACGAGGTTTTGCGCGCGCTGTTCCCGATGGCGGCGGGCTACTC
>Ga0163150_10005771_pt1 | contig 15586 bp, 12 predicted proteins | sample OliLakLV19P2IB_FD_148628 | JGI IMG/M metagenome (GOLD analysis project Ga0163150, IMG submission 148628) | Freshwater microbial mat bacterial communities from Lake Vanda, McMurdo Dry Valleys, Antarctica - Oligotrophic Lake LV.19.P2.IB | ecosystem: Environmental > Aquatic > Freshwater > Lake >...
CCCCGCGCCCCCCGCCGAGCCGACAGCGACCTGGCTTGAGCTGCGCCTGCCCGATCCCGCCGCCGGCGGAACCGAGCTCTCGGCCGTGGCCGGTGCCGGCAGCGAGGCGCGCCTTGCGCCCGCTGCCGAGAAAGCCGTCCGCGCGCTGCTCGCTGCGCCGGCGATGCCCGAGCAGGGCGCGCCCCCGCCGCAGCGCACGATCGCCCTGCTGGGGCTGCTCACGGCTTTCGACGGCGAGCTCCTGCGCGTGCTGCCGCCGCGCCTGGCGCAGCGCGACCTGTGGTCCGCGGCGCGCGCGCTGCCACGCGAGGACTCGCGCAAGGCACAGGTGAGACACGACCTGCTCGCCGCCCTCGAGAGCGCGTTCCCGGGCCTGCCGATGTCGCGGCTCGAGGATCTCGTGACCGATGTAGCTTCCGGCAAGGCCGGACGCAGGCGCGCCACGGCGCCGGACGCCGCCTTGCTGCTGGCCCTCTTCGCGCGCCCCTATGTGGTGGGCGGGTTCAAGGCCGTGCCCGCGCTTTCCGTAGCACCCTGGGCCGAGGCCGACGTCGTGGCCTCGATCGCCGAGCTCCTGGAAATCACCGCCGTGCGCAAGGCGCTCGACGCCGGCCAGGGCGTCGAAGCCCCCGCCATGGGCCGCATGGAGCGCGCCATCGTGGCGCTCCTGGGCCGCCTGGGTCGCCTCGCCTAGCCCGGCGGACTGCTAGGCTCCCGGCAGGTCTTTCTCGGTACGGGCGATCTTGCCCACCAGGCCGTAGGCCACGGCCTGCTCGGCCGCCATCCAGAAGTCGCGGTGCATGTCCTTCTCGATCTTCGCGAGGGGCTGGCCGGTCTCCTGGGCGAAGAGCTCGTTGGCTTTGCCGCGCACGCGCAGGATCTCCTTGGCGCCGATGGCGATGTCGGCAGCCGTGCCGCGCACCCCCACGCTGGGCTGGTGGAGCATGACGCGGGCGTGGGGCAGGATGAAGCGCCGCTCCTTGGGTGCGGCCACGATCACGATCGTGGCCGCGCTGGCGGCCAGGCCGATGCAGATCGTGAGCACCGGGGCCGTGATGAAGCGTGCCATGTCGAAGATGGCGAAGCCGTCGTCGGCCAGGCCGCCCGGGCTGTTGATCAGCATGCGGATGGGCTTGGTCTTGCTCAGCTGGTCGAGCATCACCAGCTGGCGGATGACGTCGCGGGTGAGCTTGGGCTCGATCGGCCCGAACAGCAGGATCGTGCGTGCCTCGAGCATGTAGCGCTCGGCGCTGTGGCGCTTCTTGGGGGCGTCCGTCTCGGTGGGCATGGCGATCCTCCGGGGCCGCGCCACCCTAGCGCCGCCTGGGTCCCGCGACCTGCTTTGGCGCCTGCCGACCGACGGCGCGGGCCGCCGCGGATCTCGGCAGAGGTTCGCGCGGCCTGCATGCACGCTTCACGGACGCCCGCTCCAATCCGACCCTCTTCCGGCCGGACCAGGATCGAAGGTCGATCAGGCGACCGGAGGCTGGATCGCCACCCCCGCTCGGAGACGCCATGTTGCAGAACCGCACCTCCCCCGCCCGTCGCGCCACGCGCATCGGGCTCACGATGCTGCTGCTTGGCGCGGCCGCCACCGCGGCCAGCGCCCTCTCGTTCACCACCACCTCGCCCGCGCAGGTCGAGGGCCTGGATGGCTGGACCGTCAAGCCCATCTTCACGGTGGGCGAGACGATCGACGGCTACACCCCCCCGGGCATCCTCGACGGCCTGGGCGCGCAGAAGCTCAACGGCAAGGTGGTGCGCGTGTACGCCAACCACGAGCTGGGCAACAGCGCCGGCTACGTCTACAGCCTGGCCAACGGCCTGCAGCTCAAGGGCGCCCGCATCAGCTTCTTCGACATCGACCGCCAGAGCCGCGACCTGTGCGATGCCGGCTTGGCCTACGACACCGTCTACGACCGCTACGGCAACGTGGTGATCGCGGCGCCGCAGATCAACGAAAGCACCAGCACGATCAACGGCTTCGCCCGCTTCTGCTCCAGCTCGTTCTACGACAAGGGTGACTACGGCTTCGCGGACGACATCTACATCACGGGCGAGGAGAGCAGCAACGGCTCGCAGTGGGCCCTCGACGTCGCCGGCCGCAAGATCTGGGCCTGCCCGATGCTGGGCCGCGGCGGCTGGGAGAACGTGAGCGCGATCAAGACGGGCTGCAAGGACCAGATCGCCCTGCTCATGGGCGACGACACGGTCTCCGCGCCGCTCTATCTCTACGTGGGACGCAAGATCAAGGGCGGGAGCTTCCTCGAGCGCAACGGCCTGGCCCAGGGCCAGCTCTACGTGTGGGTGGCCGACAACGGCGACCTGACGCCCGAGGACTTTGGCGGCACGGGCGCCTCGCGCGCAGGCCGCTTCCTGCCCCTCGACGTGCGGGACGTCGCCAAGGCCGGCCGGCCGGGCTACGACGCCCAGGGCTATCTCAACGACGTGACGCTGCGCGCTGAGGCCCTGGCCCTGGGGGCGTTCAGCTTCTCGCGCCCCGAGGACATCCACACCAACCCGCGCTGCGGCACGCAGGCCGTGTTCGCCTCCACGGGCCGCGGGAGCGTCTATCCCTCCGACGACTGGGGCACGATCTACGTCATCGACGTGGAGTGGAACCGCTGCCGCAAGTGCCGCAAGGGCAGCGACCTGCCCGAGACCGTCCCGACCAGCCTCGAGATCCTGCACAACGCCGGCGACCTGGCCATCCCCGACGCCGGCATCCGTAGCCCCGACAACCTGGTGTGGGCCTTGGACGGCCAGATCTACGTGCAAGAGGACAAGAGCACGCAGCTCAACGTCTTCGGCGCCGTGTCGGGGCGCGAAGCCTCGATCTGGCAGCTCGACCCCGACGATGGCGACTTCACGCGCATCGGCGAGATCGACCGCTCGGCCGTGGTGCCCGCGGGCACGACGGACAGCGCGCCGCTCGACATCGGCAACTGGGAGACCTCGGGCATCATCGACGTCACGAACCTCTTCCCCACTCCCAAGGGTGAGCGTCTGCTGCTGGCCGACAGCCAGGCCCACAGCGTTCGCGACGGCGTGATCGGCGGGAGCACCAAGCTGGTCGAAGGCGGCCAGCTCTTCCTGCTCAGCAAGAAGCGCGATCCCCGCTGCCGCGATTGACCCCCGGCTCGCTGCGAGCTTCGAACCATCCGAGAGGGCGGCCCGCACGGGCCGCCCTCTCTTCGTTCAGAGGCCCCCCCACCAAGGCGCACGCCACTAGGGTGGCGGCAGGCCCAGGGCCGCGGCCAGTGCGGCGTGGGCACGGTTGAGGCGGCTCTTCACCGTGCCGAGAGAGAGGTCGAGCACCTCGGCCAGCTGGTCGTAGGAGAGGCCTTCGATGTAGCGCAGCACGGCGATGGCGCGCAGCTTGGGGGAGAGGGCCGCCAGGGCGGCCCGGACCCGCACAGCGTCCGGAGAGGTCTCGACGGGTTCGGGCGCGACACCACCCTCGCCCCACGGCGCGCGCGCGCCCTCCAGCAGGTCGTCGGGCAGGGCGCCCAGGCGCGCGGCGGGACGCCGCCCCTCATGGCGCTTACGGTCGATGGCGCGGTTCACCGTGATGCGGTAGAGCCAGGAGGACAGCGAGGACTCGCCGCGGAAGCTCGCGATACGGGCCGTGAGGTGCAGGAACACGTCCTGCACCACGTCCTGGGCGGCCGACCAGTCACCCGCCACACGCCAGGCCACGTTCACCAGCGCCTCGGCGTGGCGCTCGTAGAGGGCGGCAAGCGCCAGACGCTGGCGAGCCGGCTCGTCGGCCGTGAGATCCCGGACCAGATCGCGATCCGGGTCGCTCTCCATGCCGGGGGCTGGGCCTCCACACCGGGCGAGCGGCCCGCGCTGATCCGCCGGGCGCCTGCCGCCGGGGACCTCACGCGCACGACCTGCCCGGGTCGATGCTAGCAAGAGGCGAAGGCCGGGACGGTAGGCTGGTTCCATGAGCGCCTCCGCCTCCGACCGACCCGACGATTGGGTCTTCGCCGCCGGCCCAGGAGCGCCCGGAGCCAATGCCGTGCTCGAGCGCCTCGGAGGGCCGGGGCTGCGCGTGCTCCTGACCGGCGAGGGGCTGGCCTGGCTGGCGCGGCCCAGCGCGCTGGAGCGCCTGCGGGGGGTAGAGGCCGACCTGGCCTTGTGCAGCGCCAGCGCCCGCACGCAGGGGCTCAGTGCCGCCGCGACACCGGAGGGCGTGCGCTGGTCGAGCATCGCCACCTGGGTGGCCGAGCTGGCGGGGCGCCCCTTCGGCTGGATCGCCCCGTGAGCGAGTCCGACGTGCTGGTCCTCTGGCTGGCCGATCCACCCGACACGCGCGGGCGCCACGAGGCGCTGCGGGCGCTCGTCGCCGCACGCGCTGCAGGGCGCAGCGTCGGCCTGCTCGACCTGCGCCCGACGCAGGCCACGCGGGCCGCGCACCCCGCCCCGGACCTCTCGGACGACGAACAGCGGCTGCTCGAGGCCTTGGCTGCGGAGGGCGTCACGGCGTGCCGGCCCTCGGCCGACGAGCTGCGCCGCGCTCTGAACGCCGCACGCGCACTGGTGGTCGTGGCCGACCCCCAGCGGCAGGCCGCGCCTGGCGTGCTGTGCATCGATGCGGCCTGGCTGCGAACGATGGCAGACGCCGCGCTCCTGCCCGCGCTGCGCCGAGCCGGCCAGCTCGTACGCGCTTGAGCGTCGGTCCAGGACGCCCGCACGGCGACGCGTCCCGGAGTAAAAAAGAAACCCCGGCGAGCGAACTCGCCGGGGCCTGTCCAAGCCGGGGGGACTTGTGAGATTAGGGATGTGGTGGAAGGTTTGCTTGCAGGGCAATCCCCGACCTGAACGGAGCCTTGCGACCCCACCGACTTTCGTCGGCCCCCCCCTATCGAGCCCGACCCGTGCCCACACGCACGCTTTTGGTGCCAAAGTGGGCCCGATCCGCGTCGAGATTCATCGACACCTTGCGTGGCAAGGCTTCTCCCCGTCAAGTGGTGCTGGAGAAGGCACTTAGGTCGTCGGGACCGCCGGGGCGGTTGGGTCGATCTCGTGCGCCTCGGCGAAACCGCGTGCGCGCAGCAAGCAGGCGTCGCAGCGTCCGCAGGGAGTCGGACGGCCCGCCTCCTCCGCCGGGTCGTAACACGAAAGCGTGAGCCCCCAAGGCACCCCCAGCGCGATCCCCCGCCGGACGATGTCGGCCTTGCTGTCCTCGATCAGCGGCGCCAGCACGTCGATCCTCAGGCCCTCGGCGCCACGCCGCGTGCCCTCGCGCGCAACCCGGCGCATGGCCTCGAGGAAGCCTGGCCGGCAGTCGGGGTAGCCGGAGCAGTCGAGCGCGTTGATGCCGATGACGACCGCCTCGGCCTCGAGCACGTCCGCGGCCGCCAGGCCCAGGCCCAGCAGCACCGTGTTGCGCGCGGGCACGTAGGTGAGCGGGATGCCGACGCCGATCTCGGCGTCAGCGCGATCCTTGGGTACGGGCAGGTCGGCCGTGAGCGCGCTGCCCCCCAAGGCGGCGAGGTCCACGCGCACGACGCGAAACGACGCCAGCTGGAGCGCCGCCGCGACCGTGCGCGCGGCGTCGAGCTCCGCCTTGTGGCGCTGACCGTAGTCCACTGCCAACGCGTGCACCTCGTAGCCCTCGGCCTTGACCAAGGCGGCGGCGGTCGCCGAATCGAGCCCGCCCGAGAGCAGCACCACCGCGCGTCGCATGGCGGGAGGATACCGGCGTGCGCGCGCCGCTCCGCGACAGGTGCGGCCCTATTTCGGCAAGAGGGTCACATCGAAGTCGGCGGTGCCCACCTCGACGGTGGCAGCCACGACGCGACGCCCCGCTTCGCGCAGGCGCAGGTTCAGGGTCCAGCGACCTGGGGGGATGCCTTGGACCTTGCCCTGGGCGTCGTGGAGGAGTCGGAGTTGCAAGCCCACCTCCGAGGTGGCCGAGCCCCACTCAACCTCCGGGAACTCGGCGAAACCCTCGACGCGCAGCCGCAAGGTGGCCCCGTCCTGAAGCGGCACGATCACAGGCCCCGCTTCCGGGTCGGCCACCTCGACCAGACCATAGCGTCGATCCTCGCGGTCAGGGGGGATCCACACGACGCAGGGACGGCGAGGAGCCATGCCCAGCAGGCGCGTGGGTGCAGCGCCGAACTCCTTGCTCTCGTCGCGCACCTCTCGCAGCGCGCCGCCCTCGCGGGCGTAGACCCGGATGGTGCGGTAGATGGACGGGCCGGGCGTAGAAGGCTGGAGCACCAAGGCCACACCGGGGTCGATCACGAAGTCGGCGTCTCGGGTACCGGCGGCGAGCGTGGTCGCCTCGGGACCGGGGTCGTCCGGAAGGTCGGCGTAGGAGCGGGCCGCCTGCACCGGGAACGATCCGGCGGGCAAGGTCTGGAATCGGAACCGCCCCTGCTCGTCCGTGCTCTCAAGCTTGCGCTTTGCCCCGATCCAGAGCGCGACGGCAGCCTCCTTCACGGGCCGGCCCGCCCCGTCGCGAACCGTCCCCTCCACGAGGTGGGCGGGCCGTAGGCGCACGATCGTGTCGCTCGGCTCCCACTCCTTGTCGTAGTGGGTGAAGTGCAGGCCCTTGTCAGGGGGCTCCACGTAAAGGGCGTACACGGCATCTGGTCTGAGGCCGCGCATGCGAATGCGGCCCTGCGCATCGGTATGCCGCTCGGACCTGGAGCGGTGGGCGTTCCACAGCGGTTGCTCGTGGGGCGGATGGTCCACGTCGAAGTTCGCACTCACCTCGGCCCCAGACAACGGCTCGCCGGTACCGCCGAGCACCGTGACGACCACGTCCACGCCACGGCGAACCTCCAGCCGAACGACGTCGCCCGGCTCGGCCACGACCTCGTCGTCCTGGTACCAACCGGGGGGCAGCAGCGCCACGAGCGCAAATGGCATGTCGGCCAGCCCACCGATGCGGAAGGAACCGTCGGCGGCGCATCGCGCGGTGAGCTTGCCGTCGTCGGGGAGTTTCAACCCCTCAAGATCCGCGGGCGCTGCACGCAGGAACTGGGCCCAGCCCCAGGTCTTGAGGTACGGGTAGGCCTCCACCACGACGCCCGGGGCCAAGCCCGCAGGCAGGCCTTCGATCCAGCCCACGAGCGTCAGGGCAGGCGGCAGCGTCACGTCCACCTCGCGCTGCCCTACGGGAAAGGGCCCTGCCGAGGCCGGCCCCTGTAGCAACCCGTTCTCGTCGCGGGCTTCCCAGACCACCACGTGGAAGGGCGCTCGGCTGGTGCTTCGCGGCAGGCTCAGCGCCACGTTCCCCTCCTCGAAGCGTGCCTGGCTTGAGTCGCCTGCGTGCAACAGGGCCACGCGGCCGGAGCTGGCTGGCTCGCCAGAGGCCACAGATACGCGCACGCGCACGATGTCTGGGGACAGGACAGGAGGCGACCGGTCGGGAGCCGGCAGTCGAAGCTCGACGTCAATCGTGCCAGCCTCCACCTGGACCTCCGCCCTGTGCCCGCGAGCATGCACGCTCAGATCCCACGCCCCGGGTGCGACCCCTGCCCAACCAAAGCGCCCGTCAGCCCCGGTGAGCGCGGTCTCGACGTAGTCGTGCTCCTCGGAGTCTATGCTCACGACCCCGCCCACGATGGGCGTCCCATCCGCGTCGACGACGCGGCCAGCGATGGGCAAGCCCGGTGCGAGCCGCAGCACAAGGGCTTCTCCCGTCGGGGTCTCCAGCCGCTGCGACACATGGCCTTCCGCGGAGACGTGGAGGGCGTCTCCCTCCCGGAGGGGACCCGCGCGCGCACGACCGTCCCCGTCGGTTCGGACGTCGAGGTAGGCCAGGTGCGCGCGCCGGATCGAGACCTCGGCCCCAGGCAAGGGCACGTCGTCGCGCTCGGAGTGGACGCGGACCTCCAGCCAGCGCGCTGCCGTCAACGTCAGATCGAGCGTCGTGCTGCCCGCGACGGTGCGAAGGACCGGGCTCGTCACGGCGCCATGGCCGGGAGCCGAGGCGACCAAGGCCACGTCGGCGTCGGGCGGCAAGGACTCGATGGAGTAGCGGCCGCTCTCGTCGGTGGTCACGCCGTCTGGTGGATCCCACTCGTTGCCGGCTCGCACGTCGCGGTCCCGGACCTCGACGCGTGCGCCTGCGAGACCCACGCCAGTCGGGTCCAGCACACGCCCCTCAAGGCGAGCCGCGGGCTCGACCAGGATGTCGTGCTCCACCTCCACCCCGTCGAGCACCTCAATGCGGCGCGGATCCCACTCGTCCGCACGTGCGTCGAGCTGGCCCAGGCTCACCCAGCCGACGCCGCTCGCTTGGATCCTCCAGAGGCCGGGAGGCACGCCCTCGATCGCGTAGCGACCCTGCGGATCCGTCAGGACCGACTGGCTGAGCGGATCGCTCAGCCCAACTCGCAGCCCAGGGATCCCCTCTCGGGTCTCGGACCGTAGAGCACGGCCCACGACCCGGCTCGCGCGGCGCAGCCCGATGGTGAGTCCTGTGGTGCCCGGTTGAGCCGTTGCCGCAGCCGGTGCGTACCCATCGGCGTGAACGGTCACTTCGCAGGGGGTGGCGACTGCGAGCGCCGTGATGCCTGAAGCGTCCGTGGTGCCCTGGTTGCATGCCAGGGTCATGTTCTCGAACCACAACGCACCAACGGACGCCCCCCGGACGGCCGCGCCCCCACGCGCCTCTACGACGCGGACGACCACTTGCGCATCGGGGCGCCGTACGCGCACGTCCAGTGGCACCTCGCGAGGCGTCCGGACGCCAAAGACGGCGGCACGCAGGACGCCCTCCCCCTCCAAGGCCAGGCCCCATTCAAAGGCGGGGAGCCCGGAGAGAGCGAAGCGCCCTTCGGGATCGATGGCTGCCACGCTGAGCGCATCGCCACCCGAGAACGCCAGGACCGAGGGAGCGACAGCCGCGATCGTCCGACCCCATGGTGCGCCGTGCTGGTCGCGAACGGTCCCGCGCAGGACGTGATCCGCCCCCCGCAGCTCGACGTCGCAGGTCGCCGTTTCCCCGTCGCGAGCCAGCATGACGCTCCCCCAGCCACGCGCCCCATCGGACGCGCGTGCCAACAGCTGCCACGTCCCCCGAGCGAGGCCGCCCAACGCGAACGTCCCGTCCTCGGCGCTGCGGGTCGCATGCGTGGGTCGCGTCTCCTCGTCAACTTCGAACAGGAAGCCAGCGTCTGCGCCAAGCCGCCTCCCGTCGCTCAGGCGCCTGACGAGGATCTCGGCCACCTCGGGGCGGCCGGAGCGCGTCACGCTGCCGAGAATGCGACCGCCTCCCTCCCGGGGCGCCCTCGCGGCGCGCGAGAGGCCGCTCCCGTCCAGGCCAGGCCCCAGCGGCTTGCGCTCCACCGGGCGCAGCACCAGCAGGTCAGGTACCTGGCTCGACGCCCAGAGCTTCCATCCCAGCAGGGCCACGGCAACGCCGACCAGCGCCAGACCCACACCAAACCAAGGACGGCTACGCATGGGCAAGGCCTACGTTTCCCCGCCGTCGAGGCGGGTTTCGACAGACCCACCCTAGCAAGCCGTGCGTCCCGGCTCCCGGTACCGGAACTCCAGGCATTCTGTCCAACCCCCACATCGGGCTGTCCTCGCATGGCACGGCCCGGCTCGCCCGGACGGGCCGCTTCTGCGGCACGACGCATCTAGGCGGACCGTACCGCCCCCACTCCATCGACGAAGACGGCCCCGGCAGGGATCCGCCGGAGCCGTCGAAGGACGATCGTCAGGGGGCGCCGTGGGCGCTAGGACCCCACGTTCTCGAACGCGAAGGTCCGGGCTTCCTTCGGGACGTCCACCTTCTTCGCGTCCACCTCGACGTAGGGGTAGATGAAGAAGAGCAGAGCGGAACCCTGCTGCTTGGGGGCCAGGTTCACGTCGCGGCCCACCGAGAGGGTGACGCGGTCGGGATCGAGGTTGCCGAAGAACCACTCCGCCTTGGCGGGGTCCTTCTCCAACAGCTTCTGGGCCTCGGAGATGTCCACGGGGATCCAGCTCGCGCCGTCGTAGAAGTGCGCCCAGCAGTGGTAGCCGCCGGCCAACCCCTTGGCGTCGGTGGAGAGCGGCACGCCCATGGTGAAGCGCACGGGAATGCCCGCCGCGCGCCCGATGCCGATGAACTTGGCATGGAAGTCGGTGCAGTTGCCCTTGCCGACGGTGCAGGCGCGGTCGAAGTCGCCCTTGCCCCAGCCCTCGGCGACCTTGTCGTAGAACATCGTGTGCAGCACGTTGTCGTAGATCTTCTTGGCGCGCTCGCGGACCGTGCCGCCCGTCTTCACGCCCAGCTCGGCGGCCATCTGCGTCGCCTTGCCTTCGAGCGGGACGAGCTTGTCGGGCTGCGTGAAGCGCGCATGCACCGCCCCCTTGCCCTGTCCTACGTCGGCGGCGCGCTCGATGACGGCCGACCACGAGATGTCCACGCCCGCCTTCGGGTTCTCGACCTTCACGTGGATCATCTTGTTGCCGTACTCGGACTCGCTCTCCACCGTGTGCGGGACCGAGGCCTGGACCTTCAGGTCGCTGACATTCTGGAGGTCGTCACTCTGCGGCACGGGGATCCAGGCCTCCAGCACCCGGCTGCCCTCCGCCGGAGCGGGGATCTTGACGGCGTAGGTGAACTTGAACGTGCGCTTGGCGGGCGCTGCGGGGGCTTCGTCGCTGGAGGCCAGGCGCGAAGCCATCAGGAGGGCGGCAGCGGCGATGGCCACGCAGCCGAAACACATGGTGCGGCGGGCGTACGAAGTCATGGGATCAGTTTCTCCGACGGAGAGGCGCCCAGGCGACCGGGCGCGGGTTGTAGAAGCGCCAGAGTCTACCCGCTTCCCGCGGGCAAGACCTCCGCGCGGACCCTCCGGCCCCTCCGGCTTCTGCATGTGAAGAACGGGGGAGGGCGCCCGGTCGCCCCGGGGCCCCCGTGCTTCACCCCAGGTAGGCCTCGCGCACCTGCGGGTGGTCCTGGAGCTCGGCCGCCAGTCCCTCCAGCACGATGCGCCCCGTCTCGAGCACGTAGGCGCGCTGGGCCACGCGTAGCGCCGCGTGTGCGTTCTGCTCCACCAGCAGGATGGCGGTGCCGTCCTCGCGGTTGATGCGCGTGATCTCGCGGAAGATCTCCTGCACCAGGATGGGTGCGAGGCCCAGGCTCGGCTCGTCGAGCAGCAACAGGCGCGGGCGGCTCATGAGCGCGCGCCCGATGGCCAGCATCTGCTGCTCGCCGCCCGAGAGCGTGCCGCCGGCCTGGGCCTCACGCTCCTTCAAACGCGGGAAGAGCGCGAAGACCCGCTCGAGCGTGGCCCGCGACGCGGCCCGGTCACGCTGCAAGTAGGCGCCCATCTCGAGGTTCTCGCGCACGGAGAGGCGCGTGAAGATGCGCCGGCCCTCCGGCGCATGCGCCACGCCCAGGCCCACGATGCGGTGGGCCGCCAGGCCCTGGATCTCGCGCCCATCTAGCAAGATGCGCCCCTGGCGCGGCGCCACCAGGCCGGAGATGGCGCGCAGCATAGTGCTCTTGCCGGCCCCGTTGCTGCCCACCAGGGTGACGATCTCGCCCTCGCCGACCGCGAGCGAGACGCCGCGCAGCGCCTGCACCGCGCCGTAGAAGACGTCGAGAGCCTCGACGGTCAGCATGGGCTCTCGGTTCCCAGATAGGCGGCGATCACCTTGGGATCGCGCCGGATCTCGGCGGGCGTGCCGTGGGCGATGCGCTCGCCGTGGTCCAAGACGTAGATGCGCTCGCAGATGCCCATCACGAAGCGCATGTCGTGCTCGATGAGCAGGATCGTCAGGCCGAGATCCCGGCGCAGTCCCTCCACCATGCGCATCAGATCGGTCTTCTCGGCCGGGTTCATGCCTGCCGCAGGTTCGTCGAGCAGCAGCACGCGGGGCTCCAGAGCGAGCGCGCGGGCGATCTCGAGCTTGCGCTGCGGTCCGTAGGGCAGGTCACCGGCGCGCGTGTCGGCGAAGCGCTCGATCCCCAAGCGGGCGAGCAGCGCGAGGGACTTCCCGGTCACCAGGCGCTCGACGCGATGGTGGCGCGGTGTCCGCAGCAGACCGTCGATCCAGCCGGCCTCCTCTGAACCGCGACAGACGGCGCGCACGTTATCGAGCGCCGTCATATCCGCCCACAGTCGGATGTTCTGGAAGGTGCGCGCCAGCCCCAAGCGCGCGCGGCGGAAGTCGGGCAGCGAGGTGACGTTGCGGCCCTCCCAGAGCACGCGACCCGCGCTGCAGGTGTCGGCGCCGGTGATCAGGTTGAAGCAGGTGGTCTTGCCCGCGCCGTTGGGGCCGATCAAGCCGACGAGATCGCCCTCGGCCAGCTCTAGGCTCACGTCGCAGACGGCCGTGAGCCCGCCGTAGCACTTCCTCACGCATTCGACGGCGAACAGGGGAGTCGTCATCGCGCTGCCTCCCCGGGGCGGCGCCGCCGCCACCAAGCGCGCAGCACCTCGGGCAGCTCGCGGGGCCCGAAGATCCCTCGCGGTCGGAAGACCATGAGAAGCACCAGGATCAGGGCGTAGACGACACTCCACCACTGCGCGAGCCAGGTCCACGAGGCAGGCAGGGGAGGCACCCCCAGGGGCAGCGTCTCCTGGCCAGCGAGCTGGAGCGCCTGCTCGATGTAGATCAGCAGAAAGGCAGCCACGAGGCAGCCGGAGATGCTGCCCAGCCCCCCCAGCACGACCACCAGAAGCATCTTCACCATCTCCAAGAAGGTGAACTCCTGCGGCGCGATGGTGCCCTGGTAGTGCGCGTACAGCGCTCCCGCCAGGCCCGCGAGCGCCGAGCCCAGCACGAACGTCGCGACCTTCGCGCGCGTGGGGTTGATGCCCAGCAGCCCCGCGGCCGTCTCGTCCTGGGCCACGGCGAGCAAGGTCCTCCCGCGCGCCGAGCGGACGACGTTGCGTACCAGCAGCGCCACGACCGCTACGCACGCCAGCAGGATCGCGCACCAGGCGAGCAGGAACGTCCCGCGCGTGGCGGGCTCCACCTCCATGAGCACGCGCGGCACGCTGAGGCCGATGTTGCCCCCTAGCAGGCCCTCCGGCAGGTTCTGTATGCTGATGCGCACGATCTCCGCAAAGCCCAGCGTGGCCACCGCCAGGTAATCGCCCTTGAGGCGCAAACAGGGGATGCCGATCGCGAGCCCTCCGAGCGCGGCCACGCCCATGCCGAAGAAGGCACTCAGGGCGAGCAGGACTGGGCCAGGCAGTTCGCCCTCGTAGCTGCGCGTGAACAGCGCGGCTGCGTAGGCGCCTAGCGCCCAGAAGCCGTGATGACCCAGGCTGAACATGCGGCCGTACCCATTGATCAGGTTGAGGGACAGGCCCAGCAGCGCGTACACCCCCACCGTGACCAGCAGGTGGCTCCACCACAGCCCCGTGGGCCCGAGCGTGAGCGCCAGCGGGAGCCAGGGCAGGTCCATCAGACCTTCTCCTTGAACGGCACGCCAAGCAGGCCGGTGGGCTTGACCAGCAGCACCAGGATCAGGAACGCGAAGGCGATCGCATCGGTCCAGCCGAAGGCCTCCTGCCAGCCCAGCGCTCGCAGGCCCAGGGGCAGCAGGGCCTCCGTCACCCCGAGCAGCAGGCCGCCCAGGAGCGCACCGGGGATCGAGCCGATGCCGCCGATCACGGCGGCGACGAAGGCCTTGATGCCCGGCAGGAACCCCAGCATGGGCTCGACCTTGCCATAGGTGGCGGAGTAGACCACGCCGCCCACACCGGCAACGAACGCTCCCAGGAAGAACGTGGCGGTGACCACCCGGTCGATGGGGATGCCCATGAGCCGCGCGGCGTCCTGGTCCTCGCTCACCGCGCGCATGGCCTTCCCCATGCGCGTGCGTTTGACGAGGAACCAGAGCGCGGGCGCAAACAAGCACAGCAGGACCAAGACGAACACCTGGTGCTCGCGCTTGCTGAACTCCGCCTTGGCGTAAAGCCCTCCCTCCCCTTCGGCGGCCAGCCGTTCGCGCGTCTGCGGAGGAAGCGCAGCGCCCTGGGCGGCGACCATCTCGGTGTCGTGCGCCGTGCTTCCGTCGGTCAGGTGCAGCAGGCGGTCGACGTAGAGGTCGTTGGGCGCGACCTCGGGCAGGTCGTCCAGCGCGTACCACTCACGTGCCACAGGCCCGGCGCGGGGTGTGGCGGTGAAGACCCGTAGCATCACGTTCTGCAGCAGCAACGAGATGCCCACGGCCGTGAGCAGGGCTGCGATGCGCCCCGCCCGGCGCACGGGCCGGTAGGCCAGGCGCTCGATCACCACGGCGAGCAGGCCAGCTCCCAGTCCGGCGAGGAGCAGGGTCGTGACGATGGAGACGATCACCGGCCAGGGCTGCGGCAGCGGCAGGCGCTCGAGACCCAGGTCGCGCAGCGCGAACATCCCCAGGTAGGCGCCCACCATGAAGACCTCGCCGTGGGCGAAGTTGATCAGGCGGATGATGCCGTACACCATCGTGTAGCCGAGCGCGATGAAGGCGTAGATCGCGCCCAGGCCCAGGCCGTTGAGAAGGTAGTCGTCGAGTAGCACGTGGACGGCGTAGCGCGACGCGCGCTGGACCTACTCGGGGGAGATCGATTTCACGAACTTGAAGCCGCCGTCCACCTTGACCACGACCAGGGCCTTCTTGGGCGTGCGTTCGGGGTTGTCCAGGCTCATCTCGCCCGTCACGCCCTTCACGCCCTTCGTGGCGGCGATGGCCTCGGCCAGCTGCTTGCGATTGTGCGGGTCCTGGCACCGGTCGATGGCGTCGGCCAGCACCAGCAGCGAATCGTAGCCCACCGCGGCCATGGCGCCGGGAGCCTTGCCGTAGCGCTCGCGGTAGCGCTTCGTGAACGACTGCACCAGCGGGTTGGGATCGTCGGCAGCGAAGTGGGTCGTGAACATGATGGGATTCTTGACGCTTCCAGCAAGCTTGATCAGCCCCTCGCCGTCGAAGCCGTCGCCACCGATCACGGGCGTCGCGCCCCAGGTCCCCTGCGCCTGCTTCAGCATGAGGCCGGCGTCCACGTAGTAGCCGGCGATGAAGATGACGTCGGCGCCCGCGGCGGCCACGTTCTGGATCAGATTGCTGAAGTCGGCCTCGCCCCCCTGGTAGTACTCGCGCGCCACGCTGCCGCCTGCGGCCTCGTAGGCCTTGCGGAAGCTCTCCGAGAGGCCCGTGGCGTACGGCGCGGCCTTGTCCTCCGCCACCGCGACCTTCTTCCAACCCTGCGAGAGCGCGAAGCGCGCCAGCGCCGGGCCCTGGAAGCCGTCCTTGAAGCAGATGCGGCTGCAGTAGGGTCCGCCCTCCAGGGTGATCTGGTCGTTGGTCGCCCCCGGCGTGAGCCCGGGCACGCCGGCCTCTTTGCACTCCTGGAACACCTTCTTGGTGGTACCGGAGGTGACCGAGCCGACGATGACGCCGACGCCTGCGGTGTTGATCAGCGTCTTGGCCTGCGTGGCCCCCTCCGCGGGCTTGGACTGCTCGTCCTTGAGGATCAGCGTCCAGGCCACCTTGGGCGCCGAGCGCGCCTTGAGGTCGTCGAGCGCGATCTGCATCGCGTTCCAGGCCTCCACCCCGAAGTCGGCGTGTCCCCCTGTCATGGGCAGGATCACGCCCACTTTGAGTGTGCCGCCCCCGGAGCCCCCC
>Ga0163150_10005772_pt1 | contig 15585 bp, 17 predicted proteins | sample OliLakLV19P2IB_FD_148628 | JGI IMG/M metagenome (GOLD analysis project Ga0163150, IMG submission 148628) | Freshwater microbial mat bacterial communities from Lake Vanda, McMurdo Dry Valleys, Antarctica - Oligotrophic Lake LV.19.P2.IB | ecosystem: Environmental > Aquatic > Freshwater > Lake >...
CCTGGGAGACAGCGGTTTCTGCGAAACCGCTGTCTCCCAGGAGCTGTGAAAAAATTCCCCCTTAGTCAAAGGGGGCGGCGGAGTAGCGACAGAGGTCGCGTAGCCGCCCGGGGGTTGTCTTGCGAATTCGGGAAAGCCTCGCCTCAGCGCATCGTGTCTCAAATGGCGCCACCAAGCCTTCTGGCCTCGAGAGACAACCCCCGCGCTTCGGCGCTGCCCCCTTTGCTAAGGGGGAATTTGTCGCAACCGCAGGCTCCGGTCATTTTTTCACAGCTCCCCTTTGTTAAGCGGGACTTTGACAGGCCTAGCGACAGGATTCGAAGTCACGACGCGATGAGACCTCGTACGGGTTTGGATAGTCGCTGTAAACGATTGGAGAGAATATGATCGACATTCGTGAAGTCCAAGAACAGCTTCGCCAGGCAAGCTTCGATGGCTGGCTACTCTACGATTTTCAGGGCCTCAATCCCATTGCCAAGAAGCTTGTGGGACTGCAGGCAGGCATGCTGACCCGGCGGTGGTATTACTGGATACCGAAGCAGGGGGAGCCTTGCATCCTCTGCCACAGGATTGAGCAGTTCGGATTTACGTCGCTGGACACCCGGGTGCGTACTTTCAAGAGCTGGCAAGAGATGATTGAGAGTCTGAAGCAAATGCTGGAAGGACACGAAACGATCGCGATGGAATATTCGCCGCTGTGTTCGATTCCCTATGTTTCCCGGGTGGACGCCGGCACGGTGGAGGCGGTTGAAAGTCTCGGCAAGAAGGTGACTTCTTCGGCAGATCTGGTCCAGTACTTTCAGTCCCGCTGGAGCCAGCAGCAGCTTGACATGCACCTGGAGGCCAGCCGGCTATTGATGAGCATCTTGTTCGAGACCTTCCAGTTTGTGGGTGACGCTGTGCGGCAGGGCGCTCGTTTGACGGAGTATGCCGCACAACAGGCCATGCTGGAGAAATTCCGTCGCAGCGGCCTCATCACGTTCTCTCCGCCCATCGTAGCTGTGAATCAAAACAGCGGTAATCCGCACTACGAGCCTTCAGAGACCTCTTCGGCGGAGATTCGTCGCGATGACTTGCTCCTGGTTGACCTTTGGGGGAAGTTGGACAAACCCGAATCGGTTTACGCGGACTACACGTGGGTGGCGTATTTGGGTAATACCATTCCTGAAAAGATGGCCAATGTCTGGCAGGTGGTCAGCGGAGCCCGCGATGCAGGAGTGGCCTTCGTAAAGGCAAACTACCCGTCAAATAAGATTCAAGGATGGCAGGTTGACAACGTGGCTCGAAGCTATATCGACGAACGAGGCTTTGGCGATTTCTTCATCCATCGAACTGGTCACAACATCGGAGAAGATGACCACGGCACCGGCGCCAACATGGACAGCCTGGAGACGAAGGACGAACGTCACCTCATCGCCAACACCTGCTTTTCAATTGAGCCGGGGATTTACCTGCCGGAGTTTGGAATCCGTTCCGAGGTGAATGTTTACTTGGAAAAGAATGCCGTGGTGGTCACCGGCGATCCGATTCAGATCGAGATTCACCGGATTGATTGCGGATGATCCCAGGGTTCGCAGCGGAATCGATATTTAGGGGCTGCACAAAAACTACTTGGAACTTTGGGCTCGTCCTCGTTGTCGTTCTCGTCGTCGGCATGAGCAGCAGGCGTGAAGGTCAAACCCCTCACTTCGGCGAACGGCCACGCAAAATCGAGGATGAGGGAAGGTTCTTCGCATTCTGTTATTATTAGGAATTGAAGTGCCATCTGCGCAAGCCCTTAACGGCCGACCTTTCGCCTTGCATGAGCCATTGGATCTCGTTAGCCTGTGCAGCACACGGAAACGATCCATGAAAAGCTAGGGTATCATTCAGCGGCCAACCACATGACTTTAGAAAGAAACCCAAAGCTCATGCACCACCACCTACTCTCGCGCGTAGCCGTCAGTTTGCTCGTTGCCGCGCTAATCCCGAGTTTTCTCCAGGCAATCGGGACTCAAGATCTCACCAAACTGACTCCCACTCAGTTGGTCCAGTTGTTGGTTGGGCCGGGTGTCACGATTAGCAATGTGAAGTTTACGGGAGCTTCACAGGCTGCAGGTTCTTTTACCGGAGGGTTGGCCGACGGGATCGGAATCGACTCTGGTGTCATTCTGTCATCCGGAGACATCGCAACGGCATCAGGACCAAATGACGACGAGGGAGCGACTGGCATAGTCGTACCTCAACCGGGTGATTCTCAACTTAACCTGATTGTTGCACCGGAAACGACGTTTGACGCCGCTGTTCTTGAATTCGATTTTGTCCCGACTCAATCCAGAATCGCGTTTCAGTACGTTTTTGCCTCAGAAGAGTACAACGAATGGGTGGGCGAGTTTAATGACGTGTTTGCTTTCTATCTGAATGGGAAAAACATTGCCGTGGTGCCCGGAACCTCCACTCCAGTGGCAATCAACAATGTCAATAAAACCGCCAATTCATCATACTTCAGGAACAACGATTTCGCGGACTTCCCGGGAGTATCCACGCCCTTTCGAACACAGTTTGATGGGATGACAAGAGTCTTTGTCGCCGCTGCCGATGTGACCCCAGGGACCGTGCATCACATCAAGCTGGTGATCGCTGACACACGGGATGAAATCCTGGATTCGGCTGTCTATCTGAAGGGTGGAAGCTTTGCAACTGGTGAGGATGTCAGCCTGTTTGTCCCAATCGTTCTTTCCGCAGCTGGACTTAACAATTCCTTCTACACTTCTGAAATAACCATCACGAATCGTGGCACGAGGGACGTGAATGCGCGGTTTGATTACACCGCCAGTTTCGCGGAAGGATCCGGTCCCACGACGGTTGTGGTGCCGGCAGGAACCCAAGCGATTCTGCCAGACGCCATCACCTATCTCAGAAGTCAAGGAATTCCTCTTCCAGAATCGGGGAATCGCGGAGGCACACTGCGGGCCGTTTTTTCTGGAGTGGAGAATACCGGCGATTTGGGGATTACGGTCCGAACCTCAACGGCGGTGGCGGATGGCCGGGCCGGACTGGCTTATCCAGCAATTCGCCTGAGCGACGCACTCACAGGCACAGCCTATTTGGGCGGACTGCGCCAGGATTCAGTCAGCCGATCCAACGTCGCTTTTCAGAACCTGGGGGCGCCGGATAGAGGGAATATTACGCTGCGTGTGACTGTCTTTTCGGGGAACTCAAGCTCCTCGCAGCAATTGCCTGACATCGTACTCAGCCCGGGAGCATTTTCCCAACTTACCCAGGTCCTCGTGTCCAATGGCCTCAACCTCAACAACGGATATATCAAGGTAGAGAGAGTGGCAGGTTCTGCGCCTTACTACGCGTATGGCGTCATTAATGATCAGTCTAATTCCGATGGGTCTTTCATCCCGCCTCAGACCGAGAGTCCAACCCTCATCTCGGGGCTGACTTTGCAGGCTTTGGTTGAAGCCGGCGTGTTCAAGAGCGAACTTGTTGTCACAAACTGGTCTACTGCTGCCAAGACGCTCACGTTCAATTACGTAGCCGACGCTTTGACTACGCCGAACAAGACGGCGGAGTTCCACATTCCGATCGGTTCGAGGCAACAGATCATCATCCCAGACATCTTGGCCTATCTGCGTACTAATGGTGTTGCAGGAGTAGGTGCACCGGGACCTGCCTTTGCCGGCGCTCTGTTTGCCTCATCCAACGATGGAGACCTGCGCGGAATATTCCTCGGAGCAAATACCTACGCACCGGGTGGAGGTGGGCGCTACGGCCTTTTCTACACAGCAGTCCCGAGGGGTGGGGCTTCCACTGGCGAAACCTGGTTGTATGGCCTGCAACAGAATGCACAGAACCGAACGAACGTGGCCCTCGTGAATACGGGTGAAACGGATGGCTCAGGTTCACAATTTGCGATTGATATCTTTAATGGTGATAGCGGCCAACTGGCGGGAACGGTCCAGGGAATTAGTGTCGGAGCCAAAGGCTGGCGGCAAATCAATACAATCCTTTCGCAGTTCAGTGGAGTCACGCAGGGGTATGCGCGAGTGCGTCGCACGGCGGGAACGAATCCGTTTATTACCTATGGTGTCGTTAACGACGGGGCCACAGCGGGCGAACGCTCAGGGGACGGGGCATTTATTGGCAGTGCCCGTTAGCCCCCACTGGAAATTGAAGAAATTCAGTTTGTCGGGCTTGGATTCCATCGCCGCATAGCTTCGGCAAGCCTCGACAAAGAGTGGGCCGCTGACCTCGGCGTGCTTTGCCAAGTGAGATGCTGGTGGAGGATGTGACGACGTGAAGGATTGCTGTTGACAAGAGAATCGCGCGCTCAAACACGACGGGAGCGAGTCAGGTTGCCCTCAAAAGATTTACCAGCCTGCTGGGCTGCATCGCCCTGTCCCCGTTTCTTCAACGGTCTCTCAGACCGCGACCTTTCCCCCGAACGGTTATTTGCTGCGAGGAACCCGATAACTCTGCATCCAGACGGGGCAGACATTCGATCAGGTGCTCACGCACCGCTGGAGCAAAGCGGTTCATTCGGTGCAAATCCTGGAAAAGCTGCAACGAGTCGTTCTGAACGTCCCTGAAGTCATCGAACAATTTGGCCGGACCGGGAGTGGACAGCTGCGCAGCAGGCTATGCTGGAGAAATTTCGTCGGAGCGGCCTCATCACGTTCTCTCCGCCCATCGTGGCCGTGAATCAAAACAACGATAATCCGCACTACGAGCCTTCAGAGACGTCGTCGTCGGGGATTTGTCGCGACGACTTGCTGCTTACTGACCTTTGGGGAAAACTGGACAAACCAGAGTCGGTTTATGCGGACTACACCTGGGTGGCCTATTTGGGTAATAGCATTCCTGAAAGATGGCGAGTGTTTGGCAGGTCGTTAGCGCAGCCCGCGATGCAGGAGTGGCCTTCGTCAAAGCAAACTACCCGTCAAAGAAGATTCAAGGATGGCAAGTCGACAACGTGGCTCGAAGCTATATCGCCGAACGAGGCTTTGGCGATTTCTTCATCCATCGAACCGGTCACAACATCGGAGAAGATGACCACGGCACCGGCGCCAACATGGACAGTCTGGAAACGAAGGACGAACGGCACCTCATCGCCAACACCTGCTTTTCCATTGAGCCAGGCATTGACCTGCCCGAGTTTGGGATTCGTTCCGAGGTGAATGTTTACTTGGAAGAGAATGCCGTGGTGGTTACCGGCGATCCGGTTCAGACCGAAATTCACCGGATTGATTGCGGATGAAGCTCCCCGCGAGTTGATGAGAAGAGCCAACCGCGGTGTGTGTCGGAAATGCAGCGCACTCAACTTTGAATGAAGAGATTTGACTCCCTTCGGCCCCCTTCTTTTCTTTGCGCTCCGCCTCCTGACTCACCGTATTGGAATTCAAATATCAGCACTGGACTGCCGCTCGGCACGATCTCGGAACTAGCTTGAGCAGGTTTTCCGGTCTTGTGCGTGGAGCGAGCAACCCATCACGCACGAACGCGACGAGTTCACGGAACTGATCACTCGTTAGGTTAATCGTGTAGCCAGGACCGGATCGACGCGAGCCAACACCGGGTTGATCGGACCGGTCGGTCCGGTGAGATCAACACCAAGATTCTGACTGGCCGGGGGTGATTAGGCGAGTCGACACCCACACTCTACAAATTCGAGACGACCTATCTTCGTTTCCCTTTGTGATGATTGTGGTCATCGTTCTTGAAGCTTACCCGGTCGTGGATTGCTTGGCCAATGCATTGCCCGCAAGCGAGCCCGCGGTCGTTGTCGAACGTGAAGTGGATGCCTCCGTAGAGCCTGGAAACGGCCGCCTCGACTGCGGCCTCATCGAAGGAATCGAACGTGCGCGGCTGCTGGGACGGCGCCATACCGTGGTCGGTGTGAGTCGTGTCCCTGAAGCTCTTGATCCCGAACATGTTGGTAAGGACGCGCGCCGCCGCGCCCGACTGTGTGGAGTGTCCAGAGGTGTAGCTCGGGAAACCCGGCGTCGCAATGTAGGGCCGCCAGCCCGGATCGATGTTGTCGTTGACGTAGGTCACAGGGCGCAGCAGGTTGGAGAGGTACTTCGTGCTCCAGCACTGGATGAACGCGTCGTGAACGGCTATGCCGACGCGCGCGTACGCCTCGGCTGCAGCCGCCAGCAAGAGGCCGTCATTCCTTGCGATCTGGCTCACGATGGCGATCCAGTGCCCTGGCGGCGTGCCGGTGGCGCCGGGGCCATCGGACCAGAAGTCGGCAATCGTTTTCTGCTCATTGGTGAGACCTAGGGCCACGTTATAGACCTCCAGCCCGGCGGCGTAGAAGTCCGACCCAGCGATGGAGAACGCGGGGTGGCCCGATGGAGGGCACTCCCCGCCCGAGGTCAGAACCATCGGCCGGATCAAGCCCCAGCAGGGTTGCAGCGGGTTCGGGTTGAAGGGTGGCGTCGGCTCCCAGGCGCCGGACACTGGCGCCGGGACATACAGACAGTTATTGTGGATCGAGAACCCGTCGGTTGCCGCCCAGTCGATAATGGCGGTAGCCACCGCCTGGCCGTGCTCGACAGAACGTTCGTACACCGGTTTCGGAACCACTGCTTGCAGTTGGGACGAGAAAGTTCGCTCTAGGTTGTTGATGGCGTCCAAGGAGGCCTGGGAGACTGTGGGGTAAAGACCGCGGATCGTGTCGGCGAGGGCGGCGTTGGCTATCGTCGGCCAGTGGTACTTCTTGTTCTTCTGAGGCTGAGGCACCGACGTCAGGTCATTCAGCTGGCCCACAAGCGAACGATTCTCTTCCGTCCCAGCCACGATCGACTCGTAGAGCGCGACAGCAGTGATGCCGTAGATCCGCGAGGCGGGCGGGGGAGTCGTCTTCTCCGCCTTGACAATGTTGTAGAGTTCCTCGAACCATGTCGACGCTACGTACGATGGGAATTGGTTCGCAGACAGGTGACTCTGGTCCAGATCCGTCCAGGCTTGGGAGTTCACGAGCAGCAGTGCGGCCGTTAGAATTAGTTGCACTGTCGTTCTTCGCATCTTGGCCCCGTTTTCTGGCTGAGGGCGCAAGGCCAAACACTCCAAGCTCCCCACAGCCTGAACTTGTATGCATCGGGCCAGGCAGCAATTGTTTGGCGGCCTGCCGTGCCCGCTGTCAGTCCCGACGGTTCGGAGACAGGATGGATTCGAGAAGGCTCCTTGTGGAGCAGTGTGCCTGCAGAGCGAAGGGACGGCGGTCCCGAAGCGGCGACGGCGCTTCGGCTCCAAACGGCGAGACGTGCTCTGATCGGACTTTGCTGCGATGCTCCGCCACCAAAGCGGTGTCGCGCTCTGCTTGCCACCGCACTCCAAAGCCTCCGGCTGGGCCCTGCGACCCGCTAAACAATTGCGCCGGGCTGAAATGGCGGCTCGCCTGTCGGGCCTTCGCTCAGCAGTCTCCCGTCACCGTTCCACGGCACGTCCAGTCGCCGATACTGCTGGGATTGGGATCGTTGGTACACGGGTCCCACAGGAAGCGTGCCGGCAGGAAACACCTCGCCGCTAATGATGAAGAGCTCACCCCTGGGAGCGAAAGCTTCGTTAATGAAGGCATAGGTTCGGCAGTTCGCCGCACTGAGTTCGCAGCCCTTGAAGCTCATCGGATCCCATAAGTCGTCTGCTGTCCGCAAAAGGGCGATTGAAATGGGCCGTCAGAAGAGGGGCGGTGCCGCTTGGAGGTAGAGCGAGGCGTGGCCCGATTAGACCGTTATGCGCAGCAAAACGAGGATTTTGTTCTCGTCTTTTACGATTCGCGGTCCAACGACCCGTGTAGCGCAGAGTCGCTTTTACTCTGCGGCTTTGAATCTTCCCTGTAGCACGACCCACCTTTCAAAGCCGCAGACCTTGAGAGCCAGGTCTGCGCTACAGGGCTGCATCAAGGCCATTCTAACTCCTGGCTCCTGACTTCTTGTGGCAACTCGCCACCAAGTAGTTGCGGAGCACCAAGGGATATCAAGGGCCCTGCCCTTGCCTAGGCCTAGTTAGCTAGAGTCTCAACCGGCGCGTCACTGGTGGTCAACCCAGCGCTTTCCGTCAGCGGGGCCCACTTTGTCCGACTAACGGACCGACTAACGGATCGAGAAACTTGTAGAATTCCTGCGTCGCCGGATCGTCTGACTTACCGAGGTCGTCATTCAAGCGGCTGTGGTTGCTGTCACCCTTGCCGTAAGACTTGGCCGGGATCTCCGCTGCCTTCAGCACGCTCTCAAGGCGCTCGGCCTGCGCTCGCGTGTCCGAATTACCGGAAAAATACAGGATCAGGAACGGCGGTATTCGTTTCTCCTTGGCAACATGCGTCACAGCCGAAAAATCAACGTGCTTCTCCGGGTCGTTTCCGAATTTCTGGCGATGACCAAAGGTAAACATCTTGCCGCCGTAGAGCGCTTGCCGGTGCTCCGCCGTCATGATCATTCTGGGAATGTCGTAGGTATCGCCGTCCACTGGGACGCAGCCCTTGAGGACATCGAACGACATACCTTCCTTCTTCAGGTAACGATCATCGATGCAGATCAACGCCGCTAACTGCGCGCCAGCGGAATGTCCACCCACAAAGATCCGTGTGGGATCGCCGCCATACCTGGCGATGTTCCTGTGCACCCAGCCGACGGATCTGGCGACGTCGCCAATCAGCTCGTCCATTTTCACTTCCGGCAGAAGTCGATAGTTCGTCGAGACAAAGACAAATCCTCGTTCGGTCAGCGCCTTGGGCTTCAGTGCGACGTCGCTCTTGTCCCCCGCCTGCCATCCACCTCCGTGGATCCAAAACATGACGGGCAAACTCTTCCCAGGCCGGTTTTCCGGCGTGTATATATCGAGGACGTGGCGTTTGTGACCGTTCTCCACGTAGGGAATGTCACGCGCCAGCCTCTGCGCCGTGGCACCGTTGCTCAGGAGGAGAAACGGGAAAACAAAGGCGGAAACCAGCCTGAAATACATGGCGTTGATTCTCCTTGAACGAAGTAAGGGAAACAAGAGGTCAGGTCTCTGTGTTCGGCAGCTCATTTCCAGATACGACGGTTCCGTGCGAGGGTTGCTGCTCATTAGTTCACAAGTATAGTGAAACTTGCGCATGGTGTGAATGGGCGACGACCACAGGCCTGGCCGAATCCCCCCGGTGGACGCTCCTGTGCGGGACGCCAAAGACACGGTTGAACACCCGGCAGAACGCCGCTTCTGAGTCTTAGCCCACGCGTTCGTTTTACACTACGGCGTCAGTGGTGGAGAATCGGCGAAAGCTTCAAGGTGCCCGCTGTTGGATTGAATGCGTCAGAGAAGAGCCCTGCATGGCAGCTACAACCGCACTACTCAAGGACCATCTTGTCGAAACCTTCACCAGTGGCCTTCAAAGGAGCGTTGCCAGCCTTAAATCCATTGACCTGGAGTATGTAGGCAACAATATCGGCGTAGGTGCCGGCCGGCAGCGAACCAGGCTGCGATGGCGGCATGGTAGTTCGAGCGCGATCATAGAAGGCGCGAATGCTTCGATGAAACCATTTGGTCTTGAAGTATTCACCTGCAAGAGGCGTGCCATAGGCTCCATTCGTCATCGTACTCCCATGACAAACAGCACACGTTGCGTTATAGGCTGTCTTGCCGCTGTCTGCTTGTGCGGCCGTGAATTGTGGCGGCACTCCATCGACGATTGGCGCGGGATTCGCTACTTCCTCGGGTCTCCGTACTTCGCTTACCAGGGGCGGTTGCTCCGTCGCCCCAGGCATCCCCTCGCCGGCATAGGTAAAGGCGAGGACCGCGCCAGGATTTTCCATTTTGGAGGTTACGCCGGCGTCTTTCGCTGCGGCGACGCCACCGGGATCGGTTGCAATATAGATCGTCCTCCCATCCGGGCTCACAGCCGTGTCCCGATGCCGGTTCTCTGACTGGAAGTAGCGCGAAAAATTCCCAGCGGCCTTCTTCCCGTCGGGACTCAGCGGCAAGACATAGAGCGAACCACGCTTCAGCGTCGGTACGAGCAGAACATGGTCCCAACCCGGAATGCCTGCCCCTTTTGATTCGTAGTACTCCACGCTGGAAACGCCTACGGTCGGCCAGCAAACGAATTCGACGCCCTTGCACGCCGTGTCTACAAAATTAAACCCGGTTGCGACTGTGAACATGGTCGCCAGTGGGTTGATGAACGGCTTCCGAAAGGCTGACTCCGGTTCCTGTGGCACAGAAGGAGGGATCGCGAGGTCATCGTAGTTCAATTGGGCGCAGGGCGTGCGTGAATCCGCCCATCGCGCATAGTTATATGCCTTATCGTCCAGAAGCCCGGCGACATGTGGCCATCCATAGTTGGAGCCGGACGTTAAGACGTTGATCTCATCATCGGTTTTCGGTCCGTGTTCGGACGAGTAGAGTGATCCATTCGCGCCGATGTCGAGCCCTTGAGGGTTGCGATGGCCGTAGGTGTACACGTGGCTGACAACGCCGTTCAGCTTGGGATTGTCTGCCGGTATCGAACCATCCAAATTGATCCGGAGAGATTTCCCAACATAAGAAGCGTAGTTCTGAGCATCAACTTCCTTTCGTGTTGGCAATCGCTGAGATTCGATGGGCAGGCAAAAATTCGCGAACTGATTGTGACCTTGATCGCCGATCGTGAAGTGGAGTTTATTTCCAGGACCGAGTTTCAGCCGCCCGCCGTTGTGGTCGTCACCGGCTGGCAACCCCGTGATGATGTTCACAAAATCGGACAGAGTTTGATTCGCGGCATTGTAGTGGAGGCGCACGATCTTGAAGTAGAGATAACGGTACGGGCTTGCCGGATCGGCCACGTCCGGATCCGCTCCTTTCTTCTCGTCGATGTATGTGTACGCGACGTACACATAGTCCTTGCCTGTTCCCTTCAACAGTTCTGGATGCAATGCCATACCCAGGAGTCCGTCCTGACCGCCTGGGGCGGAAACCTCGTCGATGGTGATCGCAACACTCCGTTCGCCAGTGGCAGGGTCTATGCGCGTAACGCGCTTCCCGGTGCGCTCGGTGACCCAAATCATGTTGTCAGGTCCCCATGTGAGTTCCCATGGCCCTTCCAGCCCGGAGACGAGCACTTTCTTATTGAATTGTTTGGTTGCTCGGGTGACGGAATCCGGACCTTCCTGGGCGGAAATCGCACCAAAGAACGCCACGCACGCCAGCAAACTGCCTACTCGAAATAAGAATTTCATCGATGCCTCGCACGCCCAGGGAGAAAATAGAGAGTCAGTTGCATTTTGATACTGTCATTTACGGTTGATGGCGCGCGATCCGAAGCGTAAAGTGAATCCCGGCGTCTATCTTACCGCAACTGGTCGATGGCTGTCTCCGGTGGTGGCCTCAATTCACCCTCGCCGGGGCTTGCCCAGTAGGCCGATCGTCTTGAGGTTGAATTCTTAAGACAACTGTATCCCAGCTGCGGCCTTTCGGCTGCCGAGTGGTCGGACCCACTTCCACCAAGCCGCTGTTTGCACGACGGTCAATGCGAGCATCGCCACCGCTGCCACAGCGTACGGCATACGACGGCCGCCCACAGAGCCCAATATACCGCCGGCCATCGTGCCTATCGCCATTCCCCCAGCCAAAGTGGCCTCGTGAATGCCGGCTGCCAGGGCACGTCGTTCGTCGGGACTGCCGGCAGTGCTATAAAACAAGCCGGAGAAGTAGTTGTACCCGACCAACTGTCCTAACAGCGCCAGTCCGACGAGCAGTGTCACAGCCGATTCGGAGCGCGCGATCACCAACAACCCGCACGCAGCCAGCACCTGGGACGCCAAAGCGGTGCCGATGCGATAGTGCCAGTGAGCAGTTCGGTGCATCAGCAGATAGGTTCCGATGATGACACCGCGCCAACTCGCCAGCAGTTTGCCGTGGTCCTGCGCTTGCACTCCTATGGCCACAGCCAAATCTGGCAGTAGGTGAATGATCATGCTCGCGCCGAACATTCCCCCCAGGTTTGCAATCCAGCTCAATCGCTTAAAGGCTGTTGCCAGTTCCAGAGCCTCATTCTCGTGGTGAGTTCTGTTGGTGGAAATTCTGGCAAATGGCCTGACCTGAAACGCCACCATGAAGGCTAGTACCAGATTTGGAAGAGCTCCCAATAGAGCTGCGCCATAGACCCAATTCCGCCCAAAAGGGAACAGAGCACCAGCCGTCAACTGGCCGCACATCATGCCCAGATTCCACGCGACGCAGAACAGAATCAGCGTGCGGCTGACAACGCGGCGATTCGCGTGAGGATCCTCCCCCTGATTGAGCCAGCCAATCAAAGGAGGATAAAGCAATCCCAAACCGATCCCCAACAGCCAGTAACCCGGCAGAAACCAGGCATTGCTGACATCACCGAGCCAGCATGCAGCGATACTCATGACCACTGCGCCTGCACCGGAGAGAAAGACCACCCTGACGTCAAAGCGGTTGGGCAGCCAGCCTCCCAGAAGGCTGCCTACGGCGGCACTGAACGACAGTCCGGCGCCCACAAAGCCGAGGTACCAAGGAGCGGCTCCGCCTTCCGCCAAGCTCCGCGATACTGCGAAGACCACGACAAACGAGGCAAAGTCTGTCAGTCCGCACATTAGGTACAGCCTGAGCTTGAGTTGCGATGCCATTAATGCCAAACCTTCAGATTCTCAGGGATTCGTTTCGGAATAGTCACGGAGTACTCTCGGCTCTCGTGAACGCCGGATCGCCAAGTCTATCTCAGTTTCCTGCTAAGTCCTGTCGAACAAGGGCAGCCGCTGGCGGAGGCACGTTGGCCCGGTGGGCCTTGGTTGACGGTCGATTGTCAGTGTGTGTCTCGCTCCTGGGCTTGACTCTTTTATGGCTGGCGAGGATGGCCCCGGTCCGCGCTCAGTCTTGCCACTTCAGCCAAAGCGCACGCACTTGAGCACAAACGCTTGAAAGAACGCGACCAAATGCCGGGTGTAGGTCAAGACTCGAAACACCAGCCGCCGCCCGGTCGTCACAAGGAAGTTGCCCAATCCATGGAAAAGGGAGAATACACAAAGGGAGCCGAACGGTTGCAACAGCTACTGCACTACAACATGGCACTCGTTCAGGAGGGACTGAAAGATGAAGCGAAGGCCTTGGCGGCAATCGACCCGGCCATCCGCCTGGCCCCCGATCGAAAGTACCAGGAGAAGAAGAAGGAGATGCAGCGTGACCTCCTGCTCGAACTCGGTCAAGAGGCCCTAAATGATCGCGACTTTCCCAAGGCCACCTTGCATTATCAAAAGCTAACTGAGATCGATCCTCAAAATGCGCCGGCGTTTTACGGCTTGGCTTTTTCCCTTGGGCATCAGCGTAAGTATCCGGAGTCTCTCGCCGCCATCAATCAGGCGATCAATCTGGCGCCGGCCCAGCAGCAGTACTTGAAAGTCAGAGAGATGCTCGAAATCAACGCCAAGTCGCGATGAGGTTTGACAATTCCTGCCGCTGGAAGGCACCGTGCGTCTGTCGGCTGCCTACGCTACAGCCTCGTGTCTATCGGTTCACTCTCGAGGGCCAGGACGGCGAAGACACATTCGTGAACGCCGCGGATGGGCCCCTGGCGGACGAAGCGTTCCAGGCCTTCGATTCCCGGCGCAAATTCGCGCAATGCCAGCGAGCGGAGGCGTTCGAAGCACCGCCAATTCTCGCTTCCTAGCTGACGATGCGCAGACATTCTGGGTACGGGCTATCCAAAGAATCTTGGCGTTCGCTATTGCCACCTCGATCCACCTCCAAATCGCGCGACTCAGGTCCACACAAGCTTTACTCCTCTTTGTTGTGATCTGACCAGGTTTCCATTATAGTCAGTCTGGTCAGATTAGAATCAGGAGGAGAGTATGACTTGGCAGGTTCAGGAAGCGAAAGCCAGATTCAGTGAGCTGCTCGAAAAGGCCCTGGCTGAGGGGCCGCAGACGATAACACGCCATGGCAAGGAAGTTGCCGTCATCCTTCCGATTGAGAGTTACCGGGCGTTAGCTGAGGAAGAGGAAAGCCTCTGGGAGTTCTCTCGGAGGTTTGCCGGAGCCGGAGAAGATCTCGTGATTGAAAGATCCAAGGATCTTCCCCGCAAGGTGGCACTGTGAGCTATCTTCTAGACACCTGTGCATTGTCGGAGATGATCAAGAAGAAGCCCAATTCTGGTTTCATCGAGTGGGTCCAACAACAGAGAGGCGGCTCGTTCTATGTCAGTGTCATTTCGGTCGCTGAGATTGAGCAAGGTATCGTTCGCCTCGCAGACTCGCGAAGAAAGAAGCGTCTCCAGATTTGGCTTTCAGGGATCAAAACTCGATACCAGTCTCGTCTCTTGCCAGTAGACCTGGCAGTGGCTGAAACCTACGGAAGAATTCAAGGGAATAGCATGAAGATCGGTAAGCCTGTTCCGGTGCAGGATTGCTGGATCGCAGCAACTGCTGTCACCCACTCCATGGCGGTGGTGACACGCGACGACAGGACTCTTGCAGCCATTCGTGTGGACATCGTTAACCCATGGACGAAGACAAACTGAGTTCCATCCCGTCACGTTCTTGGGTCTGTCGGATTGCTCAAAATGCGTCAGCGTTCTACGGCTTGGCTCTTTCCCTTGGGCATCAGGGAAAGTATAAGGAGGCCCTCGTTGCCATTGATCAAGCTACGAAGCTGGCGCCTGCCGAACAACAATATCTGAAGGTCAAAGAGATGTTCGAGTTCAATGCCAAGTCGCGATGAACTTCGAATCCTGAGCTTTTGAGAAAGCTTGATCCGCCTTGAAGTGTGGATGTCCAGACAGCCGGTGGGGCGCATTGCAGACGTTGTACCGGCTCGTGAGCGCTTCGGATAGGTGCTCTACATCAAAAACATTCATCTAACACTGAGTACTGTCATTCACAACTACGGTGACGTATGCAACAGCGAACCGAGCCTGAATCTTGTCATTCCCGCGAAAGAACGTCACCCCGGCGGATAGTAAGCCGGGGCGGGAATCCCGCATCTGTGAATTCCCGGAACACCCGCAAACAGATGGGCTGGATGCCCGCCTGTACGGGCATGACGCTGCTTGATTACGTTCACAATACGTCACAGTAATTGCGAATGTCAGCACTAAGGTTCATTCTTCGTCGAACGGACTTCCCCTGGAAGCAGCCGGTGTGAGAAGGAATCCCGATTCCGAAGCCCTGAAAAGGCCCTGGAGTGTTGAGTTGGGCAAAAAGTCAAACAACATCACCTTCGGTCGCAAAGCGACGTGAAGGGCCCGCAGCTTGTCACCACCTTTCGGGTATGTTGCAGTGGGTAAGGGGCAGGCCGAAGGCCAGCCCCTCCCCGTTGTCGCGGTGGGGTTGATTCCCCACATTTACCGGCGTGCGTCTTTCACGCACCGGGCGACCCCAGAGTGATTGCCCCTTGAGAGGAGCCGATTCGATACGTCTGTCATGGCCGTTGAACACAGAAGCTTTCCAGTGTGAGCAAGCCGAGCCGGTCAAAGACTTTGTTGCGGAGCTTCCTGTTGTCGTTGGTGTTCTTTCTCTTGGTTTTCATGCACCGGAGGCGCATGCGAATCCAGGAGTCCAGCTTATGGAACACTTCCCGACCCGTGAAGAACCGGGTGGCAAAGTATTGGGCCGTTCCCCG